>OKVG01001066.1_pt1 | contig 13360 bp, 14 predicted proteins | sample 1606981 | NCBI WGS metagenome assembly OKVG01 (sample SAMN03281018, study PRJEB24777) | human gut metagenome | isolation source: fecal sample PR128 from 1 month old male Malay infant, vaginal delivered... | reverse complement strand
ATATAAAAATAATACAGTTTAAAAGTATTTCATGAGACTGTGAAATGCTTTAAAATTTCGCCACATTTCAAATCTTTATATTCCGTTTCGTTAGGAATAGCGATGGAAAGCCAACCAAATATGCTATACTGAAGTAGATAGAAGGAGGAGCGACTGATGAGCAGAAAGTGGGTAAAGATCATTGCTATTTTTATTTTCATCCTATCCGGTAGTTACTTTGTCTACAATAAACTAACGAAGCCGAATCTTGGACCGAAAACAACAAAGCTCTATAAGCATGGTTTTCTTTTGCTAGAAGAACAAATCGGAACCTACATCAAAGAACACTATACTGGGATTGAGAAGATTGAGTTCTCCCCAATCTACGTTACTGAAGAAGGGTCAACATTCTCAAATGCCTATGTGCGTCCGACGATCTATGACAAGTATGGAAATAAAGCTACTCTGGGAGATAAAATAAAGAAATTTATTCCATTAAGTTATGGATTGATTTCAGACATTGTTCTTGATTTTGATGGAGGTGGCAATGAAGTCATTGAGTTACTGGACTCAAATGGCAAACCTGTAGACGTTTCAAATGAGGAGCATTTGCCTAAGAGAGCTATACTCACAGAGGCAAGTAGTACAGATGAAAATATTGAATTATTAGTAGAAGATGGTCAGTTAATAGGAGTCGTAAAGGATGATAAAGGAAGCCCTGGTGCAGAAATTGTTTATAATACGGAACTCCATAAAGGAGACGCGAGAGAGTAGCGCTAACCAATGAAATAGAATGAAAAAGAAAGGACAAAACACATGCAGTATTACTTTATTGGTGGCCTAGGTGGCAATGGCTACCATCTGGCTCCACTTATTGAAGAGCTAGGCTTTCCTGTGACTTTTCTAGATCCCTATAGGGAAATGATTCAGACAGAAAACGATCTTTGTGCTTGGTTTCAAGGTCAGATTGGCCAGGCGAATGAGATCTGTTTATTGGGGCATTCCTTGGGTGGAGATTTGGCTCGTTACCTAGCTGCAGAGTTTCCTCAGATTCAGGCTTTGATTCTCCTGGATGGGGGTTATCTGGATATGGAAAAGATCCTGCCTCTTGAAGAAGAACTAGAAGGAACGGCGTCCTTCATGCAGCAGCAAGTCTTTGCAACTTTAGAAGAAGCCGTGTTATCAGAACTTGGTGATGGAGCAGATCCTACTCCTATAGCGCGAAAAACGGTAGAGGCTAGCTATCGCTGGAATCCAGCGAGTGAACAATATGAATTAAATCTGGATCTAGAAAAGGTCTTGCCCTTATTGCGTCTACGGCGTCAGATCAAGACTTACCAGATTCCACTGGCAGACCTGCCTGTCCTTTTTATCGGGCCTCGGTACCAAGAAGAACCTGAATGGAGAAAAGAAGCTCTGAATCAACTAGATCCCCAGATCGAGCAAGCCTTGCTAGATGGTTTGGGGCACGAACTGTATACAGAGGCGCCAGAAATTGTAGCTAGAGAAGTGAACAATTGGCTCCAAAATGTTCATAAATAAAACCTGTTTCTCTTTTTGAAACGGGTTTTTGTTTTGTAATTTCCGAACGTTATTTCCTATAAAATCATTCCCATTGCATTAAGTCCGTATCTTTGGTATAATCTATCAAGGAAACGTCAAGAGACGTAGCGATGCGCTTGCGCATAGGTAGGTCAGTTTTTAGAAAAGAGATTTTTCAATCTATGTTAAATGAATTTCCTATTTTCGACTATGAAGATATTCAGTTGATTCCCAACAAATGTATCATCAATAGCCGGTCAGAAGCAGATACAACCGTCCAATTTGGAAAGCATACCTTCAAGCTTCCAGTGGTTCCTGCAAATATGCAGACAATCTTGGATGAGAATGTGGCAGAGCAGTTGGCGCGTGGTGGTTATTTCTACATCATGCACCGTTTTGATGAAGCGGGTCGGATTCCTTTTGTCAAACGCATGCATGAGCAAGGTTTGATCGCTTCCATTTCGGTCGGTGTTAAGGAATACGAATACGACTTTGTGAGTCAATTAAAGGCAGATGCTCCTGAGTATATCACTATTGATATCGCACACGGACATGCGGATAGTGTCATTCGGATGATTCAACACATCAAGAAAGAATTGCCAGATACCTTTGTCATTGCTGGAAATGTTGGAACTCCTGAAGCTGTTCGTGAATTGGAAAATGCGGGAGCTGATGCGACTAAGGTCGGAATCGGCCCTGGTAAGGTTTGTATCACCAAAGTTAAGACTGGATTTGGTACAGGTGGTTGGCAATTGGCTGCTCTTCGCTGGTGCTCAAAAGCAGCTCGTAAGCCAATCATTGCGGACGGTGGTATTCGGACTCATGGTGATATTGCCAAATCGATTCGTTTCGGGGCGTCTATGGTCATGATCGGTTCTCTCTTTGCAGGACATATCGAAAGTCCTGGTAAAACAGTAGAGATTGATGGAGAGTCTTTTAAAGAGTACTATGGATCTGCTTCAGAGTACCAAAAAGGCGCTTATAAGAACGTCGAAGGCAAGAAGATTTTATTGCCTGCCAAGGGTCATTTGCAAGACACCTTGACAGAAATGGAACAAGATTTGCAAAGTTCGATCTCGTATGCTGGAGGCCGGAGATTAGCAGATTTGAAACATGTTGACTATGTGATCGTTAAGAATTCCATCTGGAATGGCGATGCACACTAATTGAATTACTTATTTATTTCACGGATGGGCGTGATGTTTCTACAAGGTGCCGGAACACCTAACAATAAGTAAGTCGAGATAAATCCTTTTGTGAGAGGATATTCAAGGCTTGCTTTGCAGGCCTTTTTGTGTTTAGTGAATAAGTAACGGATTTTATAGAAAGTAGGAGGAAGTATGAAATTACTTGAAGAACGCATCTTAAAAGATGGCAACGTTTTAGGTGAGAATATCCTCAAGGTGGACTCCTTTTTGACCCACCAAGTGGATTTCAAACTCATGAAAGAAATTGGCCAGACCTTTGCGGACCGGTTCAAAGATGCGGGTATTACCAAAGTCGTCACCATTGAAGCGTCTGGGATCGCGCCAGCCCTTTATGTAGCGGAAGCACTAGATGTCCCTATAATTTTTGCGAAGAAAGCGAAAAACATCACCATGAATGAGGGGATTTTGACAGCTGAGGTTTATTCCTTCACCAAGCAAGTCACCAGTACGGTTTCAATTGCTGGTAAATTTTTAGATCCAGCAGATAAGATTTTGATTATTGATGATTTCCTAGCAAATGGCCAAGCAGCTAAGGGCTTGATTCAGATCATCGAACAAGCTGGTGCTCAAGTAGAAGCCGTTGGGATCGTCATTGAAAAATCCTTCCAAGATGGACGGGGATTATTAGAAGAGTTGGGATATCCAGTTGTATCCCTCGCACGTTTGGACCGTTTTGAAAATGGTCAGGTTGTATTTAAGGAGGCAGACATCTAATGCAAAAACAAGAAAGCCATTCACAGGCAGCCATTTTAGGCTTGCAACACCTTTTGGCCATGTATTCGGGATCAATTTTGGTGCCGATCATGATCGCGGGAGCTTTGGGCTACAACGCTCATCAGCTGACCTACCTCATCTCTACAGATATCTTCATGTGTGGGGTAGCGACCTTCCTGCAAGTGCAGTTCAATAAATACTTTGGGATTGGTCTTCCGGTCGTCCTTGGGGTTGCCTTCCAGTCTGTGGCACCTCTCAGCATGATTGGGGCTAGCCATGGTAGTGGTGCCATGTTTGGTGCCTTGATTGTTTCAGGGATTTACGTGGTTCTGGTCTCAGGATTCTTCTCGAAAATCGCCAACCTCTTCCCATCCATTGTGACGGGATCTGTCATTACGACCATTGGTTTGACCTTGATTCCAGTTGCGATTGGGAATATGGGGAATAACGCAGCCAAACCAACGGTGCAAAGTCTGATTTTAGCCGTGATCACCATTCTCATCATTCTGGTGGTCAATATCTATACGACTGGCTTTATCAAGTCTATCTCTATCTTGATTGGATTGATTGTAGGAACTGCTATTGCGGCTTCTATGGGCTTGGTGGATTTCACACCTGTATCGCAAGCACCAGTGGTTCACGTTCCAACACCATTCTTCTTTGGAGCTCCTAAGTTTGAAATCACTTCAATCTTAATGATGTGTATCATAGCGACAGTTTCCATGGTCGAATCAACAGGTGTTTATCTTGCACTTTCAGATATTACCAAAGATCCGATTGATAGCATGCGCCTCCGTAATGGCTATCGTGCTGAAGGGTTGGCCGTTCTTCTCGGTGGTATCTTCAATACCTTCCCTTACACTGGATTCTCACAAAACGTTGGTTTAGTGAAATTGTCTGGTATCAAGACTCGTCTTCCAATCTATTATGCGGCTGGTTTCCTTGTTCTACTCGGTCTCCTTCCTAAGTTTGGAGCTTTAGCACAAATCATCCCAAGCCCAGTTCTTGGTGGAGCGATGCTGGTCATGTTTGGTTTTGTATCTATTCAAGGGATGCAGATTCTTGCGCGTGTTGATTTTGAACACAATGAGCATAATTTCCTCATCGCAGCTGTATCGATTGCAGCGGGGGTTGGCTTGAATAACAGTACCCTCTTTAACGGCCTTCCAACAGGATTCCAAATGTTCTTTGCAAACGGAATTGTCGTCGCAAGTGTCTTAGCGATCGTTCTCAATGCGATTTTAAACCGCAATAAATAATTATCTCAAATTTACCGGAGGTCCTTGGATCTTCGGTTTTTTTGACTTTTAAGAAAACATATAGTAGAGTGGAAGAGGAGAAAATCTTATTTGATGAGAAGAGAGTTAGAATCATGTATTTAACCTATCACTTTAAAGAGCGCCTACGCTTGTTTTTGAGTCTGTTTTTGCCGATTTTGATCTACCAATTGGCCAATTATTCAGCCAGCTTTGTCGATACAGCCATGACCGGTCAGTACCGGACCCTTGATTTGGCTGGGGTTTCTACAGCTACCAGTCTGTGGAATCCATTTTTTACTTTCCTGACCGGGATTGTCTCTGCTCTGACACCGATTGTTGGGCATCACTTAGGCAAGGGAAATAAAGAACGGATTGCTGGCGATTTTTACCAATTCCTCTATCTGTCATTTGGTATGGCCATTCTCTTAATAGGCTTTGTTTGGGGGATTGCACCCATGATTCTCAAGCAGATCGGTTTAGAAAATGTTGTTGCCCAAATAGCCATTCGCTACTTATATTTCCTTTCTCTAGGAATCTTACCTTTGTTGCTCTTTAGTATCGTGCGGACCTTCCTCGATACTTTGGGAATGACGCGTCTATCCATGTACTTGATGCTCTTGCTTTTGCCTCTCAATGCTTGTTTTAACTATATCCTGATCTATGGGGCATTTGGTTTTCCTGAGATGGGAGGAGCAGGAGCAGGTCTTGGAACCTCTCTGGCCTACTGGGTCTTGTTGGCCATTGCGGTTTTGATCTTGTGCAAGCATCCCAAGGTAGCACCTTTCCAATTGTGGAAGCCACAGCCTTATGATTTTAAAGGGATGAAAGAAGTATTGCGACTTGGGCTTCCAATCGGTGGAATTGTTTTTGCAGAAGTTATCATCTTCTCGCTGGTTGGTTTGTTAATGGCAAAATTCCCATCACTTACCATTGCGAGTCACCAATCAGCCATGAATTTTTCAACCCTGATGTATGCTTTCCCGGTTAGTATCTCCAGTACCATGGCGATTATCGTATCTTACGAACTGGGAGCAGGAAGACCAGAAGTGGTCAAACAATATTGCCGTTTGGGACGACTGACAGCCTTTGGCTTTGCGATTGTCACCCTCGTCTTTCTCTATACATTCCGCTTCCAACTGGCAGGGCTATACGGCAAGGACCCAGTCTTTGTGCAACAAACAGCTATTTTCATGACCTATAGCCTCTTTTTCCAAGTAGCCGATACCTTCGCAGCACCCCTACAAGGGATTTTGCGGGGCTATAAGGATACAACGGTTCCTTTCTTATTAGGAGTCTTTAGTTATTGGTGCATTTCTATCCCACTAGGGATTTTCCTTGACCATGTGACCAACTTGGGTCCATATGCTTATTGGATCGGCCTTATTTCTAGCCTTGTCGTAAGTGGAATTTGTTACCAACTTCGGCTCTGGCAGATCGAAAAAAAGCAAACAAACTAAAAAGAAGTCTGGGAAACCAGGCTTTTTGTGTACCGTGAATATTATAAATTTTCTGAAAGTTCTTGACAATTGATGTCAAAGTGGTAAGATTAGGAGGTAGAAATGAAGAACTAGAAGGAGAACAAGATGAGAAGTGATATGATCAAAATGGGGATCGACCGAGCACCAGCGCGTGGTCTCCTCTATGCAACAGGGCAAGTAAAATCAGCAAAGGATATGCAAAAGCCCTTTATTGCCATTTGTAACTCCTATATTGATATCGTTCCAGGCCATGTCCACCTGCGTGAATTAGCAGATGTTGCTAAGGAGGCTATCCGCGAGGCTGGTGGGATTCCTTTTGAATTTAACACCATCGGTGTCGATGATGGGATTGCGATGGGCCATATCGGGATGCGTTATAGTTTGCCATCTCGCGAGTTGATCGCAGATGCTGCTGAAACAGTCATCAATGCCCACTGGTTTGATGGTGTTTTCTATATTCCCAACTGTGATAAGATTACACCAGGAATGATTTTAGCAGCCGTGCGGACCAATGTGCCAGCCGTATTTTGTTCTGGTGGACCCATGAAGGGCGGCGTTGACATGACGGGGCATCAAGCGACGCTCTCAAGTTTGTTTGAAGCTGTAGGTACTTATCAAGCTGGTGATATGAGCATGGATGAGCTGGATTTCTTGGAAAAAAATGCCTGTCCAACTTGTGGCTCTTGCTCTGGTATGTTTACTGCCAATTCCATGAACTGTTTGATGGAAGTATTAGGCCTTGCTCTTCCAGGAAATGGTACCATCCTAGCTGTTTCAGATGAACGCCGGGAATTGGTTCGTCAAGCAGCCAAACAATTGGTAGAGAATATTAAAAAGGGTATCCGTCCACGGGATATCGTGACCAAAGAAGCCATCGATGATGCTTTTGCGCTCGATATGGCCATGGGTGGTTCAACCAATACGGTGCTTCATACGCTCGCTATTGCGCGTGAAGCAGGGATTGACTATGATCTCAAAGATATCAACGAGATTGCTAAGAAGACACCTTATCTTTCTAAAATTGCCCCTTCAAGTGTTTATACTATGCATGATGTGCATGAAGCTGGTGGTGTTCCAGCCATTATCAATCAGTTGATCAAAAAAGGTGCCATTAAGGGTGATCGTATCACAGTTACTGGTAAAACCTTGAAAGAAAACGTAGCTGGTGCTGAAATCAAAAATGAAGAAATTATCCATCCAATCGAGCATCCGATTTCACCTGTAGGTGGTTTGTCGATCCTTTACGGAAATATCGCTCAGGATGGAGCTGTTATCAAGGTCGGTGGCGTCGATCCGTCTGTGACCACTTTCCGCGGTAAGGCTATTTGTTGCGATTCACAAGATCAAGCCCTTGAGTTGATTGACAATGGAACAGTCAAGAAGGGACATGTCGTTGTCATTCGTTATGAAGGTCCGCAAGGTGGTCCTGGTATGCCAGAGATGCTTGCGCCAACTTCTAAGATTGTCGGACGCGGTCTTGGTAAGGATGTGGCTCTCATTACGGATGGTCGTTTCTCAGGAGCTACTCGTGGGATTGCTATTGGTCATGTTTCTCCAGAAGCAGCAGAAGGTGGGAATATCGCCCTAATCGAAGATGGGGATGAAATCGTGATCGACCTACCAAACCGCACCCTTGATCTATTTGTCGATGATGCCACTCTTGCAGAACGTCGCAAACATTTGAAACCTTTCAAATCAAAAATCTCCAGCGGTTGGTTGCGTCGCTATACAGCCTTTGCCAAATCAGCCAATGTCGGCGGAACCTTGATGAGTGACGAAGAATTCGAAGAACGGAAAGCAGAACGTCAAGCACAAGAAAAAAAAGAAAAAACCTTTCCTGCTATGTGATATCACAAGCAAGAAAGGCTTTTTTAGTGGAACCATTATTTGGTGCGTATTTCACCTTGAGGGAAGTAGGTTCCTTCGGGCATATCGTTAATGATGACGTGAACAGCTGACTGAGGAGCGCCTGTATTGCGGACAACAGCTTCGGTTACTTCCTTGGCCAAGGCTTTCTTTTGTTCCAAGGTGCGTCCTTCAAATAGGTCAATTCGTACAAATGGCATATGGCCACCTCCTAAATTTTTTATAGGACTATTTTATCACATTTTGGGATACAAAGCTTAGCAAAATTATGGTAAAATGATAATGAAACACATTTTAGAGAGAACAGAAGGAAAATGGCACAATTATATTATAAATATGGGACTATGAACTCGGGGAAAACCATTGAGATTTTGAAGGTGGCCCATAATTATGAAGAGCAAGGCAAGAGCGTCGTCATCATGACCTCGGCAATCGATACCAGAGATGGAGTAGGAGTAGTTTCTAGCCGGATCGGTATGAAACGAGAAGCTGTTGCGATTGAAGACGATACGGATATCTTTGGCTTTATTAAAAACCAAACGATCAAACCTTACTGTGTCTTAATCGATGAAGCCCAGTTTTTGAAACGACACCATGTCTATGACTTGGCAAGGGTCGTGGATGAACTGGATGTGCCGGTCATGGCTTTTGGCCTCAAAAATGATTTCCGAAATGAACTCTTTGAAGGTTCCAAACACCTCCTCTTGTTAGCCGACAAAATTGAGGAGATCAAAACCATCTGCCAATACTGTTCCCGCAAGGCGACCATGGTCTTGCGTACCCAAGCGGGCAAACCTGTCTACGATGGAGAGCAGATCCAGATTGGTGGACACGAGACCTATATCTCCGTATGCCGCAAGCATTATTTTAATCCAGACATACCAACCGAAAGCGTCTAGAACGTTTTAGAGAGGATAATAATGTCTATTTGTTTAAAAGAAATTACAATAGAGAATTATTTTGACGTTTTAAATCTAGAAGTTCATCCAAATCAAAGGAATTTTATTGCATCCAATTCCATTAGTTTAGCTGAAGCCTATGTATATGATAAAAATGGTGATTTTATAGTTCCCTTAGCAGTTTATGATAAGGAAGTATTAGTTGGTTTTGTTATGATTGCCTATGACCAGAAAATTGGGATCAGCAAGGGAAACTACTTGTTATTTCGTTTTATGATCGATAAACGATTTCAAGGTTTAGGCTATTTTAAACCGACTATGGATGCAGTCATTAACTTTGTTCGAACAGAGCCAGCTGGAAAAGCAACAAGTCTTTGGTTATCTTATGAACCGGAAAATAATCAAGCGAGATCTTGCTATCTCCATTATGGATTTAAAGAAACTGGCGAAATCATAGAAAACGAAATTGTAGCAATCTATGATCTAACAACCAATAATTAAGGAGCAAACATGAATATCTATGATCAACTACAAGCTGTAGAAGACCGATACGAAGAGTTAGGAGAATTATTGAGTGACCCCGATGTGGTCTCTGATACCAAACGATTTATGGAGCTTTCAAAAGAAGAGGCTTCCACTCGTGATACGGTGACAGCATACCGTGAGTACAAGCAAGTCCTTCAAAACATTGTTGACGCTGAAGAAATGATTAAGGAAGCAGGCGACGATGCGGACTTGGAAGAAATGGCCAAGCAAGAGCTTAAGGATGCTAAGGCTGAAAAAGAAGAGTACGAAGAAAAACTGAAGATCTTACTTCTTCCAAAAGATCCAAACGATGACAAGAACATTATCTTGGAAATCCGTGGGGCAGCAGGAGGAGACGAAGCACAATTGTTTGCTGGCGACCTCTTACAAATGTACCAAAAATACGCGGAAAGCCAAGGCTGGCGCTTTGAAGTCATGGAAGCTTCCTACAATGGCGTTGGTGGGATCAAAGAAGTCGTAGCCATGGTTTCTGGTCAATCAGTTTATTCAAAACTCAAGTATGAATCTGGTGCCCACCGGGTGCAACGGGTTCCTGTGACAGAAAGCCAAGGTCGTGTCCATACCTCTACAGCAACCGTTCTGGTCATGCCAGAAATCGAAGAAGTCGAGTACGACATTGATCCAAAAGACCTTCGGATTGACATCTACCACGCATCTGGTGCGGGTGGACAGAACGTCAATAAGGTTGCAACAGCCGTTCGTATCGTCCACTTGCCTACCAACATCAAGGTCGAGATGCAAGAAGAACGGACGCAACAGAAGAACCGTGAAAAAGCCATGAAGATCATCCGTGCGCGTGTGGCTGACCACTTTGCTCAGATTGCCCAAGACGAGCAAGACGCTGAGCGGAAGTCTACTATCGGTACTGGTGACCGTTCAGAGCGGATCCGGACTTACAACTTCCCTCAAAACCGTGTGACTGATCACCGGATTGGCTTGACCCTTCAAAAATTGGACACCATCTTATCTGGTAAATTAGATGAAGTGGTCGATGCTTTGGTCTTGTATGATCAAACTCAAAAATTAGAAGAGTTGAATAAATAATGTTGTTGGGACCATTATTAGCCCAGTATGAAGAAGAATTAATAGCCGTTGGAGAGGAAGCAGAAAGCCTCTCCTTCGCGTATCGAGCTTTAAAAAACTGGACCTTTACAGACTTTGTCCTTGCCTTGCAAAAAGAAGTGGAAGTAGAGGATCAGGACTTGCTTCTATCCATCTTTGAGCAGTTGAAACATCACATCCCTGCCCAATATATTATTGGGAGTGCAGAATTTTGTGGCCATGCTTTTACAGTTTATGAGCGTGTGCTGATTCCACGCCCAGAGACTGAGGAGTTGGTGGCTCTCATACTTGAGGAAAACGATGGGGAAACCCTACGAGTTCTGGACATTGGAACAGGTAGTGGTGCCATTGCTATTAGTTTAGCCCTCGCTAGACCTAACTGGCAGGTTCAAGCTAGTGATGTCTCACAGGAGGCTTTGGAGCTGGCTCAAGAAAATGCCCAGCAGTTAGAAGCAGTCGTTTCCTTTAAGTCTTCAGATGTACTAGATGATCTAGAAGGTCCATACGACCTGATTGTTTCCAATCCACCCTATATCTCACGGGACGATGTAGAAGAAGTTGGAGCCAATGTATTAGCCTCTGAACCTCACTTAGCTCTCTTTGCAGACCGTGATGGCTATGCTATCTACGAAAAGATTGCCCGGCAAGTACCAAGTGTTTTAACACCAGAAGGAAAGATCTATCTAGAAATTGGCTATAAGCAAGGAAGCAAGGTCAAAGAGCTTTTTCAAGAGGTATTTCCTAACAAACAAGTTCGAGTCTTGAAAGACCAATTTGGACAAGATAGAATGGTAGTAGTAGAAAATGGATCACATTGAGAAAGAATTAGAAGCAGGACGTGCGGTTATTCTGCCAACTGAAACAGTCTATGGTATTTTCGCTAAAGCTTTGGATCAAGAGGCAGTTGATTATATTTACGAATTAAAACGTAGACCCAGAGAGAAAGCCCTGAACTTGAATGTATCTGACGAAGAGGTCATTCGAATTTATTCGAAAAATCAACCTAGCTATTTAACAAAACTGATTGATTCGTTTTTACCTGGGCCTTTAACTATTATTCTTCAGGCAAATGAAAATGTGCCAGAATGGATTCATTCAGGGATGTCTACGGTTGGCTTTCGGATGCCAGCCCATCCAAAAACCTTGGAATTAATTCGTAAACATGGTCCTTTAGTTGGTCCTTCTGCAAATCTATCTGGACACGCTAGCGGAACAAAGTATGAAGCTATTGTAAAAGAATTTGATCAGGTAATTCCTGGCTTTGAGGATGATGCTTTCCTTACTGGCCAAGATTCGACTATCCTAGATATTTCTGGGGCCAAAGCGAGGATTTTACGACAAGGTTCGATTACGAAAGCTGACTTGCTTGCACAAGTCCCAGAGCTTTCTTTTGAGGAAGATGAACTTCCTCAGTGATAATGTACATAAATAATTTTTATAAAGGAGTAGACCGATGATTTTTGATAAAGAAGATTACAAAGACTATGATGCAGACCTATGGAATGCGATCGCTAAAGAAGAAGAGCGTCAACAAAACAATATTGAGTTGATTGCTTCTGAAAATGTCGTCTCTAAGGCAGTGATGGCTGCTCAAGGGTCTATTCTGACCAATAAGTATGCTGAAGGCTATCCTGGCCGTCGTTACTATGGCGGGACAGATGTGGTCGATGTGGTCGAAAGTCTCGCGATTGAACGGGCCAAAGAAATCTTTGGTGCTAAATTTGCCAACGTTCAACCGCATTCAGGAAGTCAGGCAAACTGCGCTGCCTATATGGCCTTGATTGAGCCTGGTGATACTGTTATGGGGATGGATCTAGCTGCCGGTGGACATTTGACGCACGGAGCTTCTGTGAGCTTCTCTGGTCAAACCTATAACTTTGTGTCTTATAGTGTAGATCCTGAAACAGAGCTCTTGAATTTTGATGCCATCTTAAAACAAGCCCAAGAAGTGAAGCCAAAACTCATCGTTGCTGGTGCCTCAGCCTACTCTCATATTATTGATTTCTCAAAATTCCGTGAGATTTCAGATGCAGTAGGAGCTAAGCTCATGGTTGATATGGCCCATATTGCTGGTCTCGTGGCAGCAGGTCTCCATCCAAGTCCAGTTCCTTATGCTCATATCACGACAACGACCACTCACAAGACCCTTCGTGGCCCTCGTGGAGGCCTAATCTTGACCAATGATGAGGAATTAGCTAAGAAGATTAACTCTGCTATTTTCCCTGGTATTCAAGGAGGACCGTTGGAGCATGTCATTGCAGCCAAAGCTGTCGCTTTCAAAGAAGCGCTGGATCCTGCCTTTAAAGAGTATGCAGCTAACGTGATTAAGAACAGTCAGGCCATGGCTGATGTCTTCTTGCAAGATCCTGATTTCCGCGTTATTTCAGGCGGAACAGAGAACCACCTTTTCCTTGTCGACGTCACTAAAGTCGTTGAAAATGGGAAAGTGGCGCAAAACTTGTTGGATGAAGTTAATATCACTCTCAACAAGAACTCTATTCCTTATGAAACCTTGTCTCCATTTAAGACAAGTGGGATTCGGATTGGTGCAGCAGCTATCACCGCTCGTGGTTTTGGTGAAAAAGAAAGTCGCACCGTTGCTGAACTCATGATCAAAGCGCTGAAGAATGCAGATAATCAAGAAGTATTAGACGAAGTGCGCAGCCAAGTCAAAGCCTTGACAGACGCTTTTCCACTTTACGAGGACTAAACCATCTTATGGATATTTACGTAAAAAAAGCCATCATTCATCAATTTAGCCCAGACGATACCGATCTCTATTTGGCAGATAAATTTCTCAATATCAC
>OKVG01001063.1_pt1 | contig 13383 bp, 10 predicted proteins | sample 1606981 | NCBI WGS metagenome assembly OKVG01 (sample SAMN03281018, study PRJEB24777) | human gut metagenome | isolation source: fecal sample PR128 from 1 month old male Malay infant, vaginal delivered... | reverse complement strand
AATCGGTGGAGAGCCGCTCACATGGTAGAGCCAGAAAATGAGTAACCTACTTCGTTATCAAAGGGTGAGCGGCGCCGCGCCAGAGTTCCGGGGACGGAACGAGCGGGGACGGCCCCAAGGAGCATTATGAAGAACACTTCCATTCGTCGTACCGCAGCAGCTCTCGCCATCGGTGGCGTTGCAGCAGCTACCATGTCGATGCCCGCTGCAAACGCAGTAGACGGTGCTACCTGGGACGCACTGGCACAGTGCGAGTCCGGTGGTAACTGGTCCATCAACACCGGTAACGGCTTCTACGGCGGTCTGCAGTTCACCCAGCAGTCCTGGAACGGCGTCGGCATGTCCGGCTCCCCCGCGAACGCTACCCGTGCACAGCAGATCGAGGCAGGCGAGCGTCTGCTCGCTATCCAGGGCTGGGGCGCATGGCCCGCATGCTCCGCTAAGCTTGGCCTCTACGGCAAGACCGGCGCAGCTCCCACCTACACCGAGCCCACCACCACCGTGGCTGCACAGTCGCAGACCCAGCAGACCTACACCGCTCCCGCGGCACAGGCTGCACCCGCAGCTCCTGCAGCTCAGGCTGCACCCGCAGCAGTTGAGGCTCCCGCAGCAGCACCGGCAGCTCAGGTAGCTCCCGCAGCAGTTGAGGCTCCCGCAGCAGCACCGGCAGCACCGGCAGTTGAGGCTCCCGCAGCCGCACCCGTTGCAGCTCCCAAGGCTGCAGCAGGCACCTACACCGTGGTTCCCGGTGACTCCCTCTCGCTGATCGCTTCGAAGCTCGGCGTTGCAGGTGGCTACCAGGCAATCGCCGCTGCGAACACCGACATCATCTACAACGTTGACCTGATCTTCCCCGGCCAGGTCCTGAACATCCCCGCATAAGGTTCACCCCTGAAGCGGTCGTTCTGACGCTGTACCACAACGCCCCGCCCTTCACCGAAGGAGCGGGGCGTTGTGCGTTAACCTCCGGTAGCGGAGCCGAACGTACCCGGTGAAGGCCGTCGCCGCACGCCCTCTCGGGCGGTACCCCGACCGATGGGTAGGCAGAACGCCTCCCGAAGAGACGAGAAACCCAACCTCCACTACACTAGAGAAGAAACAAAAAACAAAACTACGGGAGAACAATGTCTGCCATCACCTTTGAACAGGTCAAGCACCTGGCATCGCTGGCACTCATTGAGATGACCGATGAAGAACTCACCGCGATGGCGTCTGAACTCGACATCATCGTCGCATCCGTTGAGACCATGTCGCAGAAAGCAACTGCCGACATCCCCGCGACCAGCCACCCGATCCCCCTCGAGAACGTCTTCCGCGAAGACGTACCCGTCCCGACCCTCACCCAGGAAGAGGCGCTCTCCGGCGCCCCCGACGCACAGGACGGCAAGTTCCGCGTGCCGGCAATCCTCGACGAAGACTAAGAGGAGACACACCAAGTGAACGAACTGATTCAGCTCACCGCCGCCGAAGCCGCCGCCAAGCTGGCCGCCGGCGAGATTACCTCCGTCGAACTCACCCAGGCGCACCTGGACCGCATCGCCGCCACCGATGGCGCACCCCTGAGCGATAACCGCGCAGACGGCAAGAGCGGCCTCAACGCCTTCCTGCACGTCAACGCCGAAGAAGCACTCGCCACCGCGGCAGCAGTGGATGCAGACCGCGCGGCGGGCAAGGAACTGCCCCCGCTGGCCGGCGTGCCCATCGCCGTTAAGGACCTCATCGTCACCAAGGGTCAGCCCACCACCGCGGCATCCCGCATGCTCGAAGGCTGGATGAGCCCCTACGACGGCACCGTCACCCGCAAGGTCCGCGAAGCACGCATGCCGATCCTCGGCAAGACCAACCTCGACGAATTCGCCATGGGTTCCTCCAACGAGCACTCCGCGTTCGGCGTGGTCCGCAACCCCTGGGCACTCGACCGCGCCCCCGGCGGCTCCGGCGGCGGCTCCGCAGCGGCCGTCACCGCGTTCCAGGCGCCCCTGGCCCTGGGTACCGACACCGGTGGCTCCATCCGCCAGCCCGCAGCGCTGACCGGTAGCGTCGGCGTCAAGCCCACCTACGGCTCCGTCTCCCGTTACGGCGTCATCGCCATGGCGTCCTCCCTCGACCAGGTTGGTCCCGTCGCACGCACCGTGCTCGACACCGCCATGCTGCACGAGGCCATCGCAGGTCACGACCCGCTCGACTCCACCTCTCTGCCCGATACGCCCGGCAACTTCGCCGAAGAGGCCAAGGCAGGCGCAGAAGCAGCCCGCAAGGGTGACCTCTCCGGCCTGCGCGTCGGCGTCATCAAGGAGCTCGGCGGCGGCGACGGCGAAGGCTTCGAGGCCGGCGTGCTCGCGCGCTTCCGCGAATCCGTCGAGGCTCTGCGCGCCGCGGGCGCCGAGATCGTTGAGGTCTCCCTGCCTTCCGTCACCGAGGCCATCAGCGCCTACTACATGATCATGTCCTCCGAGGTGTCCTCCAACCTGGCACGCTACGACGGCGTGCGCTACGGCCTGCGCGTCGTGCCCGAGGACGGCCCCGTCACCATCGAGCGAGTCATGGCCGCCACCCGCGCCGCCGGCTTCGGCCACGAGGTGAAGCGCCGTATCATCCTCGGCACCTACGCGCTGTCCGCAGGTAACTACGACGCCTACTACGGCGCCGCACTGCGCGTGCGCACCCTCATCCAGCGCGACTACGCCGCCGCCTTCGAAAAGTGCGACGTGCTGATTTCCCCGACCGCACCCTCCACCGCGTTCAAGCTTGGTGAGAAGACCGAGGGCGACCCCATGGCCATGTACCTGGGCGACGTCGCCACCGTGCCCGTCAACCTGGCGGGCGTCCCGGCGCTCTCCCTGCCCGGCGGCCTCTCCGAGGAGAACAACCTGCCCGTCGGCATCCAGTTCACCGCACCCGCCCGCGAGGATGCCCGCCTCTACCGCGTCGGTGCAGCCCTGGAAGAGCTGCTGACCGCAAAGTGGGGCGCACCGCTCTACAAGAGCCTGCCCGACACCGAAACCCTGATCCGCGACTTTGACTTTGGGGGAACCAAGTAATGAGTGAAGAAGTCCTCAGCTTCGAAGAAGCCATCGAAAAGTACGACCCCGTCCTCGGCTTCGAGGTGCACGTCGAGCTGAACACCAACACCAAGATGTTCGACTCCGCACCCAACGAGTTCGGCGATACGCCCAACACCAACATCACCCCCGTCTCGCTCGGCCTGCCCGGCGCGCTGCCCGTGGTGAACAAGACCGCCGTCGAGTCCGCCATCAAGCTCGGCCTGGCGCTGGGCTGCGATATCGCGGATAAGTCCTACTTCGCCCGTAAGAACTACTTCTACCCGGACTCGCCGAAGAACTTCCAGACCTCCCAGGCCGACGGCCCCATCGCCGAAAACGGCTCCCTGGACGTCGAGCTCGACGACGGCACCATCTTCACCGTCGAGATTGAGCGCGCCCACATGGAGGAGGACGCCGGTAAGCTCACCCACGTCGGCGGTGCCGACGGCCGCATCCAGGGTGCAACCTTCTCCCTGGTCGACTACAACCGTGCCGGCGTGCCGCTCATCGAAATCGTGACCCGACCCATCGTCGGTGCCGGCGAGCGAGCACCCGAGCTGGCCCGCGCCTACGTTGCCGCCATCCGCGACATCGTGCGCTCCCTCGGCATCTCCGACGCCCGCATGGAACGCGGTAACGTCCGCTGCGACGCCAACGTCTCCCTCATGCCCAAGGGCGCAGAGAAGTTCGGTACCCGCTCCGAGACCAAGAACGTGAACTCCCTGCGCTCGGTCGAACGCGCTGTCCGCTACGAGATTCGCCGCCACGCCGCAATCCTCGAGCGCGGCGAGAAGGTCACCCAGGAGACCCGCCACTGGCACGAAGACACCCGCGAAACCTCCTCGGGTCGCCCCAAATCCGATGCTGACGACTACCGCTACTTCCCGGAGCCGGACCTGGTCCCGGTCGTCACCAACAGCGAGTGGATTGAGCGTCTGCGCGCCGAGCTGCCCGAACCGCCGGCAGAGCGCCGCCGCCGCCTCAAGAACGAATGGGGCTACTCCGATGAGGAGTTCCGCGATGTGGTGAACGCAGGCGCACTCGACGTCATCGAAGAGACCGTCGCCGCGGGTGCAACCGCTGCGGCAGCCCGCAAGTGGTGGATGGGTGAAATCGCCCGCCGCGCAAAGCAGGCTGAGGTTGAGCTCACCGCCCTCGGCGTGGAGCCCGCAACCGTGGTCGCCCTCGAAGCGCTCATTGGCGAAGGCAAGATTAATGACAAGATCGCCCGCCAGGTGCTCGAGTTCGTCCTCGCCGGTGAAGGCACCCCCGCCGAAATCGTTGAAGCCCGCGGCCTGGCAGTGGTCTCCGACGACGGCGCGCTCACCGCAGCCGTTCAGGAAGCCCTGGCAGCAATGCCCGACGTTGCCGACAAGATCCGTGCCGGTAAGGTTCAGGCTGCTGGCGCTATCGTCGGTCAGGTCATGAAGGCTACCCGCGGTCAGGCTGACGCCGCCCGCGTGCGTGAGCTGATCCTGGCTGAGTGCGGCGTGGAAGGCTAAGCTTTTCCGCTGACCCGGTTCTAACGAAAGAGGCGTCGTCTCCCATGTGGGAGGCGGCGCCTCTTTCGTGCTCTCTTGCCCCGCATGGTTCCGCTTGGAAATGCGGTTATCGTCCTCGTTCCTACAGGGAACCCGCCCTCGCTTCGCTTCGGGCACCCTGATGTCACTACGGACGATACCGCCTTTCCGTGCTGGGGTACTGTGCGGGTGCGGCCGCGTTTTCCGAACATGTGCTTCGGATAACCGCGCGGAGACTCTCTCAGCCTCGCTACTGGAGCGTGCCGGTGCACACCTTCCTGCGCTCCTGCAGGGGAACCCACCCTCTCGGGTGCTCCGCTTCTCCTTGCTTCGCTGCGGAGAGCACCCGAGAGGGTACCCTGATGTCGCTTCCGGAAGGTGCACCGGCTCGCCCTGGCTGGGGCGTTAAGTTCGGGCACCCTGATGTCACTACAGACGACACCGTCCCTCTTGCCTCCCCCCCCCGGCGCATAGTAGGCTAGTGTTCAAATCATCTTCTCTCAAGGGCAAACAACGAAGAGCCCCTGAACGAGCGGACAAAGATGCAGCTATATTTCACGAGGAAGTGCCCACCTATGCGTCGACAGAACACCCTACGAACCCTAGCCGGGGCTCTACTCCCGCTAACCCTGCTGCTTAGCTCCTGCGCGTCCGGGCAGCCCAGTGCCGACTCCTCGGCGTCCGCTAACGCTGAGAAGGCGTATAGCGCCTCCAAGAGCCCCGATAGTCAAGCTATCGAAAAAGTAGAGAACCTCGCCTCACTTTCTGACAACGTTGTTCGTGCCTACCAGCGTTCCCTGAGCCAGTGCATGACTGAACGAGGTTTCCCGAACTACAAGGTTCCTGCCGGAGAAACTGAAATCCCGCTGCTTCTGCAGGCTGATCTTGAACCTCTCACCGTTGCGGACGCCCGCGCTCGCGGATACGAAGAGCGCTACTCTTTGGCTACTACAGCACTGGAAGAGCAGAGCCGTACTATGAGCGAAGCCGAAATGCAGGCTCTAAACGGCACCGAAGGAAAGGGTGGTTGCCAACAAGAAGCCACCCGCGCAGTCTTCGGTTCAGAAGAATCCCGTGCGACCATAAAAAAGGTCTACGTCACTGCGGTTCACTACCTCAACAACGACGCAATCTTCAAAGACCTTGGGCCCGCCACCGAGAGGTGGGCACAGTGTATGAAGGAACGCTTCGGGGGAGACTACACCACGCCGGTTATGGCTCGCGAACAGTACCGCCAGAACAACCAAGACACCTACGAACTGGCAATCAACGATGCGACCTGCCGTGAAGCAACCGGGCTGGATGCCGAACAACGAAAGATTGCTATCGCTTACCTGAGTTCTTTCCTCGAAAAGGAGCAGGGCCTCATCGAGCAGGTGACCACCGCCAAGAAAACTGCTGAAGAGAACGCCCGAAAGATTCTGAGCTAATCCTGCGGACTAATCAGACCGGACTAACCAGGAACAGGCGTATAGAGTAGCTACAACAGCTACACCTCGTCACAGCGTATTGTGCCCGGCACGTATCCCCGTGCCGGGCACAAACTAACCCCACACGGCATCGCCGCCTAAGCCCAAACGGCACAGACAACAGCGTTCCCACACGCGCACCCAAAGAAGGGACACCATGAGCGCCACCCCCACCCGCCAGAAGAAAACCCTCTGGCTCTACGGCATTATCGCCCTGCTCCTCATCATCACCGTCGGTACGCTCATCAGCGCCCAAAACATCAAAACCACCGCCCAGAAAGACGCGGAAGCGGCACCCCCGGACCCCTCCACCATCACCGCCACGGTCACCCGCGAGAAACTGCGCACCACCGTGCCTCTGACCTGCACCGCGAACTACGCCACCTCAACCCCGCTACGCTACAGCGGTGAAGGACAGTACACCGCAATCACCATCAAACACGGTGACACCGTCGGCAACGGCACCCTCATCGCAGAAGTCAACGGTGAACCTCTCATCACCCTCACCGGCGGCTTCGCGCTCTACCGCGACCTCAAACTCGACGACAGCGGCCCCGACGCCGCACTCCTCAACGAGGCACTGACTGCCATGGGACGTCAGGGCCCGCAGCCCGCGCGCATTACCGAAGACACCTACGAGGCTCTCAACAACCTCCTCGACAGCCTCGGCTACGCGCACGTCAAGACTGACCAGCCTATTCCCGCCCGCTACTTCCTCATCATCAACCGTGCCGGACTCGTCACCGGCAACCCCCGCGCAACCGGCGCTATCGCAGACGGTCCCGTAGCCACCATCGCAGAAGGTAGCAAGACCCTCAGCTGCACCGGAACCACCGGCAGGCTCACCCCCGAAGCCCGTAGCGGCCAGAAGGTAACCGTGCCCTCCCTCGGTGATACTGAGTACGTCGCAACCCTCGGATACAAGAACACCACCGAAGCCGTAGGTGCCGCAGGCAACAGCCAGGCCGGTCGCCAGGCCAATGGTGCAGAAGGTGCGGCTGGCTCCAACCTCAACGGTGCAGCCGGTGCGGCAGGAAGCACCGAAGGGGAACGCATCCTCACCCTCGACGTAGGGGATAAGGCGGACAGCCTTCGAGGCGCCGTCAACGCGGAACTCACCCTCGAAGAAACCCCCGAAGCGCACCTGGTCGTGCCCTCATCGGCGCTCTACACCCGTGACGGACAGACCCGAGTCATCGTGCTCGGCCCCGAAAGCTCCAACGGATCGAAGACCCGCGAAGAACGCGAGGTAACCGTTACCGTCATCAGCAACGCCAACGGCAAGAACGCCGTCACCGGTGACCTGCACGAAGGCGACAGCGTCAAAATCATGCGCGAGAAAAAGTAGGGAGTAGCCATGACTGACTCCCGCGCCGCTCACGCGCACCCACCAGCCTATAGCGTCAATATTCAGGGAGTGTCCCAGCACTTTATGCAGGGTGACACTCGAATTGACGTGCTCAAAAATATTGACCTGAAAGTCCGCTACGGAGAAGTCGTCGCAACCCTGGGACCGTCCGGCAGCGGCAAATCAACCCTGCTGAACATCCTCGGTCTGCTCAGCACGCCCGCCTCCGGCAGCTACCTGCTGGACGGTACAGACACCGCAACCTTCAACGCGGCACAGCGAGCTGAAGCGCGCCTGGACAGCATCGGTTTCGTCTTCCAAGCGTTCCACCTCATCGAGCATAAGAACGTGTACCGCAACGTTGAGCTACCGCTCATCTACCGTGGCGTGCCCAAAGCGGAACGAGCACAACGGGTTGCGGATACTCTCGCCCTGCTGGGGCTGAGCCACCGAACGGATGCACCCATCACCACTCTCTCCGGCGGCGAAAAGCAACGTGTGGCTATTGCTCGTGCGCTCATTGGGGAACCGGCGTTGCTGCTCTGCGATGAGCCGACCGGCTCGCTGGATGAAGAGCTCACCCGCGAAGTCATTGACCTGCTCCGCGAATGTACGGGCGATCAGCAAAGCACGATTGTGATTACTCACGACCCGCTCGTGGCGGAGCACTGCGACCGGGTGCTACGTATGCACGAGGGGCAGCTCATCGAGCAGGATGCACCGCGGCAGGAAGAAACGACCGCCCGCGCGTCTCTGAACCTGCCTAGCTTTGCTGAGGAACAAGTTTCTAAGCCGCAGGGGAGTGGGCGTGCACCTTGGGCGCTCGCCTCCCTCAAAGAAGCCTGGGACGCTACCGTGCACCGGGTGAGGCGCAATATCTTCACCATGCTTGGTGTGGTTCTGGGTATCGCTTCGCTCGTGCTGACCGTTGGTCTGACCGCCACCATTTCTGGGCAGCTGGCTGACAGCTTCGATATTTTTAGGGCTAAGCACCTGACGATAAGCTCGACCCGAACCGAATCCATGAGCCGGGCTGAACTATTGAGCCTGGCGGCAAGTGAGAACTACCGGCGTGTTAGCCAGCTGAACGGAGTGACCGGTACCGCGCTGGTGGATCAGCTGTATGAATCCGCAGATATTCAGCGCGGCCCAGACAACTTCGGTGAGCGCGGCGCGAACGTGACGGCTGCTGTCCTTGCGGCAACCCCCAGCATCTTTAGCGTGCAGGGTCATGAACTGGTGTGGGGTCGCACCTTCGATGAGGGGCACGTGGAGCGTAACGATAAGGTCGTGGTGCTCAGCGAAAGCGTGATGCGCCAGCTTGCGCTGCCCTATAGCCCCGGAGTTACGGTCTATATTCACGATGAGCCGTACACCGTCATCGGTGTGGTGCGGGAGAATCCCTCGCTGACTCTGTCGTACGGTTCGGTCTACCTGCCTCTGGGCGCGAAGCCTGGTGCCGATGTTGAAGAAGCGCAGCCCGCTGCCGGTGGCGGTGCCGCTGCGGCGCAGACCGGTAAGCGTTCCACTCAGATTGTGGTGAGTACTGTTGCCGGTGCCGCAAACCAGATTGCGGAGGAAGCACCGTACGCGCTCTCGCCGGAACGTCCCGCCCTGTATAGCGTGAGTGTGCCGCCGGAGCCGAAGACCCTTCGTGAGGCTGTCGACCAGCAGCAACGCACCATGCTTCTAGCAATGAGCGTTATTACCCTCGTGATTGGTGCGATGGGCATTATGAATACGTTCTTGGTTGCGGTGATGGAGCGTCGCCGTGAGGTTGGTTTGCGTCTGGCTATTGGTATGCGCCCTTCAGGTATTTTGCTGCAGTTCTCGGCGGAGGCGTTGCTGACCGGCATCCTGGGTGCTGTGGCTGGTATTGTGCTGGCGGTTAACGGCATTTCGATTGTGTCTTTGATGAACCGTTGGACGCCGATTATTAGTGCCGACACTATTCTGCTGGGCCTGGGTGCTGGTGCGCTGGTTGGTGTGTTGGCTGGTCTGTACCCGGCGGCGAAGGCTTCGCGTATTGATCCGGCACAGACCCTGGCGGCAGGCTAGTCGTTGAGGAAGGCGTGGAGGGGCGGTGTCGTCCGTAGTGACATCAGGGCGTTCTCCGTAGCCTATGCGGACCAGGCGGTGAGGCTACACCTTCCGGAAGCGCCCTCAGGGTGTCACACGGGTGCTCTCCGCAGCGAAGCGAGGAGAGTGCGGAGCACCCGTGGGACGGGTGCCCCTGCGTAGGCGCGGAGGAAGTGTGTAGCGAACCGCCCCGAAATCAAATCACGGAAACCCGCTAGACCGCGGTAAAGCTACCGGTGCGGGCCTCTTCCTTCGCCACGAGATCGTTGACGTGGGTGTAGGCGTAAATAATCTTCGCGTCATCCAGCTCAGCGAAACGCGCCAGGTAGCGGCAGACCGCACCGCGCTGGGCCATCGTCATGGCCGAAAGCAGTTCGGGGTTGGGGTGGGTGATACCGTTGCTACGCTCGGGAGCGGAATCGCCGAATCCGGGTTCGTAATCGTATGCCGGGCTCATCGTCGAGGGCCTTTCGTCAGGGCGTCGCTACAGTGCAAACGCCACGCGGAGTAACACGGCGAATAGGTTCGCAGCGATAACCGGATGCCTCTTCGCGGTGGTGGTTGTGATACCTCTAAAGTACCCAAGAGCCAATCAATGTTCAAGAACCGCTAGGGAACAACCTCATAATGGACACGTCCGCGGTTGTCAGGCGGAAATCAGGGGGCATAATGGCGGCAGACGACCGCCGGTTTTTCCCCACCGTTTGAGTCCACCGTTAGAAGCTTAAAAAGAAATGCCGCCGCACTCGTCAAGAGTGCAACAGCATTTCCTAAAGCTCTAATTATGCAGGCTACGCCACGCTTGCGCAGAGGCCGCGCTCGGCGTCCCTGCGGGCCAGCTCATAGGCGTGGCCGTACGCGTAGAAAATCTTTGCGTCGTCCAGCTCAGCGAAACGCGCCAGGTAGCGGTAAACAGCTCCTCGTTCCGCAACGGTCATATCGGCAAGCAAAACGGGGTCAGGGTGCATGACGCCGTCATTGTGTACAGAAGCAGACCCGCCGCATGCAGGTTCGTATGCGGGGGTGATCATAGTCTGAGTCACCAGTATTCATCTTTCGTTGGTGCGCACGGTTGTGAGGCATGCGCGAAGTTGAGTGATAGATACCGCCGACACCCTCTCGACAAGCGCCGAAAAACTGCCCGCGGTGCCGAATATATTACCGTGAATACGACGACTAAACCAGTTGGGACCTCAAAGATTCAGCTATGAGCCATTAGATGCACATTGGTGCACGGATTGTGGGGGTAGTCCCAACGCGGCGCTACCCTAACCCGCATCGGGCCGAGGCCCACTCGCCTCATCGTCATCTCCCCCGATGACGCTCTCTCGCGCCAGAGTGCGATCAATCTTCGTCACCATGAACCGCTGGAACCGACGCTGAGTCGCAGGAGACAGCACCACCACGAGCAGCACCTCCACCGCGAACAGAATCGCCAGCAAAGCGAGGCCGCCGCCGGGCGAATCCACCTGCTCACGCAGGTACCGGGCCGCGGCCACCGCCCACTCAAACCCCGCGGAGTCCAGGACCGGCACATCCAGACCGGCCTGCGCCGAAACGTGCAGAAGCGACGCCGCATTCAGTAGCAGCACAAACAGCGCGGTCAACCCCGCATACAGGCCGTAGTGCACCGCACGCGCAACCCTTTTAGCTCGGGCAAAGGCACGGTTGAGCTCGGCGCCGATATCGTTCATGCCCTCCAGCAGGTGCGTGTCGGCCGGTAGAACGTGCGGCAGCAAACGGCGCGACAGCATGAGCGGAACCGGTGAACTGGCGTCAAAATACTGCATGTGGCTACTCACCGAAGGCCCCGGCAGGGTCGCGAAGGTAACCTTCACATCGGTCGGCTGTGTGATGTTCGAACGCCCGATGCTATCGCCGCGCGCCGCAATCTCACAGTGATCCGCCACGTTCATCTCGTGCAGCGAGGGCGCATAGGCGCGCACGAACAGGTGACAGCAGCTACGCACCGACACGACTATCGCCAGCATCACGACGCACCAGAACGCCACGCCCAATGCGGTGGGCGCAGGAACCCTCGCTTCACCGCTCAGGTAGGCAAGCACCAGCATGAGGGAGGTAAACATCATGAATACCCCGTGCACAAAGAGCGTCGGGATAAGCCACTTAATCAGGGAACGTGTGCCGTAGACATTCCAGAGGGCAGGGATCGCCCCCGTCTCCTGCGCAATGCGGCCCCGGCCCTTCAGCGCCGAGAGCACGGCGAAGACAACCGTGGCCGCGCCCAGCGTCAACGGAATCAGCATCATGTGGCGCAGCAGTGAGGCGTAGGGGCCAACCAGAAGCAGGGCCTCCTGAACCCAGGCGAACCCGGCTACCGCTCCGAGGGCCAGCAGGGTCAGGCGGTTACGGAACCCGCCGGAGCTATCGAGCGGAGCGGGAACGTCGTTGCGGTCACTGGCGATGATGCTGATCGGCACCACACCGTTACCCAGCCCGTAGAAGAAACGCAGGGGTTTCTTTCCGGCCTTCGCACGGCGACGCAACAGCTCGTACCCCAGGTACCCGCCCTGCGAATGGGCAATAATACCCGGGGCATCACTACGAGCCGCCAGCAGATCCAGCTGACGGTCCAAACGCGAGTAGATGCGCTCCAAATCCCGAGACTCAGGGCTGGTCGCCGTCTGAATCAGCTGCGTGGGAATCGCCTTCACCAGCGCCCACAGCTCGCGGGCACGGCGAGCCAAAACCCAGCCCAAAATACCCAGGCTGAGCACGGCCACCAGCGCCGTCAGCAGACCGCGGCTCGTGCTCAGGGAAGCGACAAAGGCGTCGCGCATCGTCACGGTTGTCACCACCGCCAGCACAAGCCAACCGGCCACGTTCACAAAACGCGCTATCGACCGGAGCAGCTGCCCGGCGCAATCGGCCCAGGTTCGGCCCGGACGCTCGTAGTAGAGACAGAACATGAGGAAAAGCGGCAGCACCGAGACCAGCCAGGGCAGGTGATCTCTGAGGGGACGATAGTGCTTCGGGCGCCAGAACCCCTCCTGAAGGAGGATGCTGCGACGCACCACCGAACGCTCCGGACGTTCCGGACGGCTCGAACGCGAGGCGCTGAGGCGCTCCTGCAGGCGTCGTTCCTGAGCGCGCAGCCCCTCCGAGATACGCGCCTGCAACGACGAGGCGCTCGGCTCGTCGACGGCTTCCCGGTCCTCCGGGGACTCGGGTACTTCGGTAGATTCGGAAACTTCGAGAGTTTCGGGGGTTTCTGGAGCCTCGGGGGCCTGCACGTACTCCAGCGTGAGCGCGTAGCTCAGCTCGCGGTGCTCGCTATGCGGGGTCACCTCCCCCGATGGCGGCTGAGTATCGCCGTCGGGGATGAGCGTGACGCTCCCCCGGGTCGCCTCCTCGGGGCTGTCCGCGGCATCGGACCCGGTGTCGGGTGCGGTCGCGCTCGCCATCGTGGCCAGCGTCTTCAGGCTGTGCGCCACCGGCTTACCGAAGTAGTCCAGGGTTTCACCGAAGTTCTGGTACCCGATGCCGTGAATCAGCAGAACCGCGGCGTCGTGCCGGCGACCCGTACTGTGCAGGGTGCTCTCGGGGTGCCGGGAAGCATACCCCAGCAGGGTCCGCTGCTCGTCCGAGGGCAGGGAACTGCCCTTCACCAATTGGCGATCCACGACGCCCCCTTTCTGCACTGTACCTCTGCGTTTTCTGCAGATAAATCCGCAAGACTGTGGGTTCTAAAGCACGTCCAAGCCGTCACAACGCACCTGGACGGGCCGCTCCCCCACGGTTTTCTTGAGGGCGGCCATCGTGGCGCGCGTGGCGCGCAGCTCGTGCGTCACCTGCTGAGCAATACGTAGGAGAAGAAGATCAGGGCGCGCCAATCCCCGCGCACCGGGGAGTCCTCCGGATCATTCTCCAGGGCTTCGGACCCGGCGAGCTAGCCGTGGTCC
>OKVG01001055.1_pt1 | contig 13481 bp, 6 predicted proteins | sample 1606981 | NCBI WGS metagenome assembly OKVG01 (sample SAMN03281018, study PRJEB24777) | human gut metagenome | isolation source: fecal sample PR128 from 1 month old male Malay infant, vaginal delivered... | reverse complement strand
ATCGCAAACTCCGGAGACTTGCCGGGGTCCTCCACCATCAGGTCACGGTGCCACGCACCCGCACGGCAACGCACCTTCAGCGGACCGGGCAGATACCCCACACGAGCCAGAGAGGAGCCGATGCACTCCTTCATGACGCGATAGATATGCAGGATGCCCGCGCGCACCTCCTGCTCCGTGCGTAGCGAACACTCATTCGCCATCTTCAGCCGTGCAATCGACAGGCCAGCCTCGTTCGCCATCTCGACGAGCTCGGCACCCGACCCAAAGGGGTAGGGCGGGTTCGTGAGCGAGGCACCGCCGGTAGCTTCCTCGTCTCCCTCAACGATAAAGCCACCACCAATCGAGTAGTAGGTACGCTCCAGCAGTAGCTCCTCCCCCGCAAACGCGGCAATCTTCATGCCGTTCGTATGGCGCGGAAGAACAGTCAGAGGGCGCAGAGTCATGTCAATCTCACGGTAGTGCACCACCGGGCCGTATACCTTGTTCTCCTCGCCGCCGGGAGCATTCACTCCGTATGAGGAGGAAGGATATCCGGCCAGAGGCAGGGTACCGTCAACACTATTGCGCTCAATCATCGCTTCCGCAGCGGCGATATCAATCGTCTCGGGAACGAAGCCGCACAGCCCCTTCAACGCGGCGCTCATCGTACCGTGACCGGCACCGGTTGCCGCCAACGAACCGTACAAATCGATATGTACGCCGGTCACGCGGTCCAGCAGACCTTCATCAATCAGCTCAGCCACGAAACGATTCGACGCACGCATGGGACCCACGGTGTGGGAACTGGAGGGACCAACACCAATACTGAACAGCTCAAAAACGCTGATGTCGTAGGGAAGGGCCTCCGCCTTTTTCTGGGCGCTGCTGGGGGTGCTCTGATTAATCGCCACGTTCTGTCTTTCGAAGTCATTGCGCCCTGCGGGGCGCAGTCGCGCGGAATACCGGTTACCGAAAACTATCCGGCTCGGTATTCCACCTAATTCATATGAGGTAGTGATAACGGACAGTCCTCCTTGACTAACCGCTCTAATCCTAACGCACTTCCGAGGATGCAGAAACTAAGGTGAGGGTACGCCTCGGTTCCTCCTCTCTCCCCCGGCTGCTTCGTCTCAGTTGCCGCCCCGACACGCGAAAGGCGCCGTGTCCTCTCGGAAACACGGCGCCATTCACCTCGCGGAGGTTACCTCACGCAGTATATTTCGTTACTTTTCGCGCTTGTAGAAGGGCAGAGCCACAACGTCGAAGGGTGCACGCTTACCGCGAATGTCCACGTCGACGGTGGAGCCAAGCTCCGAGAACTCGCGGTTCACCAGAGCCATAGCAATCGGGAAGCCCAGAGTCGGGGAAGGAATACCGGAGGTAACCTCACCAATCTCATTGCCCTCGGAGTCCACCAGCTTGGAGCCGGCACGAGCAGGACGCTTCGCCTGAGCCTTCAGACCCACCAGGATACGCTTAGACTCGGACTTTGCCAGCTCGGACAGTGCCTCGCGACCCACGAAGTCGGCGGCCTTCTTCTCCAGCGCAATCTCAACCAGGCGGCCCAGGCCGGACTCGAAGGGGGTGATGTCCAGACCCAGCTCGTGGCCGTACAGGGGCATACCGGCCTCAAGACGCAGGGAGTCGCGGGAAGCCAGACCCGCGGGGGTCAGGCCAAAGGGCTCACCGGCGGCAGCCAGCTTGTCCCACAGCTCAACTGCGTGCTCGTTCGGTACGAACAGCTCGAAGCCGTCCTCACCGGTGTAGCCGGTGCGGGCCAGCAGAACGTCAACGCCGGCGATGGTCAGCGGCACGGATGCGTAGTACTTCAGCTCCCGCACGGCATTCTCGTCAGAGGCACCAGCTGCCAGCAGAATCTCCTCCGCGCGAGGGCCCTGAACAGCAATCAGGGAGGTCTGATCCGACTCGTTGACGAACTCAACGTTGAAGTCGCCCAGGCGCTCGCTCATAGCAGCGTAATCGGTGTCAATGTTGGCCGCGTTGGGAACAACCATGAACTCTTCGTCGCCCAGGCGGTAGGTAATCAGATCGTCGATAACGCCACCCTTGTCATTGACCAGGATGGAGTACTTTGCCTTGCCAACCTTCAGGATGGACATGTTCGACACCAGAGCGTAGTCAAGGAATGCTGCGGCGTCCGGACCGGTCACACGGAACTCACCCATGTGAGAGAGGTCGAAGATACCCGCGCGGGTACGAACGGCTTCGTGCTCGGCAACGTCGTTCGAGTACTTCAGGGGCATATCCCAGCCACCGAAATCGGTGAAGGATGCGCCCAGCTTCTCGTGAACCGGGTACAGGGAGGTCTTCTTGGGGGACATTAGATTCTCCTCACGCACAGCTTTGTGCTGTTATTGCAATCATTGTGGTTATATCTCCCTCTCCGGCAGAGGACCAGGTAGGGAGCCTACCCCGCCCGTCTCGCGAGGAGACGGGCGGGGCGGGGTGAGCCCAGTGGCTACCCCTAGAGCATCAAACGCTCCTTATGCTTCCAGGTCGAAAGCCTCCATCGGGGGGCATTCGCACACGAAGTTACGGTCACCGCCGGCACCGTCAATACGACCCACCGGAGTGAAGTACTTGTTGACGCGCAGGCTCGGAACCGGGAAGGCAGCCTGGGTGCGGGTGTACGCACGATCCCACTCGTCTGCGCTGACCACATCAACGGTGTGCGGTGCGTTGCGCAGGACGGAATCCTCAACGGCGACCTTACCCTCGGCGACCTCGATGATCTCGTCGTAGATGGTCTCCATCGCTTCGATGAAGCGGTCGAGCTCTTCCTTGGACTCGGACTCGGTCGGCTCAACCATCAGGGTGCCGGGAACCGGGAACGCCAGGGTCGGTGCGTGGAAGCCGTAGTCCATCAGACGCTTGCAGACGTCCTCTGCGGTCACGTGAGACTTATCGGTCAGGTGACGCAGGTCCAGGATGCACTCATGAGCGACCAGACCGCCGGGGCCGGTGTACAGCACCGGGTACTTGTCGTTAAGCTTCTTCGCAATGTAGTTTGCGTTCAGCACCGCGTACTGCGAAGAGTCCTTCAGACCCTGAGCACCAGTCATCGCAATGTACATCCAGCTAATCGGCAGAACGCCGGCAGAACCGAAGAACGCCTGCGAAATCGGCAGTGCAGCGTCGTTGGGGAGCTTACCCTCAGAGTCAGCACGGTATGCGTCGCCGGGCAGGAACTTCGCCAGGTGCTCACGAACAGCCAACGGGCCAACACCGGGGCCGCCACCACCGTGAGGAATGGAGAAGGTCTTGTGCAGGTTCAGGTGCGAAACGTCGCCGCCGAACTTACCCGGCTGAGCGAAGCCCATCTGAGCGTTCAGGTTCGCGCCATCCAGGTACACCTGGCCGCCCGCCTCGTGAACCAGCTGGCAGACCTCAGCAACCTGCTCCTCAAACACACCGTGAGTGGAAGGGTAAGTAATCATGATGCCGGCAACCTTGGGACCGTATTTCTCGATCTTTGCCTTCAGGTCATCAACATCAATCGAACCGTCAGCAGCGGTTGCCACACCGGCAACCTTCAGACCAGCCAGAGCTGCAGATGCAGCGTTGGTGCCGTGAGCAGACAGCGGAATCAGAACGGTATCGCGCTCGTGGTCACCGTTAGCCTCGTGGAAGGAACGGATAGCGCGCAGGCCGGCGTACTCACCGGTAGCGCCCGAGTTCGGCTGCAGGGACACTGCATCGTAACCGGTAATAGCAACCAGCCAATCGCTCAGGTCCTTAATCAGCTCGTGCCAGCCCTCTGCCTGGTCCTCAGGAACCAGCGGGTGGATGTTGGCGAAACCGGGCCAGGAGATGGGTTCCATCTCAGCTGCGGCGTTCAGCTTCATGGTGCACGAGCCCAGCGGAATCATAGTGCGATCCAGGGCCAGGTCCTTGTCTGCCAGGTGACGCAGGTAGCGCATCATCTCGGTCTCGGAGCGGTACTTGTGGAAGACCGGGTGCTGCATATAGTCGTCGGTACGCAGCAGGTCGGAGGCCAGATCGTACTTCGAATCTGCCTCACCGAGGGTGCCGCCCAGAGCGGAAACTAGGGCCTTCAGCACCTCGTCGTCGTGGGACTCGCCCACCGAAATACCTACGCGGTCCTCGTCGAAGCGACGGATGTTGATACCGGCATCCAGGGCCTTTGCGACGAGCTCATCAGCGCGGCCGGGGGCTTCTACCACAACGGTGTCGAAGAAAGTATCGTGGGCGATACCGTAGCCCGCAGCCTTCAGCGCGGTAGCAACACGAGCAGCGTTGGTGTGCAGGCGGTTCGCGATAGCGCGCAACCCCTCGGGACCGTGGTACATCGCGTAAGCACCCGCGACGATGGCCAGCAGAGCCTGAGCGGTACAGATGTTAGAGGTAGCCTTCTCGCGGCGGATGTGCTGCTCACGAGTCTGCAGGGCCAGGCGGTAGGCCGGCTTGCCGGTCGGGTCCTTCGAGACACCCACCAGACGGCCCGGCATGGTGCGCTCCATGCCCTTGTGAACGGCCATGTAGCCGGCGTGCGGGCCGCCGAAGAAGAAGGGCAGGCCAAAGCGCTGGGTGTTACCAACTGCGATATCTGCGCCCAGTTCACCGGGAGACTTCAGCAGGGTCAGAGCCAACAGGTCGGCGTCCACCGTCACCAGGGCGTTACGTTCCTTAGCAGCCTTGATGAGCGGTTCGATATCACGGATTTCGCCGTCCTGGGCGGGGTAAGCCAGGATAATGCCGTACAGGTCGCCCTCGGGCAGGCCCTCGGAGAAATCGGTGATGACAAAGGGAATACCGAGCATCTCCGCACGGCCGCGGGTCACCGAAATAACCTGGGGCAGGCATCGAGAGTCAATAGCGAAGAAGCCGTTCTTCACCTTGCGGTTCGCACGGTGCATCATAACTGCGGCCTCAGCGACAGCGGAAGCCTCATCCAGCAGCGAGGAGTTAGCAATCTCCAGGCCGGTCAGCTCCATCACGGTGTTCTGGAAGTTCAGCAGAGCTTCCAGGCGACCCTGAGAAATCTCAGCCTGGTAGGGAGTGTAGGAAGTGTAGAAACCGGGGTTCTCCAGAATATTGCGGCGCAGAACAGCGGGGGTCACAGCGTCGTAGTAACCGGCGCCAATCATCTGTGCCAGGACCTTATTCTTAGCGGCGTAGCCGGCAATCTTCGAAAGAGCTTCATGCTCCGACAGAGGGGCAGGAAGCTGCAGCTCGCCGTCGAGGCGAATCTGCGAGGGGACGACAGCGTCCATCAGCGCATCCAGGGAAGAATATCCCAGGGTTTCGAGCATCTGCTCTGCGTCTGCGGAACGGGGGCCGAGATGACGATCAATAAAGGACATAGGATTCTCCTATTGGTCGGCGCAAACCGTAGAGGGGTCACGTCGCGCTATTGCGACGAGTCGAACGCTTTAAGTGTCCCACATCTCCGCACATTTTTCTCACCATTATCACGATTCGACATGCTCGGAGACGATAACTCTTCTCCTAACCCTCATATTGACGACTCGAAGGATTCTCTCGCCCCTGATACCGAACAGAGCAAGGCCCCGGTTCATTCTCCGTTACCGGAAGAACGAACCGGGGCCCCTATGAAAACAAGCTCAGATATACCTCTTACGAGGAATATCTAAATATCTTCAATGGATTACTTCTTAGCGTGATCCGGCTTGCCACCGTGCGGCACGAGGAATACCGACAGGAAGGCGAGGAACGCGGTCACGGCCAGCAGCATCAGACCGATGAAGTAGTTGTTGTGCTCCTGGTTGTAGGTTGCACCCATCACCAGCGGCGGGAAGAAGCCACCCAGCGCGCCAGTAGCAGCAATCACACCGGACACCGCACCAACGTTCTTCGGGTCAGCAACGCGACCCAACCAGCCGAAGACCGAGCCGTGGCCCAGACCCAGCAGAGCACCCATCAGGATGAAGACAGCACCGTACACGTGCTCAGCATTAGGCTGGAATGCGGTAATAACTGCCAGAATCACCACACCGCCCAGGGAGATGAGGGAGATAATCTTCGGACCGAACTTATCAGCCAGAACACCACCGAAGGGACGAGCCACCACAGCGGCAGCGGTAAAGCCAGCCGCACGCAGACCAGCGTCATTAGCGTCGAAGTGGTAGATGTTGCTCAGGTAAGTGGGCAGGTAGTTCGAGAATGCCACGAAGGCACCGAACACAACTGCGTAGAGGAAGCAGAGCTGCCAAGTGGTCTTCACCTTGAATGCGCGAATAATCTTCGGCATCAGCGGGGTGACCTCACGGCCAATGGTTGCCGGGGAATCCTTCAGGAACACGAAAGAAATCACGGCGGTTACTGCACAAATCACAGCAATCAGGATGTGAGTCGGGAAGTAACCGATACCCTGCACCAGGCGGGGGGTAGCGAATGCGGAAACCGCGGTACCCACCATGCCTGCACCGAACACGCCGGTTGCGAAGCCCTTCTTCGATGCGTCATACCATGCCGAGCTGAAGGGAATACCCACAGCGAACACGGTACCCGCAATACCCAGGAAGAAGGAGACAATCAGCAGCATGGGTAGCGAGTTCATCTGACCAGCCACGCCCACCAGCAGAACCAGCGGTGCGCTGACAGCCAGAACAATGGTGAACATAATACGACCACCGTAACGGTCGGTCAGACCGCCGGCGGGAATACGGCCGATAGCGCCGATGAAGATCGGCATAGCCACCAGAACACTGGTCATACCAGCGTCCAGGTGCATCTGCTTGGCGTACAGCTTGGCCAGCGGACCAACAATAGTCCAGGCCCAGAAGCCGATGGTCGAGATGAACGTTGCCAGCAGAACGTTAAAAAGCTGACCCTTCTTTAGGTCGTAGCTCGGTGCAGCAGGGGTGCTCATATTTCCTCTTTTGCAATATGGATATGTGTATTAGCGGTCGGCACGCTCACGCGGGAGAGTACCAATCGGGTCCCAGCCTCGACGTGCACCCACACGCTGACCGCCACGGGTGCGGTACACGGTGTAGGGGCGGAAGACGTAGTGCAGCGGCACGGTCAGTGCGTGCACCAGGCGGGTGAAGGGCCAAATAATGAACAGGACCATAGCCACAATGATGTGAATCTTGAAAGCTACAGGGATGTTCACCATCAGAGCCACCTCGGGGTGGAAGTAGAACAGCGAACGGAACCACACGGCAATGGTTTCACGGTAGTTGAAGTGAACTTCGTGGCCATTGACCGGGGGCAGACCGCCCGACGGGTTCACTGCCGAAATCAGGGTAGCCGCGGTACCGGCAAGAATCACCAGAACCAGGACGATGTACATGAAAACGTCATTGCGGGTGGTAGCCGCACGAACCTCAGAGTTCGTTGCACGGCGACCCAGCAAGATAAACATACCAACGATGGTGGCAACAGCCGCTACAGAACCTGCAACCAGCGCCACAATGTGGTAAGTCTCATCCGAAACGACGAGGTCAGTCAGGAACTTGGGGACCACCAGGCCACCAACGTGGCCCATAAAGACGGCGGCCAGGCCGTAGTGGAACAGCGGCGAACCGATGCGAAGCCACTTGCCTTCGTAAATCTGCGACGAACGGGTCGTCCAGCCATACTGGTCGGTACGGTAACGCCAAATGGTGCCGCCAATCAGAACGACCAGTGCAACATAGGGCAGAACGCCCCACAGCAGGATGTCTACGACGCCCGGGTCGGCTACAGCGTGTGCAGCGTGTTCTGCGCTCTCAGAAGCAAGTACGTACACGTGTTGTCTCCTCAGGGATAAAACTAGTTAGAACGAGCCTGCGCCTGCTGGAGCAGCTGATGATCAGCGTAACCATTCAGGCCAACAGTCTCGACGGGCGGGCCGTAGCCGGCCATCCGCTGGACCTCTTCCTGGGTCTCGGGAGAGACGCCGGGAAGAGTTGCGCAGATGCTCTGCAACAACCCGTAGTGGGGTAAGCTTCCGTCCTTCATTGCAAGGCGGAGAAGCTCAAGGGAAGGACGGTACGCCTGCAGAGCCGAGCGACCCTTACGGCGATCAACCAGCGCGCAGAATTCGAGCACCAGCGGCAGGTAATCCGGAAGCTCACCGTTCAAAACGGTCAGCATGCCGGAGTCGCGGTACATCTGCTTGAAACGCAGAAGGGTCTCACCGCGACGGCGAGTATCACCATCAGTCCAGTACGACAGGTGCAGGGAGTGACGACGCGAAAGATCGTATTCCTGCACGTACTCAGACTGCACGTCCTCCAGATCCTTGGAGGTAAGCCACTTCTGCATCGCATCAACAGCTGCGATGAAGGACTCGTCCTCAGTAGCCGCGGTGATGGCGACCAGTTCGGGGAGAACCTCCAGCATCTGCTCATCGGGATAGCCCAGGAGCATAGCGCTGACCTGGTAAATCACCGAGTCCTTGTCTTCGCCGGGTCCGTAGTCGATATCGAACGGATTCTCCGGCTGAGCCGGTTCCGAGGCCTGAGCCTCGGAACCGGCCTTGCCCATGAGCTTGGAAAAGAATCCAGCCACTTATTACTTCTTTCCGGTGGTATTCGGGAAGAGGCCGTCGGGGCGGGAAGAACCGTCCCAGCTGAACAAGCTGACCTTGTTGTTAGCCTCGTAGACACCGGTGGACACGGGGGTCGGGCGACCCTCCATGTCGTTGAACGCATCGCCGTACATGCCGGGTCCGCCATCCACGCTCAGGGAGCAGCCCATTTCCTCGAGGTTATGGGCGTCCTCCATGTGAGCCTTCGGAATGACGTAACGCTCGTTGTACTTTGCGATAGCCATCAGACGGTACATTTCGTAGATCTGCTGACCGGTCATGCCAACCGCCTGGGCAATCTCCTCATTGCCTTCGCCACCGAGGTTGATGTCACGCATGTACGAACGCATAGCAGCCAGGCGACGCAGAACGTTCGTCACGACCTCGGTATCACCTGCGGTGAACAGCTCAGCCAGGTATTCCACCGGAATACGCAGAGCCTCAATAGCACCGAAGAGGTTGTTGCTGTTCTCAGCGTCGTGGCCCTGCTCCTTGAGCAGGTCGACAATCGGGGACAGCGGCGGCACGTACCAAACCATCGGCATGGTGCGGTACTCGGGGTGCAGGGGCAGAGCCACCTTCCACTCCTTGGCCAGCTTGTACACGGGAGACTTCTGAGCCGCAGTAATCCACGCATCGGGGATGTCGTTCTTACGCGCCTGCTCAATCACGGCCGGGTCGTTAGGATCAAGCATCAGCGACAGCTGAGCCTCGTAGAGATCCTTCTCGTCCGGAACCGAAGCAGCCTCGGTCACACGGTCTGCGTCGTACAGGAAGACACCGATGTAGCGCATACGACCCACGCAGGTCTCAGCACACACGGTCGGGATACCAGCCTCAATACGGGGGTAGCAGAAGGTACACTTCTCAGCCTTACCCGTCTTGTGGTTGAAGTACACCTTCTTGTAGGGGCAACCGGTGATGCACTGACGCCAACCACGGCAACGGTCCTGGTCCACCAGCACGATACCGTCCTCGGCGCGCTTGTAGATAGCGCCGGAGGGGCAGGAAGCCATGCAGGAGGGGTTTAGGCAGTGCTCACAAATACGAGGCAGATAGAACATGAAGGTCTGCTCGAACTCGAACTTAATCTTGTCCTCAGCCTTCTTGCGGACCTTCTCAACCAGCGGGTCCAGGTGACCATACTCGGTTGCACCAGCCAGGTTGTCGTCCCAGTTCATACCCCACTCGACCTTGGTGTCCTCACCGGTGATGAGGGAGACCGGCTTTGCTGCCGGGAAGTCATCACCGAGGGGCGCGGTGGTCAGGTTCTGGTAATCGTAAGTCCAGGGCTCGTAGTAGTCGCTGAGCTCGGGCTGAATCGGGGAAGCGAAGATCGAGAAGAGCTTCTGGAAGCGGTTACCGCTCTTGAGCTCCAGACGACCGCGCTTGTTCAGCACCCAGCCGCCCTTCCACTTTTCCTGATCCTCGTAACGGCGGGGGTAACCCTGACCGGGGCGAGTCTCCACATTGTTGAACCAGACGTACTCGGTACCGGCTCGGTTCGTCCATGCCTGCTTACAGGTCACGGAGCAGGTGTGGCAACCGATGCACTTATCGAGTGCCATCACCATAGCAACTTGTGCCATAACGCGCATTAGAAAGTTACCTCCTGGGACTTACGGCGACGGATGTACGAGACGATGTCTCGCTGGTTACCGGTCGGTCCAAGATAGTTGAAGGCGAACGCCAAGTGAGCGTAGCCACCAATCATGTGGGTGGGCTTCAGCAGAATACGGGTCACCGAGTTGTGAATACCACCGCGCTTGCCGGTGATTTCAGACTTCGGGCTGACCATACGCTCCTGAGCGTGGTAAACGAAGGAGATACCCTCGGGGATACGGTGCGAGACAACCGCACGACCCACGAAGACACCGTTGGTGTTCACGCACTCAACCCATTCGCCGTCCTTGACGCCAATCTTCTCGGCGTCCTGGGGGCTCATCCAAGCGACCGGACCACCACGGAACATGCTCAGCATGTACTGGTTGTCGAAGTACTGCGAGTGGATAGCCCACTTGTTGTGCGGGGTCAGGTAGCGAACAGCAACCGAAACACCATCGGTCGTGCCGAGCTCGGGCTCGTTGTACAGACCGGTCATGTCCAGCGGCGGACGGTAAATCGGCAGGGCCTCGCCCATCTCGTGCATCCAGTCATGGTCGAGGAAGAAGTGCATACGGCCGGTCAGGGTGTGGAACGGCTTCTTCTTCTCGATGTTGACAGTGAACGGAGCGTAGCGGCGACCGCCGGTCTCCGAACCGGACCACTCGGGAGAGGTCATCACGGGCTGCGGTGCGGCCTGGGTCATGGGGAAGGTAATACGACGTTCCTCGTTACCCTCTGCCAGGTCCATCAGGTGCAGACCGGTCTGCTTCTCGAGCTCCTTGAAGCCCTTGACAGCAACCTCACCGTTAGAAGTACCCGAAATCATCATGATGGATTCGGCAATCTTCACGTCGGTGTCCAGTGCGGGACGGCCTGCGCCCTTACCGGAGTCCATCACACCAAATTCCTTAGCCATCTTGGCAACTTCGTGCTTCAGGTCGTAAGTCACGAACTTGGTGGTAGCACCGAGCTTGTCGAACAGCGGACCAACGGTGGTGTACATGTCGTACAGTGCACCGTAGTCGCGCTCGACGGTGACGAAGTTCGGCATGTTCTTGCCGGGTACACCCACCATACCGGGGGTGTTCTTCCAGTCGGGTGCGTGGCCGCCAGGCTGAGCAATCTGGCCGGGGGTGTCGTGCAGCAGCGGGACCGAAACGATGTCCTTACGGACGCCGAGGTGCTTCTTAGCCAGGCGGCTGAACTCGAACGCCAGTGCCTTGAAGGTCTCGTGGTCGGTCTTTGCCTCCCACGGCGGGTCAATTGCCGGGGAGAACGCGTGCAGGAACGGGTGCATATCGGTCGAGGAGATATCGTGCTTCTCGTACCAGGTAGCGGTCGGCAGAACGATATCGGACAGCAGGGTCGTGGAGGTCATACGGAAGTCCGAAGTGACCAGCAGGTCCAGCTTGCCCTGGGGAGCCTCGTCAACCCACTTAACTTCCTTCGGGTGGGTCTCTGCGTCTTCACCCTGGACGTTGTCCATGCTACCGACGAGGTGCTTCAGGAAGTAGCTCTCACCCTTTGCAGAGGAACCGAAGAGGTTCGAACGCCACAGGGTCAGGGTACGGGGCCAGTTGACGGGGTTGTCAACGTCCTCGACGGAGAACTCCAGGTCACCGGAGTTCAGGCGCTGAGCAATGTAGTCTGCGTTCGAGGATGCCTCGCCGCGTGCCACTGCCTGCTCTGCCTTGTCTGCCAGGTCCATCGAGTTCTCGGGGAACTGCGGGTAGAACGGCATCCAGCCCATGCGGGTGGAGCGTGCCACGACGTCAGCGGTGTGAACGTTGCGCAGCTCGCCCTTAGCCAGCGGGGACTGCAGGTAGTCGGTGGAGTATGCGTCCTGACGGAACTGGTCAGTGTGCATGTACCAGAAGCCGGTACCAATCATGTGACGCGGCGGACGGCTCCAGTCCAGTGCGTTTGCAATGTTGGTCAGACCGGTCAGCGGACGTGCCTTCTCCTGGCCCACGTAGTGAGCCCAACCGCCGCCGTTACGACCCTGGCAACCGGTCAGGTTCAGCAGGGCGAGGATAGCGCGGTATGTGGTGTCAGCGTGGTACCACTGGCAGATACCCGCACCGAAAATCACCATGGAACGGCCGCCGGAATCCAGGGCGCTCTTAGCGAACTCACGGGCAATGCGGATAACGGCCTCGGCGGGCACGGAGGTAATCGGCTCCTGCCATGCCGGGGTGTTCTGAACGCTCCAGTCGTCGTAGTCCTTAGCCCAGGTACCGGGCAGGCCCTTACGACCAACACCGTACTGTGCCAGCATGATGTCGAAGACGGTGGTGACCTCGTGGCCCTCAACGTAGGCAACAGGCACACCACGGGTGATGACGTCGCCGTGACCCTTCGGGTCGTCGAAGGTCGGCATCTTAATCTCGACGGCAGCGGACTCGCCCTGGGGCAGGTCGCGGATTGACAGAATCGGCTTGCGGCCCTGCAGGTCCAGGTTCCACTTGCCCTGGTCCTCGGCTGCGTAGCGGTGACCCATGGTGCCGTTAGGAACGAAGACCTCACCGGTCTCGCGGTCCATCATGACAGGCTTGAAGTCGGAGTTAGCCTGCTCAGCCTCGCCAGCGAGCTTAGCTGCGGTCAGGAACTTAGAGGGAACCTTCACACCGTCTTCACGGGTCTCCAGGGTGACCAGGAAGGGAAGGTCGGTGTAGGTCAGGGAGAAGTCCTCGAAGAACTCGACACGCTGGTCGACGTAGTTTTCCTTGAGGATGACGTGGCCCATAGCCATTGCCAGCGCTGCGTCGGTACCTGCCTGTGCGGGCAGCCACTCGTCAGCGAACTTGGTGTTGTCGGCGTAGTCGGGGCTCACGGTGACAACCTTGGTACCGCGGTAGCGGACCTCGGAGACCCAGTGGGCATCCGGGGTACGGGTCAGCGGAACGTTTGCACCCCACATGATGAGGTACGCAGCGTCCCACCAGTCACCGGACTCGGGAACGTCGGTCTGGTCACCGAAGACCTGCGGGGAAGCCACGGGGAGGTCAGCGTACCAGTCGTAGAAGCTGGTCATCACGCCACCCATCAGCTGGATGTAGCGAACACCCGCGCTGAAGGAGACCATGGACATTGCCGGAATCGGGGTGAAGCCGGTGTTGCGGTCGGGACCGTAGTACTTAATGGTGTGCACGTGGGCAGCGGCCATCAGCTCGAGAGCCTCAGCCCAGGTCGAGCGCACCAAACCGCCCTTACCACGGGCGTTCACGTAGCGGGAACGCTTAGCGGGGTCGGACACGATGGAGTGGAAGGCGTCCACGGGATCGCTGTGGATAGCCTTTGCCTCGCGGTACATTTCCAGCAGGGGACCGCGAATGTAGGGGTACTTAACTCGGGTGGGCGAGTAGGTGTACCA
>OKVG01001054.1_pt1 | contig 13495 bp, 15 predicted proteins | sample 1606981 | NCBI WGS metagenome assembly OKVG01 (sample SAMN03281018, study PRJEB24777) | human gut metagenome | isolation source: fecal sample PR128 from 1 month old male Malay infant, vaginal delivered... | reverse complement strand
ATCCAACGCGAAACAACTGGAAGATGCAGAGGACAAAACAGCTTATGTCGCAGTCGTGACCCAGCTATCGCATGATATTTCCAAGTATTATCTCATTCATCACACGATTCCAGCCGAGATGATCGCCGTTTTCAATGCGATCAAGGCGGATGTGCCAGCAGATCAAGTCAATGCCAAGCGTTATCGCGATCAGGCGCTGGCTGCTGGGCTGATTGCTATTCCGATTGTCTGGGGTGGCGGGCATTAATTAGCCGCATGGGATATGAGCTTGTTCGATGCTGATGAACTGTGTCATTTCGGCCTTTTTACGACTATGCTGAAATACGCGCTTCCGATTAGTCGTGGTTAATGCGCCACGGCTTTTTCTATGCGCTTTGGACCGGGCGATTCATGTCCGCAATAACGTTAATCGGCGAAAAGGCTACGTTTATCGAAAGTTTGACCTGAAGCTTGATAAATTTGGTATATTGCAGTTAGCAATTCAAGAAAACGCTATCTTAATGCAAACACTTATCGACCAGACATGGAGGATCACTCATGAATATGGTGCAACGAAATCAGATTCTGTTTATTTTGACCGGATTAAACCTGAGTCTGAAACAAGCGGCTAGTGGTGGCCTGATGGAGACAGAAGCACAGGAAGTTGTAGATGAGGCCTTAGATATTTTAAAGCGGCCTAATGTGCTCAAGAATCGAGCCGCAGATTACGCCTTGTCGCGACTATACGCACGGTTTACGCGATTAATCGGCTTGCAAGGAATGAAACTTTCAGCGGAGGCCAATCAGTGGTGGCAGGCGGTAAAAGACTTTATGGAAAATGACATTCATGGCGAATTGAGTCAGGTAGGCGGGCCGCACTTTATTATTTAGACAGTTGTTGCCCAAGCCATGGTCTGATTCCAGTAACCGGCCCGAAAAGAATTCGCTTGTAGCCGCGTGTTTCCATAGAATTAAGGAACACGTGGTTTTTTTGCTTAAAAAAGATTTGCCATATTAGTATAAACGGAATATACTAAGTGAACCATATAAAGGGGCATCTCATATGAGCAAAGAAGAAGACAAGGAATTAATCAATGATGGCCTGGCTGACGACACCGTCATTGAGGAAACAGATGCGGCAATCACCCAATCGCAGCGCATGTCAGCGACTCAAATCATTATTTTAGGGCTGGCACTGATTGGGGCTTTTCTAGGTGTGCTTGACACATCGATTGTTTACACGGGTACCGTTAAAATGGCGGCACAATTGCATTTGAATGCTGGCGCGTTGTCTTGGGTGCAGGTGGCCTATGCGCTAACTTATGCTGGGCTGATGCTAGTAGGCGGTAAATTAGGCGATATTTACGGACGCAAACCATTATTCATTGCGAGTTTAGCTATTTTCGGAGTTGGCAGTCTGGCAGTCGGGGCAGCTACCAATGCGCTTGTCATGATTAGCTTTCGCGCTGTTCAAGGCGTGGGCGCGGCCATTCTTGCACCGAACTGTTTGGCTTTGTTAACAGACACCTTTCAAGGAAAAGCACGACAGCGGGCAATCGGCTACTATGCTTCCGTCATTGGAGCCGGTGCAGCGGTTGGTTTAGTCATTGGCGGCTTCTTTGCAACGTTTGCGTCATGGCGGGTCGGTTTCTACATGAATGGTCCGATCGCGTTAATCATGGTTGGCATTGCGGCAAGATATTTACCTAGTGCAAAACGCCAAACCGGAAAGATTGACTGGATTGGTACGATCTTGTCAGTATTAGCGATGACTTCAATCTCATATGGGTTAGATGGCAGTCCATGGCCAATCCCCACGTTGCTGATTTCAGCAGTTCTTTGGGTTGCATTCATTGCTAGTCAAGGTCGCGTTGCCCACCCGACAATGCCACTGGAAATCTTTACGGATAGGGAACGGATGGCTTCTTATGTCAGTTCTCTGTTGTTTAGTGCCGCTGCAATCGGCTTTTGGTTCTACACACCTCAGTTTATGCAAGGCGTCTTAGGATTAACGCCATTTATGACTGCATTAGGCATGGTGCCAATGGCCATCTTACTCTTCATTGTGGCAGTCAAGGCCCGGACCTTCGTTGATCGGTGGCGTAATTCAAAGGTCATGATCTTCGGATTTGTCACGGTGCTACTTTCATTGGCTGAACTGGCAGTGGCATCACGGTTTGCCAATTACTGGTTTTTGTTACTTGGGACACTCGGATTTGCGGTAGGATTCGCGCTGGCATTTGCCACACTCGCTACTTCAGGTTTGGCTAGAATTCGGCCGGAAATTTCGGGAGCTGCATCAGGCGTCTACAACACCGCCCGACAATTTGGCGGCGCTTTAGGACTGGCAATCTTTGCGGCGTCAACTAGCAGCTTAACTAAGATTGCGGATGTATTCGGACAGGCAATGTTGATTGGCGTCGGCATGACCATTGTTGGCCTGATACTTGTCGTCACGCTCATTATTCCGGCAGAAAAAGCCGCCAAGTAACGGTATCATTGGTATAATAGAATATACACAATCGTTTAATGGGAGGTATATTCGATGGCTTTTTCAGTCGCATTTTCGCAAGCACTTGAAATCACGGCCTACGTCAACGCAAAGTCCCAAGCACAACATGAAGACTATTTATCGATTCAAAAGATTTCCGAAATGCTAAACATTCCGGTTCCTAGCATTAAAAAAATTTCGTCCACACTTAAAAAAAGTGGTATTTTAACGTCGAAAACCGGTCTCAATGGCGGTTTGCGATTAGCCAAAACGCCACAAACGATTACAGTTTATGAGATCTTAACGGCAATTGAAGGGACGGCGCCGTTATTTAAGCTTCATCAGGAAATCGATCCGGCCGCGTTTGTCAACGGCGAGCGCGTCACGAGTTGGTTAACAGCAAGCACCAACGTTCTAAACCGAGCCGAAGATGCTATGGTGCAAGTGCTAAAGCAGACGAGCATTGCTGATTTGGCTGAAGCCGCAGAAGCGTAAAAATCGAAATCTAACTTTTCATCGCCTCATTCAAGACTAACGTTGGCGCGTTGGTATTGGATGAGGCGATTTTGCTTACGGCATTTTCAGGATCGTGCAACTGTGGGGCAGTCAGTAAATAGTCAGCAAGTGCGCCTCCATTGGCAAACCTTTTCGGAAATGGGGACGATTAACGCGTTGTCAAGTTTCAAAATACAACGATTATCGGCGAAAACCCGACGTTTAAAAGTTAATGATCCGTAACATGCGCAGCCTCGGTATATTGTGGGTAGCGATATCGAAGCTGCGTTGCATTGAAACGTGCGAGTGAAGGTGGATAAATGGAAAGAAAACGTCATTTGCTATTGTCGCCAGGATTTTGCGTTTTATATATCTTGCTTTTGGTTGTGCTAATCAGCCAGCTGCTTTTAATTCCAGCAGTTTACACGCTGAAATTGGACTTCTGGGCTGGGAATATCTTATTTAAAGCCATCATTTTACTGGTGATGATCGCACTTAATTGGCTGTTACTGAAACAAGTTATCGTCTTAAAAGTGACACTTAGTCGACCACGATTGAAGCCAGTTATCATTTGGGGACTGCTCTTTATACTTATCGCTTGGTTCACGGTTACAAATCGAACACCGATTGACGTCTTGCAAGCAGCTGTGATTGGTACTATTGCCGCTGTTCCCGAAGAGTATTTGTTTCGTGGCGTCATGCTTGGCGGGTTGATTCGGGCGTTTTATGTTGCCCATCATCGCCACGCCAAATACCAACTCTTAGTTTGCATAGGGTTAAGCAGTCTTGTTTTTTCATTGGCTCACCTGAGTAATTTGCCTGCTCAAGGGCTTGTGATAACAATTGCCCAAGTGATCCAGGCATTTGGCATGGGGGCTATTTTTGCAGCACTTTATATTCGTTACGGATCGTTGCTTATGCCAATATTGATCCACTTTTTGATTGATTTTGTTATCACTTTGGTTAGTGGACCGTATCCGAAAGAAGCGCCTAGTGATCCCAACGCTATAACGATGACGATTGTTCACGCATTCCTTATTGCCGGGATTTACCTAGCGATTGCACTGCGACTTTTTCGCCGTGGCCAAAACAATGAAAAGTTTCTGGCACGATTGTCGCATTCGTAAACTGGCTGTATGTATCAATTATGATAGAACGAGTTTAAGGAGAAAAACGATGTCTACGCGACTGACTAAACTAGTCGATTATGGGTTGATAATCGCTACCATTATTTTTGCCATTTATACGGTCACATCGGCAATTGGGTGGACCAATCATGGGAGTTTTGTGACGCCAATGTTGATTTTGATGACGTTGTTAATGCTGTTAAGCGAGCGGGAGGAAAAGCAGAAGAGCGCGTGAATCAAAAAAGATTTTGGCGCTGCTTATTAACATTTATTGTCGGTTATATGTGTGCAGTTTGTCATCATTTCCCCGGCGAATGGATGCACATGCTGGCCGCGAGCCTAATCGCCTTTCTAAGTTGGCTTAAGACTGGATGCTCACAGTGGCGAAAAAGACATGGGTAAAAGTAAATACAGTTGCAGTTGCTTGAGTTTTGAAGAGAAGGCGGCAATATCAAATAATCGCCGGGTTTTTAACGATAAACGTCAAAATTAGGTTTTTTACGACGATTTTCTTGCAAAAATCGACGTTAAAAAATTCATTCCCACAAACCTGGCTGTCTACTTTATATTGATGGGGAAGAAGGGAAGTCCTTCTAACAAAGGGAAAGGAGGAAAATGGGATGACCATGCGAACAGGACTAGCTTTGAAGGAAATCTCGGGAAAAATGCTTGAATTGACGAGCGGTGGGAATGTTCCTTTATCCAATTGCAGTGTGGATCCACCAAACGAACGCCATCCGCCAGCTTACGAATCGGCATTTAAGTATAAACTGCCGATTGTTCATCCAATTAAGGTGGCGACTTAAGTGATAATTTAGGCTGATAGATAGATTGAAAGGCTCATAAAGGAAAAAGGAGGAAGAACATGGATCATTTAAAAACTTTAAACACGGCTGATTTGGCAAGTATTTCTGGTGGCGATAATGGTAATCTGTGGACCTTTATCGGGAAGGCCATTGGTTCAACCGCGCGTTCTTGGGCTGAAGGCGCCATGTTTGCGCCAGCCATTGGTCCTGCCAAAGAGATTGTTGACAAACTTAACGGCAATTAGTATCCGGGATGAATAGGCACTCGAACGGGCAAACGTATGAATAAGATAAATCTTTTAATGTTAGCTACGTTTATCTTGGTATATCTATTAGGTGTTTTGGTATATACGTGCTGTAAAAAAGATGGTCACTATCGCGTTTGGAATGATAAATATCTCGACAGTGAGCATCAGATAGCCTTTAAACGTGCTTATATTTTGAATGCCATCTGGTTTATTACCTACGCTTAAACTTTGAGTGTTCCGTTCAATGCCTAAGCTGTACGCTGTAATGCTGCCGTACAAACCAAGTAGCAGAATTTCGATGGTGAAGGTCAAGTGACTTTAATCCAGGCATGCCGCTGATGACTCCATGGTTGTATTTGCAAAAAGTTGTGCGGTAGATGAGCATTTTATCGCCACAATATCCATAACAAAGACTTTTGGATCAACTGGCGAGTAGTTTCTTACAAATACAAGGAGGTAATTTTAATGACTAAGTTGAATGAAGCTGAATTGAGTAAGATTTCCGGCGGTATCGGACCGCTCGCAATCCCTGTCGCTGCTATTCTTGGATTCCTGGCAACAGATGCGTGGAGCCATGCTGATGAGCTGGTGGCGGGAGTCAAGCAAGGATGGGAACGATCGTAATAACGGTGCGTTAATTCTTAAGCGTTGTCGCCGTTGTAAAAGTATCTCTGCCCAGAACAAGCCTTTTATCTGTGGGCGAGCATGTTCTTTCTGTCATTGCTACGGCAGATCTGGCAATGCACGGCGCCAAACGTGTTACAAGTGAAGGTGCACTAGCGCAACTTTTTTGGAGTGAAAGATGAAGAAATTGAAATGGTTTTCTGGTGGGAATGAACGGGCTGAACAAGCGATACAGCTTATCGATGAACTGCTTCGCGACTTCGATGACAGTTCTTCCCATAGTGATCGCTTACGGACAGTGCTAAGGAACAATAGAGAGGCCTTAATTTACAAGCAAGCAGCGGTTCCATTTATTTTAAGCCGCATGAATCTAGAAATCTCTAATGCCCTGTTGCAAAACAATATCTTGTTAACCAAGCAACAATCTGACAAATTCGAGCAGCTTTCTTCGCTGGCGAATATCAGATATGGGTACTAGAGGCCACTCCTAAAACGGTGAGTGCGCTTGATTATGGTTAGGCTCACTGATTCATTTGGTGCAGATCAAACTCCGATTGCGATGCTGGTTGGTATGGGCCTGTTGTCAATGGATGATGCCTAAAAGGTTGTCCATTTTATAACGGCGACGTAGGCAAACTAGTTTCGAATATAACGGTCTAACTTAAAAAGACAGAGCCAAAACTGATCGGTCGATAAATGATTTAGTGATGAGCAAAGCGAAGGTACGATGACGATTCTTAAAACTATGCGCACATAGCTTAATGAAGCTTCTTTCTGGATTATCGTTTGTATCTGTTTCGGCGGGTTTTCGCTCAGTGATGTCTTAAACAAGCTGATTGTCGATTGCTTGGGTTTTGATTTTTTCATCGTCCGGGCGTTCATAGAGATGCTTTCAATCTTCATTGTTTTGATTCTTTTTTCTAAAATGAGTGTCGCATCTTCAAGGGTTAAAGATCATAAACGCTCTAAATAACAAATTTTCTTTGTTTGATTTCGAAGTATTGGTAAGGCGGCAGCGTCATTGTCAGTGGGAAGCCTGTCAGCACCGAGAGACAGCAACTATTGTGACACAGCTATCTGCCAGGCCATAATAATGCAATATCGGCTGTTCATGACGGCAAATGAGATTTTAGGGGACACTACTGATATTTGGGAACTGCTTTTAGTGTCAGAATCTTGTTACCCTGTGTTCTATCAGCCAAAAACCGCAAAAGTCTCCTGATTTGTATTGAAACAAAAATACAAATCAGGAGATCTTGCGCGTGAGTATGGCAGAACAGATACTAAATAAGATGAGCTTTCAAAACCCACGATTGTTTTTTCTTCCTGACAGCAAAAGGCCTTTCGGAAATAGCATTAAATAGCTAAAATGGTGTCATTTTTGTGATTTCTTGCTTGTATGACCGACCTTAGCAGAACGTATGGTATCTCCGAACCTGTGCTCGCTAATTTGCCGCCTCAATGTAAGTTTAAAGGAAGACTCAAGGAGCTTTGCTTATGACAGTTGTGTTATATTCTATGCTTTTGATTCTGGCATTTTTCTTCACATTCGTATTTGTAACTGCGATCAGCTGGCAGATGATAGACCTCTTAAGACATCGGCTTCATGCGCGAACATCTTTTTGGGAGAAATGTTCCCAATTGACGCAGTTGGCCATTAGTATATTGCCTTTTTCTTAGAAGGTGGGAGAACATAAAGAACATGTTACTAATGGATTGCTGAAAGAAGTAAAAATAAGTCTGTTTGTAAACGAGGTGAGCGTAATCGATCAATTTGCAAGATTATCATTCCAACAGAAAGTGTCGTTGCTTGTCGCCATTGGGGTTTTAATAATGGCGTTTTGGTACTTTTCACCGGGAATTTTAAAAGGGATATATGACGCTGGTTATCGAATGGGTCAGTCGATAGCGCTTTGGTTGAAGTAGAACCGATGACAGATTGGCATAAAACCTTTCAGGAGGAATAGTATTTCCAACCTGTATAAACCAACCAAATAACGCACCCTTGATATTGAGGATGCGTTATTTGTGCGTTCAGCTGTGTTGATTAACAGAAATCTAGGATGATTGCCCAGTCACACTCTTCTTAAGATAAAGCCCGTGTGCCTGTTAAGATGTTGCGCAACTCGCCTATTCTCCGAATACTGACCTCAAGTTTATCTTGATTGTCCATATAAACGAATCGGTTTGTGATGTCCAGACGCAAAACATGTGCGGGATTAATCAGGATACTCTTATGGCATCGACATAAGTTGGTATATTTGGTCGCTAGTTCCTTAAGGTTGCCGGGAAAGGTTGTGATTTCATTTTCTGCATGAAGCTCCAGTGTCCCTGAGACGCCGGGAGCAGTTTGAATATAGATGAGCTCATCCATTTCAAGTGAAAAAATACTGGAGTTGATGCTGTAGCTAAATAATCTGGGAGATGCGACCTGACGCGCCTTTAGACGTTTTATTGCATAAAGAATGTTATTTCGAATTTTCTTTTCTGTCTTTGAAGGTGAGTTCTTGTTGATCATGTCCAGAGGTGCGATTTTGTGCTCTAAAATCCTTAAAGCTTCATCTACATGGCTAGTGATGAAGAGGATATCGACATAATATGACTTTTTCCGAATGGCTGTGGCTACATCTACGCCGCTTGTCGCTGAATCTCCCAGCTCGATATCAAGGAGGAAGATACTATCGTTGATGGCTGACCAATCAATAGTTGCGAGCAGTTCGGTTGCTGACGTTGTTGCCAGCCGGATCTTGGCGGGTAGTTCTTCAATCAGAAGGTACTGCTGCACAGTTTCTTGGATAAAGGTTAGATAGTCAGGGTTGTCTTCGAGAATATAAATGTTTAGGATCGTTTTGTTTTTAGACATAAAGTTACCTCCATACAAAAAGTGTGATTTTCAACTGGTTATCTTTGACCTTTTTCTTAAGGCTGATTTTTTTGTTTTGTTCAATCAGCTCGTTAATAATGGTCAACCCCTTTCCGCGACCATGGCCTTTGGTGGTAAATCCAGACTGGTTAAGATTTGATAGTTCAAATCCCGCGGTCACGTCATTGATGACATTAACTTCCAGGTACGAGCTTGAATTGATTAATAAGACACTAAACTTTGAGTTTCCGGAGCGGCTTGTTTCTTCTAAAGCGTTGTCAATTAAAATACCGAGTGCACGAATGACCGCGAATGAAGTGCTGCTATCGAGCGGTTCAATGATCCCTTCGATGTGAACGTACATCTTGATATTCTGATGTAGCGCTTCTGTCCATTTTAAATAGAGTAGACTTTTCAACGAATCGCTTTTAATTGCATCGAAGGTTTCTTGATTGAACTCGACTTGAGATAGCGCTTGTTGTGCCTTTGAAACAACGTCTCGCGTCTCAGAAGAAATGTTGTGAGTTGATTGATCCATTGACAACTGCAACGTGGCTAATAAGTTTTTGTAATCATGAAGGAGCTTGTCCGTTCTCTTTTGTTGCTGTGCTAACGTTGCATAGTAAGCACGCTGGGAACTTTCTGCCCGTTTAATCCAGATGAGCTCTATATAATATTTATAGGATTTTAAGATAAAGAAAATTGAATAAAGGCTGATCACAACTGAAAGTAGGAATACGCCAAGGCTTAACCAGGACAAGAAATTATTGAGGTCAATCAGATTCCAAGTAGCTTCAAAACAATAGAGTGACGCACAGTTTGCGCCTGTGTAAATAAGAATGGAACGTTGCAATTTATTCTGTTCTCGAACTAAGTCGCGCAACTTTATAATTTGTTCTTTCTTCTTAGATAGTAACCAGATAGTCGCGATGAATACTGCTAAGTTAATAACTGAGTCGGCGATTAAAATGCAAGGATCAAGGCGTGCTTTGAGCAAGACCAAAGCCTGTGTACTAGTAGTGTGAGCTGTGATGACGATCAGATTGACTTTCATAAAGATAAAAACCCAGAAAACATTTGAACGTGAAGTGGTCTTAGCTACATAACACGCATAGATGATAAAAAAGAAGACTTCGCCATAAGTCGAAAGGAGCAAAGACAGAAGCGTTCCGAAGACTGACCAAAAAGTAATGTGGATAACTCTGGAACGGCTTTCGAAAACGAAGGTAAGAAAGTAAATTCCAGTCAAAAAAATAGGAAGGGTTATAAAGAAGTAGGTTGTGTCTGACATCAGTGTCATATAGAAAACCTCCGCTAGTTATGAAAGTATGGCAAGTTCTTCATACCGAATGAAAATAAATGACGTCATATGCTAACGATATAACGTTAAATGGCCAAAACACGACGTTTATTTTTTGTAGGCCCTAAAAAGCTCACGACATGTTAGGTTAAATACAGAAGAATAAATCGTAGGAGGTAGGTTGAAATGAACAACAAAAAGGAGTTTCAGCGTCAGATGAAAAGCAGCGTAATTTCGGATGATCGTCTTACGGAGATACTTGGTGGTGGCCGACCAATAAGCTCAACATTTAATAATTTGAGAAAGTGGCTCATAGAACAGTTTCAGGGGAAGCATTAAAGGCCAGACAGACGATTGCCTTCAACGTATAAAAATAAATATTTAGATATATAAAAGTGCTTTTAATTTTAATATTTATTTTTATACGCTATTAATCCTGCTCTAAAATATACTACCACACATTTTAAATGTAAAAAACTAAATCTTACAGTGCTTATATCAAAAGGGTAACCCCAAATTTGGGGATTCACTACCTGTATTTTTGACTAAACGTCATGGTATATCGGCTCATAAAAGAGGCCTGAATCTAATGGCTTAATAAGCGAGGAGAGTTAATGGTTAAATACACCCCAAAACTAGGCCAGATCACCTACTACAAACGTTTCTACACCGCACAAGTTGACGAGCGTGACTGTGGTGTGGCTGCGTTAAACATGCTGCTTAAATACAATGGGTCGGACTATTCGTTAGCCCACTTGCGCGAGTTAGCGAAGACAAATCAGGATGGCACGACGGCTTTGGGAATCGTTCGGGCCGCTGAAGCACTAGCGTTTGAGACGAAACCGGTGCAGGCGAATATGCAGTTGTTTGATCTTGAGGATGTGCCTTATCCGTTTATTGCCCATGTGCTGAAGCGCGGTGAATTGCTTCATTACTATGTTGTTTTTAAAGCAACGCGCACGAGTATTCTGATTGGCGATCCTGACCCGTCAGTGCGCATGACCTGGCTTTCGCGAGAGGTGTTTGAAAAAGAATGGTCGGGTGTGGCCATCTTTATTGCACCGGCGCCGCAGTATCAGCCGCGTAAGGAGGACAAAGGCAGTTTGTTTGCGTTTGTACCCATGCTGGCTAAGCAAAAAGGTATTATCGCGAACATTATTCTGGCCGCGGTATTGATTACGGTCATTAGTATCGTTGGGTCGTATTTTTTGCAGTCTATTATTGATACGTATATACCGAATGCCATGCGGACGACGATGGGGATGATTGCTAGTGGCCTTTTGGTGGCTTACTTGCTGCAAGCTGTGTTGACTTATGGCCAGAATTTTTTGATGGCGGTGTTGGGGCAGCGGCTTGCGATTGATGTCATTTTAGGGTATGTGCGCCACTTATATGAATTGCCGATGTCGTTTTTTTCAACTCGGCGGACCGGAGAGATTGTGTCGCGGTTTGCGGATGCCAATAAAATTATTGACGCGCTGGCGAATACGATTATGACGTTGTTTTTGGATGTCTGGATTGTCCTAATATTAGGCATTGTTCTAGGGATCCAAAATGGGACTTTGTTTTTAGTGTCATTGATTGCCGTGCCGTGTTATTTGGTGATTGTTTTTGCATTTCAGCGGCCGTTTGATCGGTTGAACCAAGAGACGATGGAAAGTAACGCAATCTTGAGTTCATCGATTATTGAAGATTTGAATGGCATTGAAACCATCAAGTCCCTGACCGGCGAACGAGTTAGCTATGAACGGGTTGATCGGGAATTTCTAACCTATCTGAAGAAATCGTTTAGTTACACCAAGGCAGATCAATTACAGCAAGCGATTAAAGGTCTGTTGAAGCTGGCGTTGAACGTTGTGGTGTTGTGGATTGGGGCAAGTTTGGTGATTGCCAATCGGATGAGCTTGGGGCAGATGCTGACCTTTAATGCACTGCTGTCATACTTTACGAATCCGCTTGAAAGCATCATCAACCTACAGCCAAAGTTACAAATGGCGCGGGTTGCTAACAATCGCCTGAATGAAGTTTATCTGGTCGAATCGGAATTCAAAGAACAGCGGCACTTGACGGAGCGGCATTTAATCGAAGGTCCGATACGCGTTCGGGATGTCTCGTTTAAATATGGTTTTGGCCAAGATGTATTGAAAAACGTCAACCTTGAAGTGCCGGAAAATGCTAAATATACCATTGTTGGCATGAGCGGTTCTGGTAAGTCGACATTAGCAAAATTATTAGTTGGCTTTTACCCGGTTGATGCCGATAAAGGAACCATCACGTTTAATGGCATTCCGGTCAAAGACATTAACCTGACAACATTACGGCAATATATTGAATATGTACCTCAGGATCCGTTTATTTTTTCGGGCACGGTGTTGGAGAATTTGACGTTAGGTAGCCGTTCGGATGTTTCGGAACAAGATTTGACGCAGGCGTGTTTGGCTGCGGAAATTGCCGCAGACATCGCAAACTTACCGCAGCAGTGGCAGACCAAATTGTCAGAAAGCGGCAGTATTTTATCAGGCGGTCAGAAGCAGCGGCTGGCGATTGCACGGGCCTTGTTGTCACCGGCAAAAGTACTGATTTTTGACGAATCGACCAGCAGTCTGGATACCATTACAGAGCGAAAAATTGTCGATCGCTTGCTGGCAATGACGGATCGGACCATTATTTTTGTTGCCCATCGCTTAACTATTGCGGCTAAAACCGAACAAATTGTGGTGATGGATCATGGCAAAATTGTGGAACAAGGTGACCATGCAACGTTGTTAGCCCAAGACGGTTATTACGCGCGCCTGGTTCATGAGTGAGGTGAGCTTTAGATGATGGATCCCAAAAAACTTGCAACGACCGAATATTACCAGCACCGCTTTCGCAATTTTTCAACGATGATTATTATGCCTAGTACGATTCTTTTCTTAGGCTTGCTATTGTTTCTGATCTTTGCTCGGCGCGAGGTAACTGTGCTGACAGCTGCCGAAATTGAACCGGTAAAGGCAGCCGTGACAGTTCAGGCGACGGCCGCCAATCGGATCGTCTCGAACCGCATGAAAGAAGGCAAGCGCGTGAAGAAAGGCGAGACCTTACTTGTTTACCACGATGTCGCCAATCCAACACAAATTAAATTACTCAAGCAGCAACTGGCAACGCTAAAAGAGCAACAGCAGCAATTGGACGTTTTGAAACAAAGTGTTACCGAAAACAAAGATCTTTTTTCAAAGGCAGACCGATTCGGCTATCAACAACAGGTGCAAGATTATCTGAGTCAACGGCGAGTGCTGACACTGACAGCAGAGGCTGAGCAGGCAACCCAAACCGTCGCTAGTGAAAAAAACAAAGAGATTGATCGGTTACTAAGCGCCAGTATCCAAACGAGCCAAGCAAAAATGGCCGCTATCTCCGAGGCAAAAGCGGCGATTCAGGCGAACAAACCCTTGCCCAGTCGCCACGCCTATCACTACCTTTATCAACAATATGAAAGTGAGATAAAAAATACCGACGCGGAGGCACAGGCGAACCTTAAACGCCAGTACCTTGCTCAATTACAGACACAGTTGGATGAGGA
>OKVG01001050.1_pt1 | contig 13554 bp, 10 predicted proteins | sample 1606981 | NCBI WGS metagenome assembly OKVG01 (sample SAMN03281018, study PRJEB24777) | human gut metagenome | isolation source: fecal sample PR128 from 1 month old male Malay infant, vaginal delivered... | reverse complement strand
TGGTAGACCAAGTGATTGATATAGATTTTGATCCACGGGAATTAATAAGCTTATATACTGCTATCTCATTTTTACCGACTCAATTGGTGAGTTTTGAAAGCCCATTATGGCAGACTTTATATGATGCTTATGAATGTGTTACCGGTCTAATTGTTGTGAATCGGTACTCTAATGAAAGTTATATAGGAAAATGCGAGTCCGCCCATATGAGTCCCGTAGAGGTTACTAAAGGTGGGGCTGTGCGAGGAAATCCGGTATATGACAATATACGGTTTGGTGCACAAATTACACTTTCACAAGCCGGCCTATATACAGTAGCCGATTTTAAAACAGTTACTAAACAAGAAGTATTGAAGCTCCCGGGCATCGGTAAAAAAACGGTGGAACAACTAGAGCATAATGGCGTTATATTTAAAGCGTAAAATGTGACTTGAGTTCACTAGCTATCCTAGAATAACGAAGGGCTATTTATCTTTTCCATAACTAAAACAATCCCCTTGATGAGTATCTAGGTACTCTTATCAAGGGGATTTTAAATTAGAACACGCCTGTACTAATTAGTAAGACGAGCCTGATATGGTGTCTCTAGAATTAGAACAGGCCTGTTCTAATTTTTAGGAGAGGTATTAAAGGTCTCAGGCAATACTACAGGCCTGTACTAATTTTATTTCTCTCATATTTACAAATAACAAATTGTAAATTATAATTTAAGATAATTTATGATTTGTTTATATTGTAAGAGTGAGAGGACTATTATGAGACATGTAAGTAAAGCAAAGCTATCGCTAGCTGTAGCGCTAACGATTGCTGGCGCGATTATCCCTAATGCTATGGCTATGGATGACGATGGTGTAATTCGTGCTGATAATTTTTCTGTTATGAACCTAGGTGAAGTACCGGGAGTTCTTGAAGGTATCGAGGCCGATCATAGAGCGATTATTGCTATAGATCGTGTACATGCTCGTGCAACTGATGATGGACCTGCTATTATAGTGGCTAAGAATGATGGTTCCATTACCGTTAGAGAAGGATTAATTCAAGTAGGGAATGTAAGTAGACCTGCAGTAATTTCTAATGGTGGAGTTGTAAATCTTGGCGTTGATGGTTCTCATGGAAAAATACAAGGCTATGATATTAATCTTGACGGTGATGTGCGCATTGACGGCAATGAGGAGACTTCCTCTATAATCAATATTGGTTTAGATCAGAAAGATGCATTATGGGTTGGTTTTGCTCTTAATTTAGCAGATAAAAATTCTCCTCATGATAATCATATCAATGTATTCCTTGGTGAACAGGGTTATTGGGATCACTTTTATCAAGGTGGTTTATCTGGTACAAGCTATTCTACTATGACTACACCGAGTCATGTACATCGTTTAGTAGGTGCTAAGAATCGTAATTTTAACAATGGTGTCACACAATCGGAGCATAATGAAATCCATATAGATAAACTCGAAGGCCATGTGAATTTTATTTATGATCCTAATGATGAATATGGTGATACAGAAGATCCAGAATATACACCGCCTACTAATATTGTAAATGGACTGACTGCAGATTCTTTCTGGGGTGGAGACATTCATATCACAAGTGCGGCCCCTAATTCTGCCGCTCATCTATACACTAGCCGCAAAGGACTAGACTTGTCTACTGAGGAAAATGTAAACAAGGTTTTAGATAATCTTGCACATAAGGTGTATTATCATAACTATGTGACTGGTGAAAGAAACCTTGAAGGCACAGTTGGTATTGCTTCTGAAGGTGCTGAATCCGGTCGCTTCAAGGTATTAACATCTGGATATGCTAAAGAAGGTGCTATTACATGGCAAGCTGACCAAAATGGTCAAGGTAAATATATGTACGGCAATACAACAGTAACACCGGCACCACAACCAGAACCATCGGTGCTAGCACCAGAATCACCGGCACTAGAACCATCAGCACCAGAACCACCAGCTCAAGAACCACCAGCTCAAGAACCACCGGCGCCAACATCAGATTATGATACTCCTCATATGCGTGGCGCTCGTTCCGCGATTATGAGTAATATTAACGGATGGCGCACATTAACAAATACTTACCGTCCTCGTGCATTGCAACAAGGCGCAACAACAGGTATTTGGGCCCATATCGGTGGCGGTCAATACAGCTATGATGCACAAGGTATTGATACCGACACAACCTATACACGCATTCAAGGTGGTTACGACGCTAAAACTGGTAGCGGTTGGACCGTAGGCGGTCAAGTATCTTATCTTCGTGGCCATGATGATTATGTGTCCAATGGCTCTGGCAAAGAAAAGGCCTTTGCTGTTGGTGCCTATGGTTTGAAAGACCTTGGCCAAGATCAATACATTCAACTTGAATCCCAAGTTGGTCGCGTAACGAATACTTTCACATCTCGTAATGAAATTGGTGAAAGCCTATCTGGCGAAACGAAGGCTAATGCATACACTATCGGTGCTCGCTATGGTAAAACTGTGAAGTTACAAAATGGTGTATACATCGAACCACAAGCACAATTGAGCTATACTCGCTTTGGTGGAGATAGCTTTAATGCAGGCGCGATGCATGTAGACCAAGCTGGCGTAAGCAGCACGGCTGGCGGTCTTGGCCTTGAAATTGGTAAGACCTTTGGCGCCGGTAGCATCTATACTCGTGTAGGTGTTAACCATGCCTTCTCCGGCTCGGTGAAAACTACATACACAAGTGGTTCCACTGTGAAATCTACAGAACAAGACCTTAAAGGTACATGGACTGACCTTGCATTCGGTGGCCGTTATGGTATCAATGCTAACAACAGCCTTTACGCCGATATTAGCACAGGTTTATCTGGCGACTATAAAGCAGGCTGGTCTGTAAACGCTGGATTTACACATAAATTCTAAGATATGTTTACCTAAAACAATCTGAGAATTATAGTCGATATATAAAATAGCCCCCGAGTACTAATAGCGTTGTATATTAGCTGTTAGTACTCGGGGGCTTGTCCCATAGATAGTCATAAATTAATCATTTTGTTGGTATAACTTATATCGTATAAATAGTAATGTAGCAATCGTCTTTGTGGTTGGTATGAGTATAGATTATTTGCGAATTCAATTTCTTGAGAAAACTCTGATGAAACACATTACATCCATACTTGAGCAAGAGCAAGAATAGGTGCAAAGGCATTTAGACTAATCTTGCATTTTTTATACACCATTGATATAATTTTGTAAACTGATGTTCAAAATTTGCTGTTTTTGAACATCAAAATAAGAAAATGTGGTATGAAGTACAAAATTGCATTATTTTGAACATCATAGATTATATAGTATAGAGGCAGATAGGAGGGATAGCATGAAATTTGAACCAATGTATAAGATATATTACAAAAAAGGTGAAGATGAATGGAAACGTATACTGGATAATAGACGTTGTTCTGAGAGTTCTATTGTTTTACCGATAGCTATTCATGAATATAACCGCCGTCATACTTATACAGCTTTTTTCATGTATCATCCTGAATTAGTGAATTTGCTTCTATCTATCGAACAGAAAAAACATGAATTTGTTAATTTGGCACAACGTGTGCCTCTAGTTATGTTATGGCATGTTATGAATGGCTTTTTATCTAGTGAAATTAAGGCGAGTAATGATATCGAAGGTGTACGCAGTAGTCGGCGTGAAATACAAGATGCCATACATAATATAGATAATAAGAAGTTACGTTTTTCTAGTATTATCACAAAATATAAAACCATTTTAGAGCAGCCTAGGCATTTTATATATACCAGTAGTTCAGATATTAGGCGATTATATGATGATATTATACGTGATGAGATTTCAAAGAAGAATCAACCTGATGGAGCGATTTTTAGAAAAGATTCTGTAGATATCGTAAATCATCAAGATAAGATAATTCATCGTGGTACATTGCCTGAATCTAGTATTATTCAAGAAATAGATCAAGCTTTAATGATTCTTAATAATGATGATATACAATTACCTATACGTGTTGCGATATTTCATTATTACTTTGGCTACATTCATCCATTTTATGATGGTAATGGCCGTACAAATCGATTTATATCTACGGCTTACTTAGCAAAACATTTTCATCCTCTGATTGCATTACGCTTATCTGCTGTTATTAAAAATAATAAAAAACAATATTATGATGCTTTTAAAATGACAACAGCTGAAATTAACGGTGGTGATATAACGAATTTTGTTATGGAGTTTATATCTATTATTGAGAAAACAATTGATGATGCGATTGCTCTATTAGACAAGCGTATAAAACGTTTAGAAGATGAGCGTATAAAACTGAAAGCATTTTTTGAAAGTCATCAGATCACAGATCAAGTATTACAAAATATATACTTTTTGTTATTAGAGGCTCGTTTATTTTCCTTAGGGGCGGGTATTAGTAAAGCTGAGATTCTAAAAGCTTGTAATAAGAGTAGAGGAACAATTCATAATAGGTTCAAACAAATTCCGAATAAATACCTCGATACGGTAAAACAAGGACGTACTGAGTCTTATATGCTTAAGACGAGTATATTGGATTAGTTTTTATATATGATAAAGTGATATTTCATATTGACCTAGTAAAATGTGGTATAATAAGTTGTTAAATCGTATACAATCATTATTGAGGAGGCCTCATGTTTCAACGTATATGCGCAGTGGCTATGTTTATAGCAGCGCTGTTTGTATCTGTTATACCTAATGCTGATGCTCGGCAAGATATTTATGCTTTCACCTATAATGGCAATAATTGGTATGTGGACCGCGATTCTATTGACCGTAGTAAACCGGACGGGTTGTTACATTTCACGGTGTATACCATGATTGGTTTGCGCTATGATGTGGCCAGTGGCAGTGAGTATTATAATGCTGATGTATATTATTACGATCAAAAATTGTCTACCGAAGGTGGTCAGTTACTATATCGCAACCCAGGGATTTTGGCGGCGGCTCGTGTGGCACGTCAACAACCGGATGCGCCTAAACAAGCACCAAAACCAGTGGTGGCACAGCAAACAGCATCACAATCTGTAGCGCTTCAAACAGCGGCGCAATCGGCGGCAGCTCAAACGGCGGCTCAATCTGTAGCGCCAACAGCACCGCAACCAAATATCGTCAAGGCTTTATCGACACCGGTTCAAGTGCCTGTACCTGCTAATGGTCCTGTGAAAGTAAACACTCAAATTCCAATTGTGTTACCAACGGGCCCTGTGAAAAAGGTGGCAGCTAAAACGGTGATGACACTTCATAAAGCACCTCAACAAACAACGGATTCAACATCTGAGTCTGATGAAACAGGGGCAAATCGTACTCGTAAATAATCCTAAAAAACTGCAATTTAGTCATATATATACTGAGAATGTATTAGTTACAGTATATACGACTAGATTGCAGTTTTTATTTTGTAAATATGAGGCTGGTGGAAGAAATTCCTAGCTTACAATGTGTATGCATTTCTTTCTATCAATATGAGGCTATCTGAATAAATCTATAACTTACAATGTGTATGTAATCTATAACTTACAATGTGTAGGCAATCCATTACTCATAATGTGTATGCATTCCTTTCTATCAATATGCGGAATTGGCAAATCAGCAAGTTGAAAATAGTGGTCTGATGAGGTATTAATGAAGTAGATGGTATATAATAGAATATATAAGTGTAAACAACAGACATATTTAAATATTAACAATAGATATATTTAAATGTTAACAATAGACTGATGACTGGGAGGGCAGAGGTCTTAAGGTAACTTGATTGTATTGGAGCTGTCAATAGAGGGTAGAGAGATATGAAGCAGTTCGTAAAGAGGCTGGCTTGCGGTGTATTGGCGATAGCCACAATGGGCACCCTTGTAGGGTGTAGTCGAGAGGCGCCAAGTACGACGGAAAGTTCTGACCGTGCGCCCGTAGGGTATAAGGCGATTGCCGCCATGAATGCATCGGCTGCGGAAAAGGCGGACCGCAGTGTGCGCACTATGTCCCGAGAGGATAAGATTGGCCAATTAATGTGTATTGGCTTAGAAGGTACGTCATTTGAGGAGCCACAAAAAGAATTAATACGTAAATATCGCGTCGGCGGTATTTTGCTCGATTATGATAATATGGAATCCAAGGAACAAGTGCGGGCTTTCACACAAGGCATACGAGATACGGCGAATACGTCGAGCCTTATGATGCCGTTCATCGCCATGAATCGGGAACGCATGCAGTACAGGCCTAGCTTGATGCTGCCTTGGACGGACCCTAAGCTGTTATCGAAGCAGGGCCTTGATGCGGTGTCGAGCTTGGCAACGCGCACGGCCATTGAGATGCGCGACCTTGGGTTCAATCTCAATTTGGGCGTCATGGTGAATACCCATTCGTTTTACTCCTACACGAGCGATGTAGACCGGGCAGCGCGCATCGGTGAGACCATTACTAAACGGTATGCGGCGAATCGCGTGTTTACGGGGTACGAATATTTTCCAGGCGGCGCTGATTACACGGTGCCGGGCATAAAATTAGATGCGTCTAAGGCGAGCCTCATGGACGATGATGGCCGCGTATTTGCTCAGCTTATCGATGCGACCGGTGAGGAACATCCTATGATTATGGTGAATGCTGTGAAAGTAACCTCTATCGACGCCAATCAGCCGGTGAGTCTCTCTAAGCCGATTATTACAGATTGGCTACGGAAGGAAATGGGCTTTGAGGGCGTAGTGATTACCGATGATATCGAGGTAGGTGCTGCCGTTGCTGGTATGTCCATAGAGGACTATGCGGTACGCACCATCAATGCGGGCAGCGACATGATTATCGTTTGTAAGCATGCCAAGCATATCAAGGACGTTCACGATGCGTTGACGCAGGCTGTAGAAAACGGAACCATTTCCGAAGCACGGCTTGATGAATCGGTGCGCCGCATCATGCTTATGAAATTTAGCAATGAACAGTGATGATTCATATGCTATCAGGAATAATATATTAAACATATAAGTAAACTCACAAAACTCTTTTCTCATAGTGCTATGTACCTTTTTTACCGGTTATCCAGTAACGTGGGTACATGTCATAGAGGGAAAAGAGTTTTTTATGTGTAAACCATGAATTTATTATCTAGTTGTTAAAATTTACAAGATATATTTTATAGTTTATTTAAAATATGATATAATAAACTCCTGAGAACTGTTTTTAAGGGAGGTGAGATCTTATATGAAATGTAGTAACCATGAGGCGGTAGTTGACGCCATTGTGGAACAGTATAATCAGGGCCGTATGGAAATGAGTGTTGTGCACGGTCCTTATAGTGTCGGTAAAACGTATATCGCTAGAGAGTTACAAAATCGACTAGGCAAGAATCATACCATCTATCTGCTTGGTCGGTTAGCGAATGAGTCTATTCATATTCGATCAATTGAAAGAGTATTAGAGGTGCCCACTGGGGAATATAAAACATTAGAGGACGCATTGCGTGGCGTTTTTCAAGCGAGTCTTGACAAACGGATTCTGCTAATCATAGATGATTACCCTTCATTTGTAGATACGGCACCACAAGCTCCCCTCGTATTGCGTGATTTGATGGAAACCTATCGAGATCATGGCAATATATTTGTGCTTCTCATGGGAACCCATGTAGATCAATTGAAAGGTCGTATCCTTGGCGAATCAAGCTTGATTGCCACTTACATTCATAGCTATTTCAAGGTCAATCCGTGCACACCTGATGATGTGAGAGCATTAGGTTGGGATTATACGGACGAAGACCTTGCCAAGATATATTACGTAACAGGCGGGATGGCTGGCAACCTTGTGCATATCGATCCAGCCTTATCGGTAGATGAAAATATAGTGCGTCTATTCTTTAAACCACAAGGTCTATTGTGCAACGAACCGCAACGATTGCTCATGCGCTACATCCGTAATGTAGGGGCTGCTAATGCGATTCTCTATGCGTTGGCACAACTAGATAAACCATTCTATACAGAACTTTGCCACGCTAGTGAACTCAAGAGTGGCACCTTTGCAACACGTATGGCCGATTTACTAGATATGGAAATTATTGGACGTATTCAAGGGGGCAGTCGTGGCCCATTGCGCTACGCAGATTACCATTTTGTGAATACTATGTTCCAATTTTGGTACCAGTTTGTGTTCCCGTATCTTGAGGAAATCAATTGTGGCCACGGGCAACATATTTACGATTCCATTGCTAAACCAGCGTTAAATAAGCTTGCTTAATACAATTGTTTTACTGAAATGAATTCGAATTCGTGCGGCTTGTAATGGATTCGGATTTGCTCAGTATATAACAATCGATTCGAATTCGCTTACTGCACATATATAGATTCGAATTCACGGGCGTATCAAAAATTGATCTAAATTGGCGTACTTTACTGAAATAGGTCTGTAATAATTCACAAATACATATATAACAACGTTAATTCCGCTGTAAATCTATGCATTTATGGCGGAATTTCTCGTTTGTCTAAATACTCATTTGGGTGTATATTCCAAGTAAGCCTAGGCAGAAAGGAACGAATATGAACGTAAAGCATGTGGTATGTCCCCAAAAGGTATTGCAAGCGGTGACAGACCTTAGTTTAGTGCGCGTCTGCCAAGAGCGCCGTGTATCGGTATTGAGTACGGAACGAGCGGTGTGGCCCATCGAGGAACTGACCATTGATGCGGCACAAATCGAGCTATGCCGGCGCTATCGACCACTCATCATGAGCTATGCGAACCGCTCGAGTACGGCTGTGCTAACCGATGACGTGGAATCATTTCTGTGGATCATCTTTATCGAATCCATCTACAGCTTTCACACGTCGGGCAAGGTGCCCTTTTCTGGCTATGTGAAAGCCGCCATACGCTATGGGTATTTCAACTTTTACAAACAGTCAGTGCGGCAATGGCGCCATGAGTTGACCTTGCCCCTGTGTACCGGTGACGATGTATCAGAGCCTGCCATGGATCAATTCCCTGATGATGTTGATATCGAACGAGACATCATCGGAACCGTGTCCGAAGACGAATTGCGCAATCGTCTGTGGGCGGCTTTCAGAAAACTGCCACGGCAGCAACAACAGTTATTGTATGCCCTCTATCGTGATGGTAAAAGCTGCGTCGATATAGGTAGTGAAACACGCCAATCTCGGCAAGCCGTACAACAGCGCCATCAAAAGGCTATCGATCAATTGCGGTACTATATGCTAGTAGCGGACAACAAAGAGTTCGATATCCAAGATATGCAGAACATGCATAGTTATAAGTAAAATTGCTGATCTAATATAAATTTTTGATTTATATATTTACAGTTTGTAATTATAGGTATACAATTAACTCATAAGTGCTGCTAAAGCATCTTTATATAACATGTGTTATGAATTAACTTTTACAAGAGGAATTCCTTGCTATTATTACTCCTTTAATATAAGAAGAGGTCATGATGATGCACAATACAACGTATCAAAATGTAAGTAATAAAGAATCTATTTCTTGTAACCCTAATGTCATATATGGCGATGTGGATCACCATATATGTTGCTTAATCCCTACCTACATTGACGGCGGTGATTGTACCGCCTGTTATTATGTAGATGGTCGGTGTGAAATTGTCCATAAATCCCTGAAAATGGTATTGCGAGAAGTAGCGCACCACGAAGGGGTGTTAGCAAACGGCATACAATCATCGAGGCGGTCAAAGCCGATGTATACGGACCCCAGAACGATGGGGCCGAACATGACATTTGCGAGCCTAAAATCGCGGAAACCAATTGGGCGTGATGTGGTGTATGGTTTATTTAATGTTATCATTCCATTCCAATACCACATTGAGCCAGGACCCGAACCGCATACGACCTATATCATCTTAGGTGACTTTGATCCTATACTCGTATTCCATTCCCCTGACCACGTGCAACGCAAATTACGCGATGCTCTCTTAGAACACCTCGATTATACGAGACGGATACTCGCTAAAATGAGTACCTGTGGCAACCCGTACGTGGTGGCCGAAATGTATGGTGCATCAAGGACGATGTCTCGCGTGTAATTTTAACTATGGCATGGGTCATGGCGTTATTTTTGAAGGCAATAAGAACTCTGCCATAGGTGCATACAACAAAATTGAAGGTGACCAATCTGGCGCCTTCGGTGTAGGTACGTATAATGTGGACACCGTTAAGGGGAATGATTCCTATAGCGTTGGTAACTATAATCGAGTGAGCGCCAACAACACATTCGTAATGGGGAATCATGTGACAACATCTCTAGGTAATGCAGTTGTATTAGGTAATAATTCCACTGCTGAAAGTAGTGATGCCGTGAGCACCCCAAGTTATACCTATGCAGATGGTACTACCGTTAAGTTTGCTGGTACTACACCGGTATCTACGGTATCGGTAGGCGCTACTGGTCAAGAACGGACTATTACCCATGTGGCGGCTGGTCGTATTAGTGCCGACTCTACGGACGCTGTCAATGGTTCTCAATTATATGGTGCGAACCAACAAATCGATAATCTCAATAACAAAATAAATGCAATGGGTAAAGAAGCCAATAAGGGCGATGCTCGTGCTGCGGCACTAGCTGCATTACACCCTATGCAATTTGATCCAGATAATCGAGTACAAGTGATGGGCGGTTATGGTCATTATAAAGATGCCAATGCCCTAGCCCTCGGTGTCGGTTACTATCCAAAGGAAAACTTGCTCCTCACAGCAGGTGCTACAGTTAGTGACCGTATCATGGCCAACCTTGGCGTATCCTATAAATTTGGTGAAAGCAAAACCTTACAACACATCTCTCCTGCGTCATACAATGCTCTCGAACAACGGGTAGATACATTGGAGGCTCAAAATAAAAAATTACAAGAAACAGTAGACATGCTAGTACAAAAACTAAATAATAAATAATTTGAAAATTCGGCTACATATATACTATAAACGGATTTTTCATAGAAAACCTCACAATATAAGCGGATAGTTAGTCCATCGAGATTAACTATCCGCTTTTTACTATTTAAACTTATCGATTTAACTAATTATATAATTTGTAATACTGTTAATATTTGATAGTAAATATTAAATAAACTATTTACAAATATTTAAAATATGTTAATATATTCATGTAAACATCATGAAGAAATGATGAGGGAATAAGTCTGTATAATGTCTGTAATATGGAGAGGGAAGACTATGAACAAACGGAAACGCCTATTGGCGATATTGATTAATGGCATGTTATTGTCGAGTATATGTGTGGCAAGTGCTGCAGATGTTACCATAGGTACTGGTAATGGTGTTGCTTATGGTACAGGAAGTACTGCGCCAGAAGTTAAAAATGTAGCTATTGGTAACGGTGCTGAAGTTTCTTATGCAAATGGTACTAATCGCCCTGCTACAGGAGATATCGCTATTGGTAGTGGTGCACATACAAATAACTATGTTAACCAAGGCGGTGGCATAGCAATTGGTGAAGGGGCCTTTTCAGAAAACATGGCGGGTAATCAAGAGGCTAGTTTTAACTTTAGACAAACTACATTTCAGGGCTCCGGTTTCCTTGGTTTAAAAGCACCCTTTTTCCCCGCAGATCCAACTAAAGTACCAACTGGTGTGGCTATTGGTCAACATACATACGCTCGTTCAGGCAGTACCATGATTGGTACCCACAACTATAAGGGCAAGATTGGTGATACTGAGGTAGATACAAACAATGTAAATAGCATGCGCGATCATGGTATCAGCGTCAATGCTACAACAGTAGGCGTAAATAGCTTTAATGGCTCTGCTTTTGGCACTGTTACAGGTGCTTATAATGCGATTACAACTAGCTATAATGGTGGTAATCCATTTACTAATTCTGATGCAGCTAAAAATTTTGGTGCTACCATTACAGGCGCTCTCAATACGATTGAATCTAAGACAGCAACTAGCGATTACTCTGGTGTAGCTAATAATGTAGTAGGCCTTGCAAACCGAACTTTCAACAGCAATGGTTCTATTATCATGGGCGCTGGTAATGAAATTACAAATTCCATAACCTATATTTCCGCTCCAACCTCTGGAGGTAGCTCACCTAATGCATTGGCATCTACATTGCGTACAGCAGTTAAAAATTCCAACGGCGGCGGCGCAACAATGGCCTTTGGTGGTGGCAACAAGGCAGACTACACATTGCGTACATCCATGATTGGTATCAATAACACCGTAACAGGCGCTAACGGTGCTGAAAGCGCAGACAACCTCGTTATGGGCGTCGGCAATACAGGCACGAATGTGCAACATTTGATTGCCATCGGATCTAAAAATACTGTATCCGATGCAAAAAATACCGTTATCGTTGGTGATAACCGTAAGGTAACAGGTGCTAATAACGCTGTCATCATTGGCTCTAGTGATGCAGTAACAACTACAACTGTAAACGATGCAGTGGCTATTGGTCATAACACAGACGTATCTACCGAAGGCGGCGTAGCACTCGGTAGCGGTTCTAAAGCGACTGTAGCAGCGGGTGCGGTTGGTTATGATATCAGCACAAATGCAGCATCTACCGATACAAGTTCCACATGGAAAGCGACAGCATCTGCCGTATCTGTTGGTGATGTGGCGAATGATGTAACGCGTCAAATTACATCCGTTGCAGCTGGTACAAATGATACAGATGCAGTAAACGTAGCGCAACTTAAACGCATACAAGATCAAATTACTAATAGTACGACAAATATCAGTCAAAATACAGCGGACATCAAGAATATCAAAGGCGATATTTCTAAATTAGACAAACACGTTAACAAGGCCGTAGCTGGTTCTGCTGCTTTGGCGGCGCTTCATCCGCTCGACTTTGATCCTGATGCTAAATGGGACTTTGCGGCTGGCTATGGTCATTACCACAATGGCAATGCGGCTGCACTCGGTGCATTCTATCGTCCTAATGAGGACGTGCAATTGAGCGTAGGTTCTACTGTTGGCAATGGGGAAACCGTTGTGAATGCAGGTCTTTCTGTGAAAGTCGGCGCTCATAGTAATGTATCTCGTTCTCGTGTAGCCATCGGTAAAGAAGTGCTAGAACTCAAGAAAACCGTAGCTCTTCAAAATGCACAAATCCAAAAATTGACAACTCTTCTAAATGGTGTAGCTGGTACCAATATGAAAGCTGACCGCACTACACTATTCCCAGATGTACTAAGCAATCATTGGGCATACGAAGCCGTTAGCGATTTATCTCGTCGTGGCTTAGTAGAAGGATACCCAGATGGTACATTTGGTGGCGATCGTTTGTTAACACGTTACGAATTTGCTGAAATTGTATATCGCGCTATTCAAAACGGCGTACAAGTAAACGAACAACTCGTAACAGAATTTAGCCCTGAAATGGCGCTATTCCGCGTAGATACAGTGGCAACAAATCATCAAGGACAACCAACTATTGAACGTGTTCGCGTCAATAAAAAATAGGTGATTAGATAAAGTATATATAATAATACCTTATATACGGCTCATAAAAATATATTATAAACCCCGTAAAGATATAGCGGCTAGTACATCGCATACGATG
>OKVG01001046.1_pt1 | contig 13614 bp, 14 predicted proteins | sample 1606981 | NCBI WGS metagenome assembly OKVG01 (sample SAMN03281018, study PRJEB24777) | human gut metagenome | isolation source: fecal sample PR128 from 1 month old male Malay infant, vaginal delivered... | reverse complement strand
AGCGAGAGCTTCCGCCCCTACGCGCGCCTGACCATGGACCGCGAGTTCGAAGACGCGCCGAAGGACGCCCGCGCGCGCCTGCAGACCGTCGGCAACCTGGGCTGGTACTCGGTCAAGAACCGCGAATTCGACCAGGACTACGGCACCTTCCTGTTCGGCGCGCGCACCAAGCTGTTCGGCCTGGACGCCAACCTCGGCGCCAGCGTCACCTTCAACCAGGACGGCGGCAACAACACCACGGTGTTCGCCCAGGTCGGCGGCGGCTTCTGACCCTGGCGCGGCGGCCTTCGCGGCCGCTGGCGTTCGATCTTGAAACGATAGGAAACCGGGCCGTTTGGCCCGGTTTCTTTTTGTGCCGGTTTCTTGGGGATGCGGATAGGAAAGCGTCGGGCCTGAAGGCCCTCCCACAGCAGGGCGATGCTTGTGGGAGGGCCTTCAGGCCCGATGCTTTCCGGTCAACCCAGTCGCCGGCTGCAGCCCGATTTGCCTCCCGCGCCGCCGCGTCATAGACTTCGACCCGACGCGGGTGTAGTTCAATGGTAGAACTGCAGCTTCCCAAGCTGCTAGCGTGGGTTCGATTCCCATCACCCGCTCCATCTTTTCCCGACAGTGCGCAAGGCACTGAGCCAGAACGGGTTTTTCTCGGCCGGTCCCCATCGCGATTCCTCCACCGAGGTATCGTTTTAGGTATCGTTTCGTGCCGAAGCCTTACTTTTTGTCCCGCCCAAGCGGTCTGTATGTCCGCTTTCGGGTGCCTGATGACGTCCGTCACAAGGTGGGCTTGCGCTTCATCGTAAGAGCGCTCGGACCACTGCGTGGAGACAGCGCGCGCCTGTTGGCTGCGCGCCAAGCTGTGGCACTCTCGGCAGTGTTCGACCGCCTAAGGAAGGGGGACGGCGAGATGGCTGGGATCGATCCGAAAAAGCTGATCGAAAGCGCCGAGCGCTCACTGGCTGACGGCTCGGCCCGGGAGTGGACCGGCACGGATGTGCAAATCGGTGGCGTGCGCTTTGGTTCTGTGACCACCCATGGCGCCGAAGACACTTTGGACTTTATCGCCACGATGAAGGCTGCTGTGGAGCTTCAAGCCTCTCTGGGCACTCCCAGTCCTGCTGAGCCAGTTGCCCCATCACCCCAAGCTGTTTCCCCGCCTGCCGTTGCGTCTGCAGGGCCCAAGCTGTCCAAGGCCATTGAGACCTACTTGGCGGACTTGGAAGCGGCCAAGCGCGACCGCAAAACCATCATCGAAAGCCGCCACAGCCTGCGGATCTTGTTGGGCGTGATTGGCGATGTGCCATCCAGCACCCTCAGCCAAGATCATGCGCGCGCCTTTTTCGACGCGGTCCGCCACTGGCCCAGCAACGCCACCAAGCGACCTCAGTATCGCGATCTGGATGTGGCGCAAGTGGTGGCCCTGTCCAAGGCCAACGCGGAGCCAGAGCCTGCGGCGCACACGATCAACAAGCACCGGCAGCGCTTGTCTGCGTTTGTGCAAAGTCTTTTGGCCGCCCGCGTCCTCGCCCACAATCCATTGAAAGGGATCGTGTGGATGACAGAACACGCGGCCGACGCGGATGTCGAAACGGGGCGGGCGTTCACCACCGAAGAGCTGCAAGCGATCTTCGACAAAGACGCGTTTGGTGCGTGGGCCAAGAAATACCCGCACCGCTTCTGGGGGCCGATCTTGGGGCTCTATAGCGGGGCGCGCGTGACCGAAATTGCGCAGTTGTATGCAGCCGACATTGAGACGATCGATGGAGTGCCGGGTTTCCACATCACCCGTCGCTTCAAGGGGCAGAAGATCAAGAACAAGCAGTCCAAGCGCTTTGTGCCGTTGGCCAAGCCCGTGATCGATGCGGGTTTTCTGGACTATGTGGCGGAGGTGCGCCAAGCCGGGCACGAGCGCTTGTTTCCGCACTTGCCCAATTCAACGGGCTTGGGCTTTGGCCGACAGCTCAGCCGTCAGTTCTCCACCTACATCAAAAAACGTGGGGTGGCGGACAGTGGCGTGGGTTTTCATGCCTTCCGCCATACCTTCGCCACGTTGCTGGATAAGGTGGGGGAGAGTGTGGAGGCGATTTCCCGCCTGACGGGGCACTGGGATGGGCAGCAGGCACCGAGCACGTTGGGTAAGTTCTATATCCACCGCGAAACCATCCCGTTGCGGGTGGCGACACTGGCGAAGTTCGCAACGGGCGTGGCGGTGCCGAAATATCGGGCGGCTCAGTTCAAACAAGCGCTCAACGATTTTTAGGGGTGAAAGATATTAAAGTCGTTAGATAGAAATTAATCTATTGAGTAAAATCGAATCAGATTTTTATTTTTAATGACTTTTGCGCGCTATTTGGGGGGGTATGTTGAGACTATCATCGGTTTATTACGATGGGGCCGAGGTTCCGCTGGTTGGAGGAGACGCATTTAGAAGTGCGTCGAACACGTTCACTGTACTGGTCGGGAAAAATGGCTTGGGTAAAAGCCGCCTTCTCTCGCGGATAGCAAAAGAATGCATTACTGCTGTCGATGATCCTGATGCCTATAACTGGCCGCGAAGCAAGATGCTTCGCGCGGGACCATTAGTGATCGCAATTTCGACAAGTCCTTTTGATAAATTTCCGGCGCCCCCGCGGAAGAAAGACAGGTATACGAAAAACTACCGCTACGTAGGGATGCGTGGCGAAAGCATGTTTATTACTTCGTCATCAATTTCGTTGCTTTCTTCTGTGACTCGCGGGCTTCTGAGTAAGTTGGTTCTTGATTCAAATGCCTCGAATCTTATGGGCGTATTTTCGGCATTGTCTTTTTTCCCCGAATTTGAATTTATTTTTAAGCCGTCTTTTTCCCAGCCATACAATCAAAATAAATACGATGACGGCATCATCATGCGAGTGGGGGGGCATAGTTTTCAGATTGATAAGAGATTCTCGCCTGCTTTTGAAACCATGTCTCGCGAGGATAGATCGTATATCGAATATGCACTGGAAAACGTCAGTGAGCTATTCAATGAAAGAAAAACATTCAGCTTAAATGTTGACTTTCTTAGCGGTGGTGCAGCAATCAATGGCCGACGTATCGATCTGCATGAGGTCAACTCAATATCTATATTGATGGATATTGGCTTGGTTCGGCTGATGGACATACGAGCAATTAAAGACAATTACGGGCCCATTAGTTTGCGATCCGCTAGTTCAGGTGAGCAATGCATGCTTGTTTTGATGCTGGGTATAGCTGGTTACATCGAAGATGGGTCAGTGATTTTAATCGACGAGCCGGAGATAAGCCTTCATCCAGAATGGCAGGAGGATTTCATGGATCTGTTGAAGGCAAGCTTTCGGCGCTATAAAAGATGCCAGTTTATTATTGCCACCCACTCGCCTCAGATAATATCCAGGATGAAGGGTCGCAATTCATTTATTTATTCATTAGGAAAAGGGTGCCTCTATAGGGCCGATCAGTTCTCCTCCCGATCTGCTGACTATCAATTGGCCGAACTATTCGATTCGCCAGGTCTAATGAATGAATATATATCGCGATTGAGCTTTAATCTTGTGGCTGAAATGCGATCAAGGAAAGTGATAGATGCGGAGATTTCAGAAAAATTGAAAAAATTGAGCGCTATTGCCGTCAATGTGGATGAAAAAGATCCAACCTCTAAGCTGATTGAATCTGTTTTTTTATTGGCTGATAAATATGCCTAAGATAAATAACCCGATCGTATTCAGCGAAAATTCAAAAGCAGTCATCAAAGCTATTTTGGCGAGGCCCGACTTTACTCATAACGATTGGAGTTGCGGCGAATTGGAGAGTGTGAGAGTCGAGATTCGGAATTTTTACCGTGTCGAGCAAAGAGCGAATTGTGTCTACTGTAACGGCCCGGTCTCTCTTCAATCCGCCACAGGGGCTCCTGTTGAGCATATCGCATCAAAGGCAAAATATCCCAATTACATATTTGAGCCGCTTAATTTGTGCGTGGCATGTGCAGACTGCAATGAGATTAAAAACGATAGAGAGGTTTTAGATCCTGTCGTAATAAGTCCTGCTCCAAAAAGATACTCAAAAAAAACGCAGCACTATCGAATAGTTCATCCGCATTATGATACATATGAAGATCATATTGAGCACGTGGGTGTTTTCTACTGGGGGAAAACAAAAAAAGGATCCTATACGATATATATCTGTGGGTTAGATCGTTACGTGCGATATTTTCATATGAGCCAAGAGATACTGGACCAGCTCGACTTAATTTCTGATAGGCATAGGTTTCACGGCGGGTAGGCACTGCAATCTAACAGAGCATTGGCTGAGACGTGCTTCAAGTTTGACCGCCCGGTGGGGACTGGGCGCTATGACCACCGGCTGGACTTTATCGAGGCGGGCAGTGGAAGGGGCAGAAGAGCAGACAAGATAAAAGTTGCCAAGTGGATCGCTGCACAAGAAGCTGATTTGAATGAGTTAGATCTTCGGAAGAAAGTGAAAGGGCTGGTCACTTTCATCAGGAGCGCTGGTATGCGCTCTCGTTGAGGCATGTCGTTTTTGTTGCGCTGGTTGCGCTCAACGAGGCACGTCAGTCTGACCATAGTGCTGTGCCGGCGCAACGAAGGATGATCGAAAAGCCGGCCACCCAATTATGAAGGGCCAGAAATCAAGCAGCACCGCACATTTGCGACGCTGAAATGTCGGGGGTCTTTGCCATCTCCGGCTTTTGAGCTATAGGATCGCGGCAAGGGGGCGGGAGTGGCGGCCCGGGCATACGGATGATGTCTCGTGATCACGAAGATCAAGATTCATGGTTATCGGATCTACAAGAAGTTCGAGCTTGCGCCGAACAAGAGGCTCAACCTGATCGTTGGCGCCAACGAGGCCGGCAAGTCCACATTGATTGAGGCGCTGACGCTGGCATTGACCGGGCGCATCAATGGGCGAGGCGTGGCGGAAGAGCTGAACCCGTATTGGTTCAACACGGAAATCGTTGCGGATTTCGTAAAGCGCCGTTTGCTGGGTGAGGCAGCACCGTTTCCGAAAATCCTTATCGAGATCTACTTAGAAGACCGTCCGGAGCTTCAGGAGTTGCTGGGCGCGGTCAACAGCGATCTGCCGGTTAAAGCCTGTCCGGGAGTGTCGTTGGAGATCGAGCCCAACCCTGAATACTTGGAAGACTTGGAGGCGTGGGCCGCGGCCCCTTCTCATTTGTTGCCTGTTGAATACTACAGGCATGAGTGGCTTTCGTTTGCGGGCAAACAGCTCTACGCGCGCCCAAAACAGCTTTCGACTGCGCTCATCGACTCTCGAACAGTTCGATCGTCCTCAGGCGTGGACTACCATTTGCGCCAAATACTGGGATACAGCTTAGAGCCTGCGGAACGCGCAGCCATCGCTGTGGCCTACCGCCAAGTCAAGGCGGACATGAGTGCACGGCTCAAGGATGTAAACGATCGCCTGAGCGAACAGCACGCCACACCACACGGGCATCCGATTTCTCTGGCGATGGATCAGTCCGCCCGTTCCTCTTGGGAGGGTGTCGTCACGCCACACGTCAATGACGTGCCGTTTTCAATGTCAGGCCAAGGGCAGCAAGCCGCGATAAAGATCGCGTTGGCGATGAGCCGTCACTCCACAAGTGCTAACTTCGTGATGGTGGAAGAGCCGGAGAACCACCTCTCCCACACCAGCTTGACGCAACTCATTTCCCGCATGGAGGAAATGATTGGCGAAGAACAACAGGTCTTCGTCACCACGCACAGCTCATTCGTGCTGAACCGACTTGGATTAGGGGCGCTGCTTTTGGTGGGCAACGACTCTTACAGCAAGATTTCGGATCTTGATGGCGAGACGGTGAAGTATTTCCAAAAGCTGCCGGGCTACGACACGCTGCGCATGGCGCTCGCCAGCAAGATAGTGCTGGTCGAAGGGCCATCGGATGAGATTGTGTTTGAACGGTTCTTTTGCGACATGTTTGGCAAGAGGCCAATGGAGCTGGGCATAGATGTCATCAGCATGCGTGGGTTGTCCATTGCGCGGTGCTTGGAGCTGTGTGCGGCTTTGGGGAAGCAGGTGGCGGTGCTGCGCGACAACGATGGCCATGCCCAAGAAGACCTGCGCGCTCCGGTGGCGCAATGGCTGGCGGATGGGCGTCGCGAGCTATTCATCGGTGGGCTTGAGGAGGGGGCGACTTTGGAGCCTCAGCTCATCGCGCACAATGGTGAAGTGGTTTTGCGCAAGGTCTTAGGCATCACGCCAGCAGCCGATCTCAGCACATGGATGACAAGGGAGAAGACCGAGGGCGCGCTGCGGATCGCAAGCTCAAAAACCAAGCTCATTGCACCTGCCTACATGAGCGCTGCAGCCACGTTCATCCATGGCTAAACACCTGACACTCGCTGTTGCCGGCTCGCGGAAAACGCAAGGGTTGGTCGAGCACTGTGCGGCGTTGCCGAAAGAGCGCAGGGTGTTGGTGTTGACCTACACGGGACTTAATCAGCACGAGCTTCGCCAGCGCCTATCCAACTATGCCGGTGGGCATCTCAACATTGAAGTGCTTGGCTGGTTTTCGTTTTTGCTGCGCGACTTCGCACGTCCATTTCTCCGCTACAAGTTCGTCGACAAGCGGGTGAATGGCTTCATCTTTGAAGGCGGACCGAATCGGATGGCAGTTGGCGCTGCCCGTTTCTTAAGCAAAAGCGATGCTGTCTACCGCGCAGAGTTGGGGCGGCTGGCATTTGAGCTGATTGGCGAGACAGGCGGGGCTTTGATCCGGCGGCTTGAGGGTGTTTACGACGAAATCTTGATTGATGAGGTGCAGGATCTCAGTGGATACGACTGGGAGATCCTAGATGCACTGCTTGAGTCCGACATCGAAATTCGCATGGTTGGGGATATTCGGCAGTCCGTGCTGTCCACCTATCCGAGAGGCACGAAGAACAGAAAATACGCGTATGCAGAGGCCATCAAATGGTTTCGGAAGCATGAAACTGCGGGGCGGCTGACCATTGCGGAGAGTGTTGAGACGTGGCGCTGCCACCAAACCATTGCCACGTTTTCTGATTCGATTTTTGACAGATCGTGGGGCTTTCCCGCAACGAAATCATTGAACGAAAGAGCCACGGGACACGACGGGGTGTTCCTCGTTCGCTCTGAGCATGTGCAGACGTATGTTGCGCAGTTCCAGCCGCAGTGTCTTCGCTACAACGCGAACTGTGGGAAGGCGTTCACGCTCGACTACATGAATTTCCGCGTAGCCAAGGGTGCAACTTTTGAGCGGGTTTTGATTGTGCCCACTGTAAAAATCAAGAAATTTGTATTGGAAGATAAGGAGTTGGAACCGCTATTGGCCGCTGAATTTTACGTTGCAGTGACCCGCGCCGCTCAGAGCGTTGCGATCGTCATTGATGGCGCTAAGGATGTTTCGCTTCCTCGCTGGTCGTGAGCGCACCAGCCTGCGACGAGTTGTTTCGAATACAGGTCAAAGTGGAGCGGGAGTGGGAGTCGCGGCTGGGAGCGGCCGTCAGGGCGTGTCGGATGGGATAAATTGAAACCGGGGGGAGTCATGACGTTAAAAAGGGCGGCTGCACTAGTTATGGTTGGAGTGGTTTTGACCGTAATTTCCTATGGGGCGCTCGTTGTCTGGCTAACTTGGCCGATATCGGAATTTTCTGTCGCAAAATCCGGAACTTTTGGGGATAGCTTTGGTGTAATCACGGCCCTCTTTTCGGGGTTGGCGTTTGCCGGAATTATTCTGACGATAATGTTGCAACGGCAGGAGCTAACGGAATCTCGTGAGATATTCAGAATTCAGCGATTTGAGGGGTCTTTCTATCGCTTGCTGGAGCTGTATCGAAAAAATTTAAGCGAAATTCGAATAAATGGTGAAGATGGCGTTTCGTATACAGGAATTGACGCTCTTAACTCGGTGTGTAGGCGTCTAAATACGGCTATGCAGCGCCACCTGCATTTGCTGCAAGGTGGGCAGGGTTTAATGGAGTATGAGGTTCAACTGTTCGTTGAGGTTCAGAAGCTGCTTTTGCGTCAGGCGCGTTACCTTGGCACGTTGCAAAGTCTGCTGGATTTGGTGGAGCGAGATCTTCCCACCGACGAGGATCGTGCGCCCTATTGGGACATAATTTCAAGTCAAGTTACCTCAAATGAAGCTCGCTATTTATTCTATTGTTGTCTGGTGTCTGATCAGAATGATCGCCTGCGCGAACTGATGCATCGATCTGGTTTGATTGGCCATCGGCTACGGCCTACTAGTATCAGCAATACCCATCGCGCCACATATGAGCGCATTCATGGTGTGCCGGTGCCTCGGCCGCGTATTCAGCTGGTCACTCCATATCCGCGCGATGTGATTAAGCGAATCAACCGGAAGGAAAAGAAGGCTCGTTCGAAATCGGGTGCTGCAGATCGGTCATAAAATGGCGCGTCGTGAAGCCATTTATGCTTAGTGATTCTTCATCGATTTGTGCGCTGCACGCAGAGTTTTCGTGTTGCAGCTGAGGATGGCTGACGATTAGTGGCTGATGATATAAGGGGGCACTCAATGCACTGGAGACTCCCCATGCCCCCGCACCACCCTTCAATCGATCGACGCCGAGATCAAGCAACTCGAAGCACAGAAGAAGCTGATCGAGAAACGCGACGGAGAGGTGCCCAAGGCCATTGAGGTGTTGCAGCGCTACGCCAAGGTGCTGTCGGCCGTGCAACGCCGCAAGGTGGCCCGGATCATTGGGGAGGTTGTTGACGTTGCCAAGCCGGCGAAAGCGGCCCGTGCCAAGAAGCAAGGCCGCAAGCTGGGCCCCGTGGCGCCCAAATATCAGTTGCCCACCGGCCAGACGTGGAGCGGCCGCGGCCGCACCCCGGTGGCCTTCGCCGCGTGGGAGAAGGGCGCAGAGGGCAAGGCGTGGCGCAAGGCCAATGGCGATGCCAAGTTCCCCGCAGCCAGTGGCGCTTCCGCCTCTCCTGCCAAGAAGGCAGCAGGGGGCAAGGGAAGTAAGGGGCGCAAGGCCGTCAAGAAGACCCGCCGACCGGCGAAGGCCGCCTGATCTGCCAAACGCGCGGAGGCGTTCTGATGCCTCCGCCGGCGGCGCCTAGATCGATGCTGGGCGCCTCCGGCACCCCGCGCTGGGCGTTCAAGGGACATTCGCCCCGTGACCGGCTTGGCGCGAAGGCAGGCTTTCGCAACGACACAAACAAGCGTGATCGGACGGCGCGGCCTTGGTGGTCTCGCTTCAGGTTGGTCCCGATGAAACTGATTTCTATGTGGGTGGTCGCCGCCGTTGGGGTGTGCGGCTGCTCTGGCGGTGCACAAACGACAGTCAGTGAGCGCTTTGGTCTGTGTGCGGCCTTACCGCGGGGCTCGACCTATACACTGACGACCCGCGGGCCTGACTATGAGATGGGCAGGCTTGCGCTGGGGAGCCAAGCGATTGAGGTCTACAGCGGCTATCAGCCCGACTTCCCTCGGCGCGTGGCCAAGACCATCTCTCAGGTCTCTGATGGCTTTCGGTTCGCCGACGTCGACAACAGCGGGGGCGCGCAGAAGGTGCTGCTGTGGCGCAAGCGAACGCCGGACGACGCGCCGTTGCTGATGATGCTTGAGGGGCGCGATGTGCTGTCCGCGTTGCCGCCGCTGCAAACCCCCGACTTTGTCGCCAACTGCCCGTGACCAATGAAGGGCGAGCTGTGCCGCATCGAGCTCGAAGGCGGTAGAAGGCGCATGATCAACCTGCAAGGAGGAACAGATGAACATGGAGGCCATCAAAGAGGCTCTTGAGCACGGGGAGGTCGACGCGGCGCGCGCGTCTTTGCGCGAACTCGTGGCAAAAGACCCTGACAACTATACCGCTTAGCCGAAGAGGCGAAGACGTTTCCGGCGAATGAGGTCGGCAATGCTGAAAGAGGTGTGGAAGAGTTGTATCGACGCCACTACGCGCAAAGCGATCCGTTCAGTCAGTGCGATCAAGTGGGGTGTGGGTCATTCTGAGCGATGGAGAGGCGGCTCTTTGTCTCTGCGCTGCCGTAGGCCTTCAAGAACGCCACCAAGAATTCTGGCTTCCACGTGGGCGGTGCATCGTTGTCCAAGTCCGCCATCAGGCGGTCTTCGCCAATTGTGTAGTCATGAATCTCGTTGCTGGCAGTCGACCAGTGCTCCCAGAGTTCGTCGTCGAAGACGCCAAGAACACTGAAATCCTCTCCTGCCTCCTCATAGATGATCCACTTTGAAGGTTCGTTGCTGACCACAACGATGGACGCAAAAAGATCGAGCTCGCTGTGCATGAGCTGCATGCGGGTCTGGCTGATCGCGTCAGGCGTGTCGGCCAAGAAGGTGATCTCGTCTGGCGTGTGTCTGTTCAGTCGCACCAGTATGGCCAGCGCCTGTTTACTTCTTGGGTGGGCCTCCAGCAGGAAATCTAGGAGGCCGCGGGTGCCCAGCACGCCTGAGGCGATGATGAGAAATCCGCGAATCAACTGATTGCTGAACACATACTCTGGAAGTTGCGCTTGCCAATTGATTGCCTGTCTCAGTTCGTCGCAGGAGGTTCTGAAAGGCATATGTGTTGCCACCGAGTTCGGCCTTCAATCGTGGGTTGCATGATGGCCCGGAACACGAAGGGCGGGCTGTATGGAGGGGGGGCGGCTGCGACGAATGTATGCAATCCAGAGGCTTGCCCCACTCGGGTGTATTCGGCGGCAAGCCAAGGCAGTTCGGATTTCCTATCCGCCGATGACTTGCTCCGCACTGCTTACGCAATCCTTGCAGCTGATCGATGGAGCGCAGTCCCTAGGGCTGGGCTAGGCTGAGCGCTGCGGGCTCCATCGAAGTGAGGTCGGTGCAGGTCTTCACGCCAGCTCCGCAAAATGCAGCGGTGCTGGGAGGCGGTTTGCGACCGCACTCCGCCCGAAGTATTGCGGACAGGCAGCCCGAAGCGAAGACCGTTCGTCGTGCTTGGGCGGAGGCGTCCAGTAGGGGATGAAGGCTGCTGCGACGTGAGGTGGGTCTGTGTCGCTGCAACAATGGCCTTGTGTGTGGCTGATTGTCTTGGAAAGATGCATGAAATAGAGAGGGGCACCTAATTTCTGGTTCCCTGACTTTTCACCGATTGGCGTCAGACGTGTGCCTTCCGGCGTTCCTTGCGTCTTTGCGCTGGGTGTTGGAATATCTGCGCATGGACAGGCCGCGCGCACGAAGCGCGCGCTATCGCGGCACCCAGAATTGACCGGGAACGGAAGCTCCTCATGGACGTGGTCACGGTATTTGCACGGCGCCTGCAGCACGGCGGCCGTCGCCCCGAACATTTGGCCTATGAGCCGCGCGGACATTTGGTTCGCGCACCCGCATTTCCACGCCAAGCGCGCATCAACGCGAGAAGCAACCAGCGCTGTGCCCACGAAGGGCGGTCGCCACTCGCTTGTGTCAGATCACCGCGAGATATCAGTTGGCGCAATGATTGCCCCACGCGCGGGAGGCGGCCGACATGGGAAGTTCTTAAGGACTTCACATGGCGTTGTCATGATGTGCGCGCGATGGGCGGCGAAAAGGAACCGTGTCGCATGTATTGCGCGCCAACTTCTACAAGCTCTCCCTAATGCAAATGCGAGGGAGGCCTACGGGCGCCCTTGCTCGTCGACAAACGAAGTGCTGCAGTGCATGGAGGATGGATGATTCGCATGATGCGAAGGGCGTTGATGCTGATCTTCGGGGTTGCGCTGTGGCTGTCGTCTGCAACTGCTGTTGCGGGTGATGTTTCCATCGCCTTGGACACCGCGCCAGCAATTCGCGCCGTCGCCGCCCTGTTGAAGACGCCAGACGCGATGTTGGACTTGGCCGATGCGAAGCTTTTGATCGATCAGCGCATTGATCCAACGATTGATGTCCTTGGCACGCATGGACAGCTGAAAGATCTTGCAAAGAGGGTTGAGGCGAGGTTTCCGGCTGGTGCGAACGATGCGGTGAAGATGGAACTCTTGCTTAATTCCTTATACCAGCCCGGTCCGTGGAACGACTACCGCCCTTTCAGCTATGACTTGGATGATCCATTCGGGCGAGTGATCACCAACAAGCTGCTGCCAACGTATCTAAGAACCCGCAAGGGGAACTGCGTTTCGATGCCGATCCTGATCGTTGTGATTGGTCAAAAATTGGGGCTCGAAATCACGCTGGCGACAGCGCCTGAACATGTTTTGGCAAAGTTCCACAACCCCGTCGATGGCCAGTGGGTCAACGTTGAGGCCGCGAGCGGGGGATTTAAGTTAAACAGCAGCTATCGGCGAGAGAGCGGAATTACCGAGTTGGCGATGAAGAACGAAATCTATCTGCGTCCGCTCAGCCGCCGCGAATCTGCGGCTGTTATGACGGCCACGTTGATGGAGTTCTACGGGCAGAGCGGACAGCAAGAAGCCCGCATTGCGCTTGCGGATCTTGCGCTTCAGATCAACCCGAAAGATGTGACGGCTATGCTCCAAAAGGGCAACGCCTATTTTCGTTTGATGGGGCAAGGTGACGCCGCAAGCGGCGTGTCGGTTGGGAGCAATCAACACAGGTTGCGGCCTGACTCAGATGCGTTGCGGCGTAGCAACCTTTTCTGGTTCGAGAAGGCGGAGGCGCTCGGCTGGCGAATGCCATCTCGACCCGATAATGAGGCCTATCGCAGGACCATCCAGAGCGTCAGAACTGCACAGAAAGTGGGTGAGTGATGCTCTTCCATGGGGTCGCATATGGAAGAAGCATGAGCGCGGCTATTTACTGACACGCTCTGTGCGTTGGCCCGTTGATGTTTGACCGAGTAGCGCGATCTATTCTGACTATACTGGCGTCAGACATCCGAGAACTGAGACATTGGACGCTCAGGATTGATCCTCTAGCCTGCAAAGGACGTGCCGGCCCTTCCCAAGTCACCGCATAAAAAACGTTTCAAGTAAACGGATGCTGTCGTGCGCCCTGACGCCCGCGGTGGCCTCCGTCATTGGGCACCTGACTACCCCTCAAGGAGAGTTGCAATGACGACAAGGAAGCAAGCCCTGCGTGTCAACCGCACAGGACACCCTCTGATGGCCGTTCTGGCCATATCGATCGGCGCCGCGCTGAGCGCGAGTGCGCAAGCTCAGGAAGCTGGAAGGCTCTGGACCAGCAACACCGTCCCGGTGGACCCTCAGACCACCGAAGAGGGGGTGCAGTCAAAGATCAAGGAGTTCTTCACCAATTATCCGAACGGGGCAGGGATACCGCTGCAAGTGACCGGGCACATCATCACCCCCAGCAAGGCGATGTCGAAATACGAGGGCGTGCCGCTGCCACCTGTCATCCAGCCATGGCGCTACCGAGACTTCAGTGTGTCCAACCCTCCGCCTGCAGTGGGCACGGTCGAAGCCTTGGAAGCGCAGATTGCCCAACGCTTCAACCAAGAAAGCGCAGGAGAGGGCTGCCCGACCGTCACCGTCATCCATGTTTCGCCTACATGGGAGGACGGAACCTACTGGGAGGACAGCGTCACCGCCACGCAAAGCTTTGGCACCTATACGGGAACGCGGTCGGCATGGACGGGAAGCCTGTGCGAGATCGTCAATGTCTCCGGCTCCACGATCAAAAACCGCGACGTGGCGTGCCCTCATGAGAATGTCTAC
>OKVG01001037.1_pt1 | contig 13749 bp, 9 predicted proteins | sample 1606981 | NCBI WGS metagenome assembly OKVG01 (sample SAMN03281018, study PRJEB24777) | human gut metagenome | isolation source: fecal sample PR128 from 1 month old male Malay infant, vaginal delivered... | reverse complement strand
CCACTGACGAGCAGATCAAGAAGATCGCTGAGGCTGCTTGCGTTCCTGGCGAGACCATCCACAACCTTGCTGGCGACGTCACTCCTGACGAGCTCTATGCAGCTATCGTTCAGGCTGACGCTATGGGCCGCGCTCTTAAGGCTTAAGCTCCTAGCTGCACGCCGCGCGACGCACACCGACGCGCCGCAACAGCACATTTGCTTGATACAGAAGAGGGACCGCAGATGCGGCCCCTCTTTTTTGTTGCAGCTTTTATGTGATAGCGAGAAGTGCGGACGGTGTCGCAACGGTACATAGCACAGACAAGGCTCACGCTGGGGTAGCAGTGCAACAGCGTGGCGGCGACTACCTACCAGCGGCGACGCACTTACAGGCCAAGCGCCTACAGGCCCAGCACCTGCTTGATGTCCACAGCAATCAGCTCGGGATCCAGATGACTTTCTCGCATAAGGTCCACGATGTTGACGCGATCATAGAAAGCCTTCTTGACGCCGTAGTTCAGCACGCGTGCGGAAGAAGTTCCCAGGTAGCTAGCGATATTCTGTCCCCAACCGCCTTCGATGATGCCGTCTTCAATGGTTACGATGACGTCGTGGTCTTTTACCAGGTTGTCGAGCAGATTCTGATCAACGCCCGAGGCAAAGTATGGTTTGACCAGCGTGGCTTCAATTCCCAAGGTGGAGCTGAGGGCCTCAACGGTTTTCTCGCCAAGGTCGTAGAAATCGCCCAGGGCAAGAACGGCCACCTTGGAGCCCTTGCGCGTGACCTCGTAGGTGTTGAGGGCGTCAAAGTTTGTGCGGACGGGACCCTCGGCGTGGACCACAGGACCGGAAGGAATTGCGATGTAGACGGGGTGTTTGTCCTGGTCAAGCGCCCAGTCGAGCATGGCGATATACTCCTCGGCGTTGGATGGCGCGAGGTACACCATGTTAGGGATGTTTGCGATCATGGAAATGCTGCTGAGGCCCTGGTGGGTGGCGGCCATTAAGCCCCTAATGGAGCCGGATCCCACGATAACCGCAGGATTCTGGTTGAGCGCCAGGTCCTGAGTTAGCTGGTCGTAGGTGCGCTGGATGAAGGTTGCACTTGAGCCCCAAATCACGTGCGCGCCCGCGTGAGCCGCGCCGGAAGCCATCGCAACTGCAGTTTCTTCGGCAATGCCCACGTCAAGGTAGTGCTTTCCCAGTTCTTCTCGACGTTCCTGCGTAAGGCCAAGCAGGCCAGGAACAGCCGACATAAGCACCAAGAACTTTGGGTCAGTCTTTGCGCGCTTGAGGGCATACTCTGCAAAAATGCTGGCATACGACTCGGAGGAACCGGATGCAGGGCTCTGACCAGTCTGGATGTCAAACGGCATGTGCCAGTGCCACTTCTCCTTGTTTGCCTCCGCGGGAGCGTAGCCCTTGCCTTTGAGCGTATTGATGTGGACCACGACCGGATGAGTCGAGTCTTTTACCTGCTCAAATACGGCGATAAGAGCCTCGATGTCGTTGCCGTCATTGACATACAGGTAGTCCAGGCCCATCGATTTGAAGAGGTTATTCTCGGCAGCTCCGTTGGTGCGGCGCAGCTCAGCGAACTGGTCGTACATGCCGCCGTGGTTCTCGGCGATGGACATCTGGTTGTCGTTGAAGACGATGATAAAGTTGCTGTTCAGCTCACCAGCAACGTTCAGGCCCTCAAACGCCTCGCCGCCCGACATAGATCCGTCGCCGATAACGGCGATGATGTTCTCCTTGCCGTCCATGATGTCGCGAGCCTTTGCCAGGCCAAGCGCCAGACTGATGGACGTGGAAGTGTGGCCGATTTTGAAGAGGTCATGCGGGGTCTCGGCGGGATCGGTGTAAGGAGACACCGAGTCGTAAAGCGCGGGATCCATGTATGCCTGCTTGCGGCCGGTGAGCATCTTGTGGGGATACGTCTGGTGCGAGACATCGTAAACGATATGGTCAACGGGCGAATTGAACACGGTATGGAGCGCGATAGTTGCTTCGACGATGCCAAAGTTTGGACCAAAGTGGCCGCCATGATTTGACTCCATGACCAGCAAGTTGTCGCGAATCTCCTGCGCAAGCACCTTGCGAGCCTCCGCATTCAGCTTCTTTACGTCTTCTGGTCCATTGATATTCTCTAGGTACATGTGCGACCTTTCTTGGATTTAAGCTACTATCACGAATAACATCGCCATCTCAACGCTGTTTGTCTGAAATACGTACCCAGATAGCCGCTGCGCAATACCGACAGGCAAGAAAATAAGCCACATGAGCAAATGAGTGCTGAAAGCTTACGCCCACGGTCAACCATACCGTACGGGCAACATCATTAGTTGCTTATACTGTTTTGATGATGGTTGACGATGGTTGAAGATGGCTGAACACACCTATGTCGGATAATCTGTCAAAAAGACGTATACATGACGCTTAAAACGCCTGAAATGTGCAGAATATCGTCATTAGATGTGCAATATGCCCGTAATTGAGCAGAATATCCGACATAGGTGTGTTCCTTAGGTGCGGAATTTACCTATAGTTTAATCTTTTATATCTTGCTATTCATTTTTCAGCATATTAGATAAAGTTTATGCATAGAAATGCATATCAGGTAGAATGCGGTCTAGCTATCCGATTAATGCCCAGTTATCTTGTTTAAGAGCTAGACGATTCTTCAGTAAGAAACAAAAAGCATCACTATTTGTGCGCAAAACCTAAAAAACCAACGCTAGACGCATTGCACCAGCGTAAAAAAACCCTCGCACCTGAAAGATGCGAGGGTTCTTGCTTGAAGCGCTTCACCTACCTGTGGTTTCGCGTTCGCGGCGCCTGCCGTACTCGCAGAGTACGTCTACCAGCGGGTTAGCGCTCGCCGGCGGCGCGACGCTCAGCGTACTCGGCGGCGAGACGAGCCTGGATGTCGTGCGGGACCTGCTCGTATCCTGCCAGCTCAACGGTATATTCGCCCGTTCCGCGCGAGAGGGACCTCAGCCTTGTAGCGTAATCGGTAACCTCAGCGTATGGAATCGTCGCCTTAATGGTGGTTTCACCAGCCGAAACGCCGGTGCCGGAAGACATTCCCTCAACACGACCGCGGGAAGCGGATACGTCGCCCATGACGGAACCTGCGTAGCTGTCTGGAACGGTAATCTCCAGGTGAGCCATAGGCTCCAAGAGAACGGGTTCTGCCTGGTCAACAGCCTTCTGGAAGCCAATACGAGCAGCAGTCTTGAAAGCCATCTCGTTGGAGTCAACGGGGTGGTAAGAACCCTCGTAAACAGCAACTTTGACGTCAATCATAGGATATCCAGCCAAAACGCCTTCGCGCATGGTCTCCTGGACACCCTTATCAATAGCGGGGATGAAGCCGCGTGGAATGTGGCCGCCTACGATTTCGTCCACAAACTCGTAACCTGCGTCTGGGTTTGGCTCGATGCGCAGCCAGCAGTCACCATACTGACCGGAACCGCCGGTCTGCTTCTTGTGCCTACCCTGAGCGCTTGCAACTCGACGGATCGTCTCGCGATATGGGATGCGAAGCGCAACTTTATGTGCGGAAACGCCGGCTCGCTGCTCAAGACGCTCGAGAAGAACGGCTACTTGTGCCTCGCCGATTGCAGAAACAATGGTCTGGCCGGTGTCCTCGTCACGCTCAACCTTAAGGGTTGGATCAGCGTCGGCGGCCTTCTCCAGGAACGCAAAGAGCTTGCCCTCGGTACCGCGCTCATCAGGCTCAATAGCCGTGCGGTACAGGGAGTTGGGGAACCTAAACGCGGCAGCCTCAACCTTACCGGTAACGGAGAGCGTGTCGCCCGTCATGGCCTCGAGCTTTGGAACTACTACGATGTCGCCGGCTGCGGCGGTGCTCACATCAGCCGTTTCTTTGCCGCACATACGATACAGGTGAGAAAGGCGCTCGGGCTTGCGTGTGCGAGCGTTGATAAGCTCGGAACCTGCAGAAACAGTACCTGCAAGCACCTTTACAAAGGTAAGCTTACCGTTCTGTGGATCCTGCAGCGACTTGAAGGCAAACGCAACAGGGCGCTCGTCATCAGGTGAAATATCAAGCTGCTCGCCGTTGACCAGCGGAATGCGGCCAAAGTCGGACATAGTTGGGAACCAGCCGTCAACAGCATCAAGCAGAGAGATAACGCCCTCCTCGCGAACGCAAGAGCCCGAGAAAACAGGAACAAAAATGCGCTCCATAAGAGCCTTGCCCAGCAGACCCTCAAGCTCTTCCTGCGTAATTTCTCCGCCCTCAAGGTAGCGCATCATCAGCTCATCGTCTGCCTCAACAACCAGCTCGGTCAGGGCAGCGCGAGCAGCCCCTGCCTCTGCTTGGAACTCGGCAGGAATATCGGTGACCTCAGGCTTGCCGTCTACCAGCTTGCGCGCCTTCTGATGGACAACGTCAATGATGCCGGAGAATGCCTCGCCGGAGCCCATTGGAATAGTCACTGCACCAAGCGAAGAGCCAAAACGATCCTGGAGCATAGCCATCGCGGTCTCGTAGTCTGCATCAGGGCGATCCAGGCGGTTAATAAACAATGCGCGGCAGAGAGACAGGTCCTCGGCGGCAAACCAAAGCCTGGTGGTAATAGTGCCAGGTCCACTAGCTGCATCAACGACAAACAGCGCAGTCTCGACAGCGCTCATTGCCGAATAGGCGTCACCCACAAAGTCAGGATAGCATGGTGCGTCAAGCACGTTAATGCGTGTATTTTCCCAGGTAATTGGTGCGATAGTAGTAGAGATAGAGAATCCGCGCTCTGACTCTTGTGAATCGTAATCAAGCGTGGGCTTTGTGCCTGCGTGGCCGCCTAAACGAGTGGTTGCACCCGTCAGATGCAGCATTGCCTCGGCAAGCATGGTTTTGCCCACGCCACCTTGGCCCACCAGGACCACATTCTTTACCTTAGAAACATTTTTTTCGGCCATGATGCCTCCTCTGACTGCGGCAAGCAGCCGAGAAGGTCAGCCGATAGTACGCGCCCGAGTCTAGCGCGATATGCTTCGGCCCTTCCTGCTACTTACCGAACAAGAAAACCTCTAGCCACCCTACCGTACCGCAAAGCACAAAAAGAGACACCCACCATTCGATAAACGACATATGGTGGATGCCTTGAAGTTTCTTCTCGGCAGAAGATTTTGAATTGTTACCGCAGGTAGATGGTGCGAAATCGCAGAACGTCACCCGCATGCATCACAAAAGTTAGATTCTAACTCCTCGGTGAACGGTGTTGTTAAAGATCAGGTAGCCGATAATTGCGTTCACCAGTGACAGCGTGACAAAGATGATATTTGGCAGCGTCTCGTTAACCACGCCCGTTGACGAGCTAAATGAGTCGATAACTGGAGCGATCATCATCATGAACGTTCCGCCAATGACAAACATGGAGCCTAACGTGCCCGCAAGAGAAGACACCGTGACCGAAAGACTCCTCTTGGTAATATCAACAACAGAAGTCCAGTCAAAGTTTGGACGTCGAATATCAATGGCTAGGCCAACGTTAGACACCAGAAACACAATGCAGAGCGGCAGAATGACGTTTCTCAACGCCGTTTCAATGGTGATGTGGCCGGGAATCAGGAAGAAAATCTGGGTCACAACACTAAAGATGAGCACGTAAAGCATGTTAACGGCAATCTTTGCGCCAAAAATCTGCTTTGAAGATACAGGCATAGTTGCCATCAGCCAGTTTGAGCGGCCTTCCAGCGAGTACGAAATAGCAGCGGAGTTGGCAGCGCAGAACATCGAGGTGCCAAACCAGGTGGTTATCATGCCAAAGATGGTTCTTGCCAAAGGGAGATAGCGCGGAACCTCGGACGCAGGAACAAAGTAGGCCACGATAGACGACGTGCTAAAGAACATGGAAATAAAGGCGAGAATAACCATCAGCAAGCAGCCAAAAAGCATGTTTATAAAGACTGCTGGGTAACCTGTGATGGTCTGAATCTCTTTTCTGATCAGAGCAACAAAAGGCGTCGCGGACTTGGTGGAAATCTGTTTGGTGGTGAACTTCTTCTGGACCTTGTCCTCGCTTACTAGTGCATTAATGCGGTCGTTGAAGCGAGAAATGATTGCCACAATTGCCGCAGGAGCACCAACAGAAACCAGGACAAACAGTAAGAAACTGATAAGGGAGCCAGAGTTAAAGAAATCCGCAATCCACAGTGATGGAAGATAAACTACGCCAACTGAACTTGCAACGCTAAAGACGGTGTTCTGGAAGTTACCCACCACACCTGGGGCAAACTTGTCTGCATTGAAAGATACCGTAAAGATAAAGAACAGATAAGCGACCATAAAGAAAAGGCCAAAAACGCCACCGATGACTATTCCCAAGTTCTTAAAGTGCAGTTTTGCAGCAAGAGCAGCAACGGCAAAAGCCAAGAGAATTGCAGCAGAAACCGCAAGGTTAGGCCCAAGAACAAGAGCAAACAAAGCGCCAATCAAACGTGGGAGTGTGCCCGTCTCAAAGGTGAAGTAAGCCAAAAAGACTGGCAGCATAATGACAATAGACCAGATACCCTCGGCAGCATACAGAGCTGCTACGCGAGAATAAATGATGGTGCTCTTTTTGATTGGAAGCGACATGATAAAGTCGTAATCCTTGTACGCAAAAAGTACGCCATTGGCCTTTACAAACGTCAAAATAACACCAGGTAGAGCGCCGACAAGAATTCCTGCCAGAGGAAGCAATCTTGTGAAACCGGCAATGGCTAGAGTTGTAGCAATGCCGTAAATGTAAACCATCATGAAGATAGCGCCAACAACTGCAAAAACACCACCGACAATAGGCAGGGCATTTGCGCCAACCTTTTTCTCAAAATTCTTTCGAGCACCTATAACCTGCGTAGTCCAAATCATGGTGATCTGAACCTTAAGCAGCATCCAGAATACTTTGAGATTGGAAGGCAGTTTGAGCTCAGAGCGATCAAGAACAGGAACCTGACCAGCGCTTACTTGAGCTGGAATAAACACATCTCCTGAAAGTTGCAGGTTCTGCTCAGGCACATCGGGGCGCTGAGGAGCCTGTGGAACGTTGTTTGCCATGACTAGTTCTCCTTAGGGAAGGAGGGAGGAACTGGAGCGCCTGGAGGTACTGGTGCGCCGGGTACAGTTGGAGCTGCAGGTGCTGCGGGTGCGGCGGGTGCTGTGGGAGCTGCAGGGGCAGCCGGGGCAGCAGGCGCTGCTGGTGCTGCTGGTGCTGCTGGAGCCGCAGGTGCAGCGGGGGCCGCAGGTGCGGCGGCTACAGACGCGCCAGGAATGACTGGCTGAACAGCGGCGCCGTCCTTTGTGGTGGCCATATCCTGAGCAATCTCGGCAGAAACGCCAGGAGCGCCAGCCTCAAGACCAAGGAAGACTTCCTCAAGAGAAGCATTGCCTCGAATCTCGTCCGTTTTACCTGCGGCAAGAAGCTTGCCCTGACGAATAATTGCAATTTTATTGCAGAGTTTCTCGACAACCTCAAGAACATGTGACGAGAAGAACACGGCAGATCCGCGGTCGGCAAGCTCGTGCAGCATTTTCTTCAACTCGAAGCTTGCTGCTGGGTCCAGACCAACAAATGGCTCGTCTAAAATGATGAGCTTTGGCTCGTGGAGCAGGGCGGAAATCAGAACCAGCTTCTGCTTCATACCGTGAGAGTAGCTGCCAATAGCATTTGCCAGGGAATCAGTGATGCCCAAGCGATTGGCCAACGTAGTAATGCGCTCGACGCGGTTCTCCGCAGGAACGCCAAAGATGTCACTGACGTAATTGAGGTACTTAATGCCGCTCATGAACTCGTAAATGTCTGGGTTATCTGGGACGTAAGCGATGACCTGCTTTGAACCAACAGGGTCAACCAGCACGTTCTTTGAATCCACAAAGATGACGCCGCCCTCAAATGGCTGAGCACCAACGATGGACTTGATAAGCGTTGTCTTACCTGCGCCGTTGTGGCCGATAAAACCGTAGATGTCGCCAGGCATAACGTCGAGCGAAAGGTCAGAAACAGCTACCTTGGAGCCATACTTCTTGGTAAAGTGCTGGACGCTCAACACGGGAACAACCTCGCTGGGTGCTGCTGGAGTTGCGGCGGCTACGGGTGCTGGTACAGCAGCTGGAGCGGCAGGTGCAGTAGGCGTAGCGGCGGGAGCAGCGGGTGCGGGAGCCGCAGGAGCAGCAGGAGCTGCGGGTGCGGCAGGAGGTACGGGAGCGTTAGGAACAGGTGGCTGTGGGATGTTGTCGGCCATGTTAGTTTCCTTCTTCCAATTTATCTATCTTGTTCACACGAGTGTCTTGAGCTTTTGGAGATCGCTTTGCTCTTCTTAGGGCATCGCGAAGTATCCATTCTACCTGAGCGTTGGTTGAACGCATGTCGTCTTGCGCCCAGCGTTCAACCGCCTCCCAGACTTCTGGAGCTACACGAAGTGGATATTGTTTGCGAGGTGCCATGGGTTTCTCGCCATGCTTTACTGCTGCAAGGAACCGGTGTTAAGCACAGGCTGAGCCTCGGACTCGCCGCAGAGAACAACCATAAGGTTGGAGGCCATAACAGCCTTGCGGTCCTCGTCAAACTCAACAACGCCATTCTCGGAGAGCTGAGTGAGGGCCATGTCAACCATGGAAACGGCACCCTCGACGATCTTTTTACGTGCAGCGATGATTGCCTCTGCCTGCTGACGGCGGAGCATTGCCTGCGCAATCTCGGGAGCGTAGGACAGGTGCGTGAGACGAGCGTCGTCAACGGTGATACCAGCGACGGAAAGGTTGCGGCTCAGCTCGGACTGAAGCGCCTCGGAGACCTCCTCGATGTTGGAACGCAAGGTAATTGCGGTGTTGGACTCGGACTCGTCCTCCATGTGGTCGTAGCTGTAGATGCTGGCGACGTGCCTAAGCGCGGTCTCTGCCTGCATAGTAACGTAGCTGTCGTAGTCGTCGACGTCAAAGAGGGCCTTTGCGGTATCGCTCACGCGCCAAACAACAACCTCGGCGATCTCGATTGGGTTACCCATACGGTCGTTGACCTTGAGAACTTCACCGTTCAGCGTACGAGCGCGGGTGGAAATGATGGAGGTGTGTACGCTTACACTGGGAGTAACGCCTGCAGCGAGAGAAGAAAGGTCACCCAGGTTTGTAGAAAGAGTCTTGGCGTAGTAAGGATTTGCCCAACGAAGGCCCTCGTCCTTAACGGTGCCAATATACTTACCAAACAGCACGCAAACCTTTGCCTGACCAGGCTGAAGACTGAATAGTCCGCTCGAAACAAACAAACCTGCAAAGAAGAATACCAGTGCACCAATGATGCTTGGGAACGATGGATCCAGACGAGGATTTCTGTCTGCAGCGATAGCGCTGAGTACAAAATTAGCCAAAAACAGGGCTGCAACTGCAAAAAGAGCAATGGTAATCAGCAGGAACAGCCAACCACTCTTGGATTTGATGATTTTCTCGGTGCTCATAAGATCTCCTTTGCGACAATGAGCTTTATGTTGGCATCATTGTGATATCACATTGATTACAAGTCAATAGAAATTTTTATTTAAATGTTGTTTAAAAATCGCAGGTGAGGCGGCGGTTTTTTGGCGTGCAGTGTGCGGCGAGAAGACCACTGCACATGACGAGAAGTTCGTCTCTTCGAGAAAAGTAACCGACCTGTAAGGCTTGGATTGAGCGCGCCTTATTTCTGCAAAGAATCTGTAACTTTTGCCTGAAAATGTAAAAGAATCGGTAGATTTGCCTGATTTTGTCAAAGAATCGGTGGCTCAAATACAGATTCTTTGCACTTTTCAGGCGGACCTTTCGTGACATGACTTTTGAATCCGAGGTTAGTTTCACAAGCACTCTCATGGAGCCTGATTTTCTCGCCATGTCTGAACGATTTGCCGGAAAAGTACACCTTGTCTGAGCGATTTGCCGGTTTTTCTCATCATGTCTGAGCTGTTTTACTCAGACATGATGAGCTTTTCAGGCTCGCAATCAAAGGGCAGTCAAAAGATGGTAGAGAAACAGCTTGATCGCAAAAAACACACCTCGGGAGAAGCCCCCAAGGTGTGTTCGGTGTGCACTATTACCTGCTCGCAGGCCATGCTCGCAGCCGACGCTGCTCGCGCCCGTCGCAGAGCCCGCAGCCTCGCGCCCGTCGCAGCCCGCAGCGCGATGCAGCCCGCAGCCACAGCCAGGACGGCGTGCGGCACGCTAGTCAATGCGAGCGTCTACCTCAAGCCAACCAAGCTGGTCGATGTTGCCCTTGACGTGCTCGCAGGACTTACGCCATGCCTCAATCTCAGAGTCGGAGAGCTCGGGCACAAAGACCTTCTCGACACCATTGGCGCCGATAACCGCAGGAAGTGAAGAGTAGAAGCCAGAAACGCCATACACGTCGTTGAGCAGCGTGGAGACTGGCGTGATCAGCTTGGTGTCGTGGACAATAGCCTTGATGACCTCGACAGCGCCGTTTGCAATGGAATACTCGGTGCACTGCTTACCGCTGTAGGTAACGTATCCGCCCATGCGACCAGCCTGCTCAAGCTCTGGGAGGTCAAAGGTCTTACCTGCCTGAGCTGCAACTTCGTCGAGGGTGAGGCAGCCAATGGAAACGTGTGACCAGCAAGCAAACATGCCGTTGCCGTGCTCGCCGAGCATCCAAGCGTTGATGCAAGATGCTGGATAGCCGGTAGCGCCGGAAAGTGCGTGGCGGAGTCGAGCGGAGTCCAGCGTGGTACCGGAGCCGATAACCTTATTTGGATCGGCGCCGGTCAGATACTGGAGCTCGGTGGTAACAACGTCGCAGGGGTTTGCGATATTGACCCAAACGCCATCGAAGCCAGCGTCTGCGATGCGCTTGGCAAACTTCTTGGCCTCGTCAGTGGTGACGAAGAGCTCACCATCACGACTACCTGCTGCAGCCTCAATGTGGCCAGCAGCATTAACGATAATGTCGCAGCCAGCAAGTTCCTCATAGCGGTCATCAAGCTCAAAAACGCGAGCAGGGTGTGGATAAAATGGCATTGCGTCCAGCAGGTCGTTTACCTGAGCCTTGCAGAGGACCTCATTTGTGTCGCTAATGTAGAGCTCAGTTGCAAGTCCCTGGTAAAGTAGGGCGTTTGCAACATGCGCGCCAACATGATTAGCGCCGATAATACCAATTTTGCTGATGAGAGCCATAGTCCACCTCTTTTGTCTCGCCAAAATACTGTGCCTGTTAGCTTAACGGTTTTCTAGACAAACGGGAAACGATACAAAAAATGAAACATATTAGATACAACAATCCCCTCAACGTGCCATTTAAGCCCGCAAACGGTATAGTAGTAACCCAAGATTTGGAGAGGAACTATGGGATACAAGACACCAACATGCTCTATTGCACGTAGCTGCGGAGGCTGTGAATGGCTTTCGGTCCCCTATCCTATCCAACTTAAACGCAAGCAAACGCAGGTAGAAGAACTTCTCGCCCCACTGGCAAGCATCAATAACGTAACTATCGAGCCCATTCGTGGAATGGACGAGCCTCTGGCTTATCGTCACAAAGCAGCAACGCCATTTGCACCAGGCAAGGGCCGCACGGTTCGCTCTGGTTTTTACGCAAGCGGAACGCACAAAATTATTGCCTCAAAGGAATGCCTGGTAGAAGATGGTCGAGCTCGCGCTATCCTCAACGACGTGGCGTATCTTGCCGGCCAGTTCAACATTCACGCCTATCAGGAAGATCGCGGCAAAGGGGCGCTTCGCCACGGCGTAGTACGCTGCGGATATGCCACTGACGACGTCATGCTGGTACTGGTGGTCAACGGTCAGCATCTGCCTCATGAACAGGAGTTTGTTGCTGCGCTTCGCAAGGCGCACCCCGAGCTGACCAGCATCTTCTTGAACGTCAACCAGAAGCGCACCAACGCAATCTTAGGGCGAGAAACCCGTCTGCTTTGGGGCTCAACGTCTATGAGCGACAAGCTTTTGGGCTGCACGTTTGAGATTGGCCCAACCAGTTTCTACCAGACAAACCCCCAACAAACTGAGGTGCTTTATCAGCTGGCCATCGACGGCGCGCTTGCTGGCTCCACGCAGACCAGCGCCACGCAAGACGGCGCTGCGCTGACCAGTGCTCCCGCACAAGCAGCAACCTCTGCTCAAGCCAACAACCTACGAGTTCTTGACGCTTACTGCGGCACAGGAACCATTGGACTTTGCTTGGCACACGCTGCCGAAGCTCAGGGCATCAACCTCTTGCTCACTGGTGTTGATCAGGTTGAAAACAATATTCAGATGGCTCGCAGAAACGCTCGAAACAATAAACTTGATGCTGAGTTTATCTGCGACGATGCCACTCGCTACATGCAAGCTTTAGCAAAAGAAGGTCAGAACTTTGACGTTATTATTCTTGACCCGCCTCGTGCAGGTTCAACGCCCACCTTCCTTAAGGCAACAGCTCAGCTAGCTCAGAAGAAAATCGTATACGTGAGCTGCAACGTTGTGACACAAGCCAGAGATCTCAAGGTTCTTCTCGACAGCGGGTTTGCCATTGAGCGCGTGACTCCTGTGGACATGTTCCCTCATACCAAGCACGTTGAGACGGTAGCACTTTTGTCCAAACTCGATGTCGACAAGCATATAGATGTTAAAATTAAGCTTGATGAGCTTGATTTGACAAGTGCTGAAAGTAAAGCGTCTTATGCACAAATTAAGGAAAGAACTTAAGATGACAACTCTTATTAAACATAAACGTGTAGAATTTTCAGAACTTTTTTATGACCTAGTTTTTGTTTTTGCAATTTCTAAAGTAACTACTTTAATTGACCATCTTCATAGCGGTATTTTAACTTGGAATTCTTTCCTTGATTTTTTCATAGCTGTCTTGGTTCTCACCGATTCCTGGATGATTCAAACCGTTTATACCAATCGCTATGGAAAGAACTCTTTATTTAACATAGTAATCATGTTTATCAAAATGGGACTTTTACTCTTTATAGCCAATATGATGGGACCTGATTGGCAACAATATTTTAATTATCTCTGTTGGGCTATTGGTACATTAACCCTTACCTTATTTTTTCAATATTTGGTTGAGTTTTTTAGAAAATCAACCGATAAAGTTAATCGGGAAAGTATCAAAGGTTTTCTATGGATAACAGGTCTAGGAAGTTTAGGAGTCTATCTAGCAGCTCTTCTTCCTATTTACGTTAGAGTCTATGTCTTATTTGCTAGTATTCTGCTAACATTTATTATGCCAATTATCTTGCTTAGTAAAGATGAGCATTACCAGGTAAATTTCCCCCATTTAATCGAGCGCCTCTCCCTTCTTGTCATTATTACGTTTGGAGAGATGATTATGGAGCTAGTTAACTTCTTTACAATCGAGAATTTCTCGATTTATTCGGTTCTTTATTTCATTATTACGCTTTCTCTGTTCTTGTTTTATTTTGGTCAATTCGACCATGCTATTGATGAAAAATCTAGTCAAAAGGGACTATTTCTAGTTTACAGTCACTATCCTATTTTCATTGGACTTATTATGATAACTGTTTCGATGAGTTTTCTTCTGAATCCTGAAGCTAATCGTCTCTTTGCAACCAGCTTCTATTATATCGGATTTGGCCTCTTTCAAGCTGCTGTCCTAGCAAATGGGCCCTATAACAAACACTATCTTAGCTATTCGAAAAGTTACTACTGTGTCCAAGCGACACTCTATCTGGCTGCCTTGATTCTCTCTTTAATCTTTGCTTCTAATCCTATAATAGTAGTGAGTATAACAACCATTTTTGCTCTAGCTATAAC
>OKVG01001036.1_pt1 | contig 13758 bp, 13 predicted proteins | sample 1606981 | NCBI WGS metagenome assembly OKVG01 (sample SAMN03281018, study PRJEB24777) | human gut metagenome | isolation source: fecal sample PR128 from 1 month old male Malay infant, vaginal delivered... | reverse complement strand
GTGCTATAGTGCTCAAAAATCGCCGATAAATCTAAAAGACAACCGCTCGAGGGTGATTTTCAGGGTCTATCGGGCGGTCAACTACTCAGGAAGAAGCGCTGAGGCGACGCGGTAGAGGTGATCCTTCTCCTCGGGGGTGCCGACGAAGGTGCGGAGCATGTACCCCTGGAAGACCATCATGAAGGCGTCTGCGGTGTCGCGGGCGTAGTCGGCAATGAGCGCCTCCTGCTCGGGGGTGCGCTGCGCCGGATCGGGGTTGATTTCGTGCAGAACGCGCAGCTGTTCGACCGCCCAGGGGGTGAGGGCCTTTGCGATGATGCCCTGCAGTAGGGGAATCGTGTCCGCGGTTGCCCTGGCGATTTCGGGTGCGTGAATCGACTCAAGGCGGATACGCAGCATGGCGGAGAAGTTCTCGTTGACCATCTGGTTGGTGTGGATGGTTTCGAGAATGTCCTGGGGGCCTGCGCCTTCGGGGAGTGCGGTGTAGAGATTTTTGACGTTTTCGAGGCGCTCGTTAATGGCGGTGACGAGGATGTCTTCTTTGCCGGAGAAGTGCGAGTAGATGGACCCGGAGGACAGCCCGGAGGCTTTGATGATGTCGCTCATGGAGGTGTTGGTGTAGCCGTGTTCGATAAAGCAGGCGATAGCTGCTTCGATGATTTGGGCGCGGCGTGCGGCTTTGGTGGCTTCTGTTAGTCGGGGCATGGTTCCAGTCTAGGGAGTTGGCATAAAACTTACAAACACAATGGAAATTCTTTTTGTGACTTTGTAAACAAAATGGCTATTGTGTTTGCGCTCAGTCAAAAACGGGAGTAGAGTTCTGACTCGTAAACGAAACAAGCATTTTGTTTGGAGGTTGTCATGAGCAACGAACCCACCACCGCAGTCACCGCAGAATCGGTGAGCGCCACCAAGACCCCGGCAGAAACCCCCGAGCGCTCCTCCTGGATCAAAGTCATCAGCACCTCGCTGCTGGCATCCCTGATCGTTTCACTCGTTATCCTCGCCTTCACCTGGCCCACCAAAACCATGGAAGCGAAAAACCTGCCCGTCTCCATCACCGGCCCCGAAGTGACCGTCAGCCAATTTGAGCAGTCCCTCAAAGACCGCGGCATCGAAACCTTCGACCTGAAGCAGGCCACCTCCCGCGAAGACGCTGAAAACCAAATTAAGCAGCGCGAAACCTACGGTGCTATCGTCTTCACCGAAGGTGCAGCCCCCGAGGTGCTCACCGCCCCCGCCGCAAACGCCGCAGCAACCCAGATGCTCAACAGCGTAGCCACCCAGCTGAACGCGCAAATTCAGCAGAAGGCACTTGCCGCTAAAACCCAGGCGCTTACCCAAGCTGTCGAGGCTGGCGGTGAACAGGGTGCCCAGGCTGCCGCTCAGCTGGAGCAGATGAAGGCAGAAGCTGAAAAGGCATCCGCAATGACCGTCAAGACCACCGCCGTAGTGCCCCTGAGTGAGAGTGACTCCTCCGGTTCCGGTATCGCTATCTCTGCGTTCCCGCTGGTCATCGGCGGTATTTTGGGCGGTTCGTTCTCAGCTCTGCGCGTGAACGGTACCTGGCGCCGCTTCGCCACCGCTACCCTTTACGCCGTCATTGGTGGCGCACTCACCGCCCTGATCCTGAACGTCTGGTTCGGCTTGATTCCCGGTGACTTCGCAACCCTGTGGGCAGCATTCAGCGCCACCTACCTGGCGACCGCCTCCTTCATCGTGGGTGTGAGCTCTCTGTCCTCGCCGTTGGCTGGTTTGGGCTTGGGTGCTGTCATCACCATGTTCATCGGCAACCCGATTTCGGGTGCAAGCATGCCGAGCGTCTTCCTGCCCGGTGCCTGGGGTGCTATCGGTCAGATGATGGTTCCGGGTGCCTCCTCGACTCTGCTACGTTCCATCGCGTACTTCCCGGAGGCTGCAACGAGCGGCCAGTGGCTGGTGCTCGGTTCTTGGATTGCCTGCGGTCTGCTCGCTGGCGTGATCGGCTGGGCTCTCAAGGAGCGCCGCCCCGCAACGGTGGAGGCATAACCGCCGCGGGTTAGGCCGCCGGTTCAATGAAGCCGGTACAACGTAAGAAGGGTGTGTGTCGTGTTCACTGAACACGGCACACACCCTTTCGGCATACCGACTATTACCGGCTGTTATGCGCTGTTACTGGTTGTCGAGAACGTACTGCTTGAACTGCTCATCCTTGCGTTTGAATTCTTTGAGCTCATTCTCCAGGGCTGCCTGGTTCTTGGCGATGAGCGGCTTCTGGTACTGCGCCTCCAGGTCGTAGAGTTTCTGCGAACGGCCTACATCCTGATTGCATTGCGCCTGGATGACGGCGATTCGAATTTCCTCTTCGGAGGGGGTGTTGCTCTGAGGAATGTTCTTTTCTTCCTTGACGGTCATCTCACTATCGGGGGTGAGGCCCTTGCCCTTGACGCATCGCTTCCACTCGTCGTCGAGAGATTCTTTGAGTTGCCTATCGCCTGCGGCGTTTCGAACGTCGTTCTCCACACGCCTATACGTGGCGGAGCCGAATGGGATCTCTCCAATTTGCTTCATTTCATCGCTGGCGCGCTGATAACATTCGGTGCTGACATCCTTCCCAGGGTCGGATGAGGGCGCAGGGGAGGACAGGTCCAGCGTATTCGAGTCTTCGCTCTTGTGGAGGCCGTATTTTTGGGCGTACTCAACGTTCCAGATTCCGTAGGTCCTGCCGAGGTTCCTGCCGGAGCCCTCGGTGCGGACAAACATCTTGTAGTGCTGCCCGTGTTCGGCAAAGCACTTTTTGCGGGCGAGCTCAAGGGCTTTGGTAAAGTATTCGTCCTTACCGGTGGTGTCGTATGCGTCCAGGGGTAGGATCACCCGATCATTTTCTGCGTCGAAGATTGCTCGGGCGCTTTCGTCCTTCTCTAGAGAAGGGCCGAAGGAGCAAGAAGACAGCATGGTGCTGATGAGGGTAGCCGCCAGGAGCTTTTTCAAAGCTGACATGGTGTATATCCAATCTGTTACGGGGAGCTCGTGGCGTCGCGGCCACAACCCCCCCCGTAGACCACGCGAACTAGGTGGCCTTGAGAACACTTCTTGAGAAGGTGACTTAACAATACCTCTAGTGGATGCGGGTTTGCGCTCAACAGGGAGGTGCGTGCACTAGAAAATTCTCTGCTGCATGGCGGTTCGGTGCAGGTCACGGCTCAGCTTGGTAAAACCATGATGGAGCCCCGGCAAAACCACGGCAAAACCACGGCAAAACCACGGCAAAAACAGCACAAGCACAGGACGGGTAGGCGGGCGCACCTGATTTGGTGCCCCGCCCACCTCGCGCCACAATGAACACATGACCGCAGAAGACACCACCACCCTGACTAGCGCCAGGCTCGACCTCTGGCTCTGGTCGGTGCGCATCTTTAAAACCCGCTCCCTCGCCGCCGACGAATGTAAAGGCGGCCACGTGCGCGTCAACGACGCCCCCGCCAAACCCTCCCAAAAACTCAAAAAAGGCGACGTGGTGCGCGTGCGCTACCCCGGCTGGGAACGCGTCTTCAAAGTTGAAAAACTCCTCGTCAAACGCGTAGGCGCGCCCATCGCCGTCACCTGCTACGAAGACCTCTCCGGTCCGCGCCCCGCCTACCTATCCATGCCTCCGGTCGCCAAACGCGAACGAGGCAGCGGCCGCCCCACCAAGAAGGAACGCCGCGCCCTCGACGAACTGCGCGGCCGAGGCGCTTAACGGCGCCCGTCTCGCACGCCTATCTCGCAGAGTGCACCCCGCCCCGCGCCCGGGCACCCGCCGCGGCGGCGGGGAGTAGCCTAGAAGGATGAGCACACAGAAGCCCCAGAATACTGAACCCGGCGGCGCTGAACCCAGTAACACCGCGCCCGGCGCGCCCGCGAAGAACGCCGCGAAGAACGCCGCGAAGAACGCCGAGCCTTCGCTGAACCGGCGCATCCTAGCCCTGGCCGTACCCGCCTTCGGTGCGCTCATCGCCGAACCCATCTTCGTGCTCACCGACTCCGCCCTCATCGGCCAGCTCGGCAAGGCAGAACTCGCCGGCATGAGCATCGCCGCCACGCTCGTCACCACGGTTGTGGGCCTCATGAACTTCCTCGCCTACTCCGTCACGCCCGCCGTGGCGCGCGCCTTCGGCGAGAAGAACCTGCGCCGCGCCTGGCAGATCGGCGTGGACGGCGTGTGGGTCGCCTTCGGCCTCGGCATGCTCCTCATGATCGCCGGATACGCCTTCGCAGACCCGCTGCTGCGCGGCCTCGGCGCGACCGACGAAACCATCAGCTACGCCCTCGACTACCTGCACCACTCACTCTGGGGTATTCCGCCGATGATGATAATCCTCGCGCAGGTCGGCACGCTCCGCGGGCTACAAGACACCGTCACCCCGCTCAAAGTCGCCACGGTCGGCACGCTCGTAAACATTGTGCTGAACTGGCTGCTCATCTACCCGGTCGGCTGGGGCGTCGCCGGTTCGGCGACCGGCACCTCCCTCACCCAGTGGGGTATAGCGGCCGCGCTCGGTGTGGTCATGATGCGCGGCACCCGCGAACACGCCGTCCCCTGGGCACCCGACGTCGCCGGCATGCGTTCGGTGCTCTCGCTCGGCTCCTGGCTTATGCTGCGCACCCTGTCCATGCGCATCGCCTCCCTGCTGACCGTGTTCGTCGTGGCACGATTCGGCACCGAACACACCGCCGCATACCAGCTCGGCATGGGCGTATTTAACCTCTTCCTCTACGCCCTGGACTCCCTCGCCATCGCCGCCCAGGCGCTACTCGGCAAGGAGCTCGGCGAACGCGACCTGAACGTAGAATCTGAGCGCGTGAAGGTGCGCCAGCTGAAAAACCGGCTGCTCCGCATGAGCCTCATCTACGGCGTCATCACCGGCCTGATTTGCCCGCTTATCGGCTTCTTCGGCTCCTGGATTTTCACGCAGGACGCGCAGGTGGCGTTCCTCTTCACCACCGCCACCGTCATCATTGCCCTCGGCCAGCCCATCGCCGCGTACGTGTTCACCCTGGACGGCATCCTCATGGGCGCGCAGGACGTGAAATACCTGGCGATTGGCTGCTTCATCATGCTGGTGATGTACGTGCCCGTCATGCTCGGCCTGCACTGGGCTGTCGGCACCGGTGCCATGGAGGCGCTCACCGGGTATTGCGGCTTGTGGGCGGCGTATATTCTGTACTTCCAAGGAATCCGCGCGGTCATTTTCGGCCGCCGCGCCCGCTCGGATGTGTGGATGAAAGCCGGTGCCGAGTAGGGGGTAGGTAGCAGGCTGAGCGGCGGCTGGAACAGGCCTGTTGGGGTGGCTCCCCGGCGCTCGCGCATATTTTCTGCGGAGTATTTCCTGCGGGCGTAACTCGCCACATTTCGTACCGCCGGCACCCGCTGTGGGTGTAGCATGACGGGGTATTGAAACCCTCATGCAAAGGATGAAACCGTGACCGTAACCCGCGAAGAAGCTCTCGAAATTTTCGCCCGCCGCCGCGCAACCCGCGCCTACGACCCCGACCGCCGCATCAGCGACGAAGACTTCGCCGCAATCCTCGAATTTGCGCGCCTGTCGCCCAGCTCCGTCGGCACCGAGCCGTGGAAGTTCCTGGTCATCCAGGACCCCGAACTGCGCGAAAAGCTCAAGCCGATCGCCTGGGGCATGGTCGGTGCCCTCGATAACGCAAGCCACTTGGTCGTGCTGCTGGCGAAGAAGGGTCTGCGCTACGACACCCCGTGGATGCGCCGCACCCTCGAAGGTCGCAACCTTACCGAGGAGCAGATGGAAGCCGCACTCGAGCGCTACAGTGACTTCCAGAAGAACTGCATTAAGGTTCTGGAAGACGACCGCGCGCTCTTCGACTGGGCATCCAAGCAGACCTACATCGCCCTGGGCAACATGATGACCGGCGCCGCTATGCTCGGCATCGACTCCTGCCCCATCGAGGGTATGGACTACGATGCGGTGAACGAGTTGCTCGCTTCTGCCGGCCTGTTCGATCCGGAGGAGTACGGCGTGTCCGTGGCTGTGACCTTCGGTTATCGCGCCCGCGAGATCGCGCCGAAGAGCCGCCGCCCCATCGAGGACCTGGTCACCTGGGCGTAAGGTTCTGCCGGGCTGTCGGCGAGGTTTTCTTACCGGGTTTTGGAGCTCGGGCTTTCGGACTCGGGCTCTTGGGTGCGGCGTTTGAGCTAGGCGTTCGCGCTAGACGTTTGAACTAGGTGTTCAAGCCGCCGCCCGTGAAAACTGAATATAAAGAAATGCACCACCCTTACACGGGCGGTGCATTTCTTTATATCTTTACCGCGCGAAAGCACGGTGAGATGCGCTTTTGAAATTTTCGTTTGAAATCGCGTGGGGCGATTCAGCCTGTATAACCGTGCCAGCCTGCGCGCCAGCCCGTATAGCGGCGGAACGCTACTTCCTAAACGCCGTCAGACGCATAGAATTCAGCACCACAAATACCGAACTAAACGCCATTGCCGCAGCCGCAATCATCGGGTTCAGCAGGCCCGCCACGGCAACCGGAATAGCCGCCGAATTGTAGGCGAACGCCCAGAACAGGTTCGACTTAATGGTGCGCAGCGTAGCGCGGGAGAGACGCAGTGCCGTCACCACCGAGGCGACATCCGAACGGGTCAGCACAATATCGGCTGCCTCTGCGGCAACGTCCGTGCCCGAACCCATCGCAATGCCCAGCTCAGCAAGAGCCAGCGCCGGGGCGTCATTCACACCATCGCCGACCATCGCCACGCGGTGACCGGCAGCCTGCAACTTCTCAATCACCTGCGACTTACCCTCCGGGGTCACGCCGGCGTACACGTTCTCAGCCGAGATACCGACCTGCGAGGCGATCGCCTGCGCAACCTGCGGGGCGTCACCGGTGAGCAGGATCGGCTCCATGCCGAGCTCGCGCAGCTGCGCCATGGTCTCTGCCGCCTCCGGCTTGGGGGTGTCGGCAACCGAAATCATGCCGACCGGCTGCAGAACGGAGGTGCTGCTCGGGGCCTCATCAGGGGCCTCGCCGCGGGCAACAACCACCGTCGTCAGACCCGCCCGGCGAGCCTGATCCAGCAGGGCCAACTGGCCCTCGCTCAGCTGTGCACCGGCTGCCTGCAGGTACTCGGGGGTGCCCACCAGAACCAGCTGGGAGACGCCATTCTCGGCATCGTTACCCGCGCCGCTCAGCATGCCGCGCACGCCTCCGGGAACACCCTCAAAGCCGCTCACGTTCGGCGCCGAAGCGCCCTCGGCCAGCACGCCCTGTTCACGGGCAAAACCGGCAATCGCGCGAGCAATCGGGTGCTCACTCAGCGCCTCCACGGCGGCGGCATCACGCAGAACAGACAGAGAACGCTCGTTCTTGGAATCTGCGGATTCCGGCGAAATACCGGCCAGGTCACCCGCCGACTCGTAGTCACCGAAGGTGCCGTAGAACGCCACAGACATCTCGCCGGTCGTCACGGTACCGGTCTTATCCAATACCACGCGATCAACCGTGCTCGTCGCTTCCAGAACCTGAGCATTACGAATCAAAATGCCCAGCTGCCAGCCGCGGCCCGTACCCGCCAGCAGAGCCGTCGGGGTCGCCAGGCCCAGGGCGCACGGGCAGGCCACCACCAGCACCGACACCGCCGCATTAAATGCCGCCGCACCGTCACCGGATACCAGCCACCAGCCGACCAGAGTCAACGCCGAAATCGTCAAAATCACCGGCACGAACACGGCAGAAACACGGTCCGCCAGGCGGGCAATCGGAGCCTTCGTCTCCTGGGCGCTGGCCACCAGCTCACCCATCTTCGCCAGGGTCGTCTCAGCGCCCACGCGGGTGGCGCGCACCGTCAACGAACCGGATGTATTGACCGTGGCACCCGTGACCGCATCACCCGGATGCACCTCCACCGGCACAGACTCACCCGTCAACAGGGACGCATCCACCGCCGACGAACCCTCAACCACCACGCCGTCCGTGGCGATCTTCTCGCCCGGGCGCACCAGGAACAGGTCGTCCGGCATGAGGTCCTCCACCGGAACCTGCACCTGCTTCGTCACGCCCTGCTTATCGGTGCGCAGCAGAGTCGCCTCCTTCGCACCCATGCTCAGCAGGGTGCGCAGCGCCTCCGAAGAACGATCGCGAGTACGGTGCTCAATCGCGCGACCAATCAGCAGAAACAGCGTCACCGTGGACGCCGTATCAAAATACAGCGGCGCATGGTTGCCGGTAAATATCGACCAGAAACTACCGTCCGTATGATGCACATGCGCCGTCAACGCCGGGTTCATGAGCAACTGCGCCAGCGAATAGAAATACGCCAACACCACGCCGAGAGACACCAGCGTATCCATCGTGGACGAGCCATGACGCGCATTAATCAGCGCCGCACGGTGGAACGGCGCGGCACACCAAAACGCAACCGGCGCCGTCAGAACCGCCACAACCCAACCCCAATTCGGGAACTGGAGCGACGGGAACATCGAAATCAAGAGAACTGGCACGCCCAAAATCGCCGCATAAATAATGCGGTCAGTGAAGCCGTCATTCATGCTCGGGGTGCTGTGCTGGTGGCCGCCGCCGGATGCGCTCGCGTTCGTTCCAGCGCCCGCGCGCGGCCCGTTCTTGAGGTGTGCCGTATAGCCGGCATTGTTGATGGTCTCAACGATCTGCTCGTCGCTCACGCCCTCGGGCACGATGACGCGCGCCGACTCCAGCGGCAGGTTCACCGCCGGGTCAACGCCGGGGATTTTGCGGAGCTTACGCTCCACGCGGCCCACGCAGGATGCGCAGGTCATACCCTGAATATCCACGTGGATGATTCGGGTGGACTCCGTTGATTTTACGGTCGTTCCGGCGGAATTAAAAAGAGAGCGCTCATTCTGCGATGAGGACTCACGGGTGGTTGGTGAAGGCTGTGTAGAAGACACAATACTTCCTCAAAACTCAAAAACGGGAGGGTAGAAAAAGGCACACACCAAGCCGGGGGAGGGGCCCCGAAGGACCCCACCCTGGGCGGTGTTTCGTGCAGTATTTAGTGCAGTATTAGGGCGCGGCGCCGAGTGTGCGCGCGGGCGAAGCCGCGGGTAAAACCGCGAGGCTGTAAACGCGGCGGCGGGAGTAAAGCTACGGCGGCTCAGTGGTCGCCGGGCAGCCCATCCGGGCGGGGTGCGTGCGGGCGAATACCGGTCACCTTCGCGCCACGATCAGACACACCGTAGGCACGCTTCACGGCAGCCCGCGGGAACGGCGAAGCGTTCACCTTCTCGCGCGCTTTCAGACCCTGCTCGTGCTCGGCGGAACGTTTATTCGCGCTCGTGCCGCTACGTCGCGCGGCGCCGGGCGCATCCTCACGCGCCGTATATTCGGGGCTCTGCTTCACCCACGAATCGACCAGCGCCGCATCCAGATTCATCTGCCTGGCCACGCGAGTGATCGCGTCGCGCAGGTGCATGTTTTCGACGCCGACGAGGGTGCGAACCGCGCCAACAACCATCGCAATGTACTGCGGAGGGTAAGCCATGATGACTCCTAATCGAGCCGGCTGCCGCGCTAGACGGCGGGGGTGAAGCCAGCCTCCACGATAGCGTCTGCGACAGCCTGGGTGTTGAGGGTGCCCTCGTGCTCAATGGTCACGGTGGAGACGCCGCCCTTGACGACGTCCACGGTCACGCCGGTCACGCCGGGAACTTCGTTGACCTCTTCGCTGACGCTCATAGCGCAGTGGTTGCAGGTCAGGCCGGTTGCCTTAACGGTGGTGGTGCTCATGATGAGTTTCCTTTCGGTTGTGGGGTTGAAAACTTGGGTCCGCCCGGTGTTTAGGGGCAGCGTGTTTAGCTGCGCATGAGGCGGGAGATCGCGGCGGTTGCCTCTTTGACCTTGGCCTCTGCGATGGTCGGGTCGCCGGTGCGTTCGGATTCGACGGCGGCGCCGGTCACGCAGTGGCCGATGTGCTCTTCGAGCAGGTTTAGGGAGACGGCGTGGAGCGCCTTGGAGACCGCGGCAACCTGGGTGAGGATGTCGATGCAGTACTTGTCTTCGTCGACCATGCGGGCGATGCCGCGAACCTGCCCTTCGATGCGGCGCAGGCGCTTGAGGTGCGCCTCTTTGTTGGAAGCGTAACCGTGCTGGGTTTCGGGCGCCTCGCCGCCGCAGCATGCGCCGGTGTGCGCCTCGGACTGTTCCTTGGCGGGTGCGTCGGATGCGGTGCTGACCTGGTCGGATGTGCTGTGGCAGCACTGGTTGCTAGTGGTTTCCATGGCTTAAGTGTATACCCTAGGGGGGTATCCCGCAAGGGGGTGGTGAGGATTGTTACGCGGTGAGGGTTTTCATGCCGAGCTGGTTACGTCGAGAATTTTCGCTATGGGGCTGTAACCCGTGCAGAATTTGTGCCATGGTTTAGCGTCTTCTGCCATGGCTTTTAACTACGACCAAAGACACTAACCTATGGCACAATTTTTCGGCACGGCACGGTAAAACAAAAGCGGCCCCGGACGCACATGCATCCGGAGCTGCCTGCTGCGGTATTTATATATTGGGTCAGAGTTGGTTTACATGTCGGGCCAGTCGCGGTGCAGTGAATACTCTGTGTCCCCGTCACCGCTATCGTTCAGGTGCCAGCGCTGGCCGGTACGGATGTCAGCCTTACGCAACCTGGGGTTCGGGTTATCCTTTTTACCCATCGTCGGGTCGTTCTTGCAGCCCCAACGAGTGTCGTCTTCATCGCAGGTGCCGCCGACGCGTCCCACATCAACCCACCACACACGAATCAGCAGCGGGTCAACGGTATCTTTCGTTAGCACAACATCCAGGGCCTGCCAATCGCCGCCGTTCACCCGGAAACGACCAGAGTAAGATACCGTCGCGTAGGCATGGAAGTTGCCCGAACGCTTATACACATAACTGGTGGCGGTCTTGCGTGACTCTTCGCCGCGTGCCCTGCTAACCGGCTTACCCATGGTGTAGAAAGTATCCTCGTCACCGTTGCCGTATTGGATGGTCATTTGGGTGGGATAGGATTCGATTTCTACGTGGCCGATCATGAGGTCGCCTTCCCAACGTGCGGTGGGTGCGTCGACGTAGAAGTTGACGGCTTGGTTCTTGTAGACGTTGGGGTTGTTTTCGCCGAGGCCGGTGCCAAGGTTGTAGGACTGCTTCAAAACAGGGGCCTGGATATTGGTGTTAGCGAATTGGTCCTCGATTTCTTGGAGCATTTCTTCGATAGTGGGTCCCTTGGGGGTTTCTTTGGGGTTGGTGGGGGTGAGGGTTTTAGTGTTGAGGGCCTGGCAATAAGTTCCCAGTCCCGTTTTTGAGTTGTAATTTACTTCTTCATCACCAGCGGGCATTTCTCGGACGCGGGTGTATTTTCCGGGCTGTCGGCCTTCCGCAAGACATTCTGCTTCTCCTGGCTTGCGTCCATCGCCTTTGGGGGTGAACATTGGTTGACCCAAGCCATCTTTTACTTCATTGTATTTTCTGCGGAATTCTTCTTCTATTCGCTGGTTCTCCGCTTGTATTTCAAGCGATGACTTAGAATCGTTTGATTCTGTAGTGGCATCCATACTGCCTCGCCTCGCGAAATTCCGTTGAGGAGTTTTTTCCTTCGTGAAGCACACAGCATGGCCTTTATCGCTAGTGCACTCCTGACCGCTCGCATAAGGAATATTGTTAAAAATAGATAATGCGATAAGTGTAAAAGTGAGCGAATATACGCTTCCAATTTTCCTAATACGTAGCATACTATTTCAACAACCCTTTTTCTTTCAGCTGCTCCTGGGAGAGTGAACCAACGATTGTCCAAAACCCATCTGAATACTTGAGAATATAAGCGCCGTTATCATCCCCCTCTGCTGTATTGGCGTCCTCGGTATATGACCCATCAGGTTCAACATACATTGCATATTCCCAAATATGCTTTAGCATGAGGGTATATTCTTTAGATTTTTCATCATAGATAAACTGGCCCTCAAGCTGGTATTTATCAAGCCCGTTAATAATCCATCCACCGCGCTTATAAAGGCGTTCGACATATTCGTAGAACTTATCTTCATCAGTTTCTTTTTTCACATAAGATTTGGCATATTCGCAATTACCCGTCTGAACCGCATAGTTATGAGATATGGTCCAGTCGTTCATCATGTCGAGAGCCCCTTCTTGAGTTTCGGGGTATTTTTTTCGATTCGGGGGCTTCGGGACATTCTGTGCAGGGCCATACGCGTCAGCCTTACGGTACTCGCCATCGGGGGCCTTCGAGCCACCGGAGTAGCCGCGGGTAATGACAGGGCTCGGGGTCGCCGAGGCCGAAGACGCCTCGGTAGCCGAAGCTGATGCCGTAGCGGTTTCGCTCGGCACGGCAGATGCGGTGGCTGCCGCCTCATTAGAAGCCTGCTGGCCGCATGCCGCAAGCAGACCGCTCAGGCCGAAGAGTGCGCCGCCACTCAGCAGGGTGCGGCGGGTCAAAACGGATTCAGGTCCCATTGTGGTGCTCCAATTGTCGGTGATGGTGTGTATGTGCTAGTCGAGAAGCTTTCTTTAGGTACAGCAACGTATCCAAAAGCGCCCAGACTAGGTACCTCGCATTATCGATGCACCGGTGCATCGCTTTGGGTCCCGAGACCACCTTACAGGATGTTTGCCATCTTTTGCAGTCTTTTGAGGTTTTTGGTGGTGAGAGTTCGTAGTTCGAGCGTCTTCGTCTGCCGGGTGGTGTGTGCGGCTTCTCGTGTTGGGACCGGTCGATAGGGCGCCTTCACCGCGGTTAAAGACCCACGGCGAAGACACTAACCTATCGAAAACCTCGGTCTAAAAAGCAGGCGGCCCCGAATACTTCCGTATTCCGGGCCGCCTGCTGCAGCTATTTACATTCGGTTATTAGTCCCATTCACCGCGCAAAATCTGCTGAACAAACTTCTTGGGTAGCCAGAAAGAGTGCTTCGTGATGCGGCGACCGTCGGGGAGTTCGTCGGTGTCCTTGAGGCTACCCTTTCCGACAAACTTACCGGGCTCAAGCTCGTAATATGACTCGGAGGCATGAACCTTGGTGAAAATAATTTTATTCTTCTGGCTTTTCGGAAAGTTGGTGAATACCTGAACTCCATCTTCTCCGCGTGGTTTGGGCGTGAGTTTGATGCCTTGGATAATAATATCCTTTGTTTCTTGCCATACCCTCATCAATTCGGATTCGAGGGATTCAGGGAAGCCCCAGAACTTAACATGGTCTAAAACGTAGGTTTTTGGGGCTGTTTCGCGGAATACTACAAACATTAACTCCTTAGAGAAGATTTCGGTGTATATGTGTGATTCTTCCCAATCCTTTTCATTTAATAATTCATTGAAAATATAGTTTTTGAAAGGAGAGTCTTCTTTAGGGAGGCCATTTTTGTTAACGCGGATAGCACGAATGTTCATATTTGCCTTTTTAAACTCGACAGTATTGTCGATATCTGAGGAAAGGCCAAGAATTTTCCTCACGAGAGTGCTATTGCGACCCTTGGATTTAAATTTAACATCAAACTCCTTGCAGAGTTCCTTCTCGCTTTTACCTCGATATTGCAGAATTTTTTCTTCAAGAATCTGAGTAAAAGGCTTCGAGGTATCCTTGGTGGCTCGAGCAATACTCTCTAGTTACTCGGAAGTAAAGATAGTCTCCTGGTAGAGACGTGTTATGTAGCTCTGCTTGAAAGACCAGGCTCTTTTGTTTGCTGGTGCGTCACTAAAAGGCTGAGAGGTAAGGTCTATTCCTTTGCCCGCACCCTTGAGTGAGGGGGACGGATG
>OKVG01001025.1_pt1 | contig 13889 bp, 13 predicted proteins | sample 1606981 | NCBI WGS metagenome assembly OKVG01 (sample SAMN03281018, study PRJEB24777) | human gut metagenome | isolation source: fecal sample PR128 from 1 month old male Malay infant, vaginal delivered... | reverse complement strand
TAAGTGCAAGGGTAAATCCCAAAGCATAGGCATTTCGGGCAAATGAGGCTTGCACTTATTATACGCTTAACTATTGGTAAAGCCTATTATGAAAACACTTTTAGAGTTTTTCACCATTCACTAAATAAATATGATTCTTGTCATATTCTTTGCTGATGGGTTTTTGGTGAGATGTATGCTGTTAATATTAGCATAGTCATGCATCAATTAAACATGTGTTATCAGTCGCTTTTTCAAATGGTAGCAACCTTTCACCAAACTTATCGTCACGGCTTACCAACGTTGCAAGGTATGCATACCATTACTTTGAGCCTCGCTATGTAACGCGTTTTGTTTGGAGGGGACTTATATGCTTTTGGCTATCCACGATCTGACATTTCGATTCCGCGGAAAAACAATCTTTCAACACGCAACGATGCATCTGAAACAACCCGGCGTTTACGGCTTAGTCGCCCCAAACGGCTACGGTAAAACAACCTTACTGAACTTACTCACCGGCTTATTACAACCGCAATCGGGCTCAATCCAGTTGCTGGACAAACCGATAACACGCCAGTTAGTTTTTCAGAAAGTAGCCTATCTTCAAGATAACTCGGTTCTTTATTCCTATTTGACCGGGCAACAACATTTAGATTTCTTAGCAGCAGTTCATCGGCTGAATCCCCGGTCTGTTGCTGCCATTGCTGATCAGCTGCAAACGACCGATTTCTTAAACCAACGTGTGGGCAAATATTCTTTAGGAATGAAACAAAGGCTACTCCTGGTGATGGCTTTGGTGGTTAAGCCTACCATTCTCTTACTCGATGAACCGCTAAATGGGTTGGATCCTACTAGCCTACAACTGGTCCGTGAAGTCATTCTTACCCTTGCGCACCAAGATGTCGCTGTCTTGATTTCATCACATAACTTGGATGAATTGATGAAAGTAACTCAGCATTATTTCTTCATTACAGGACAACAAATTCATGAAGAAGTGCTGGGGCCAAACGACTCTGCAGAAGAGCGTTATAATGCGCTCTTTGCAACATCTCGATGAAACAGGCACTGTTCGTTCTTGAATGGCGACGCTTAAAAGCAAGTTTTGTCCTGAGCTTGGCGCTTGGTCTCGCCGTCATCATTGCCGTTGCTTTCTTCTTAATGAGTCGTGTCCGGCAACATCAAACGTATCAAACATTAAACGTACAAATAGAAACGAAACAAGCCGCATTAAGTCGGGTTGATGGCAATTGGCGCTATATTGCTACCCATCCCGATGAAACCAGCCCGGATCAAGTCGCACAGGCAAAACTAAAAGTGCGCCATGCTCGTCACTTAGCGCGTTTATACACCCAACAGAAACAATTTCTGAGCCGTCATGACAACCGCAACTATTTGAAAACCAGCTTAGCAGTCTTTCATCAGGAAGCGTTGTTAAAGAAGCTTAGCCCAGATGACTTTAGCGCCGATCTTATTTTCAATCGGCGGCAGGCAATACTTTTCCGGAAATTAATAGCTACTCATCAAGGATATGAGATCAATGGCAGTGCAACGCTTCCTGCTGTTTTCCTAACCGACTTTAGTCACTTGATCAAACATTGGGCCGTTCTCTTAATGATGGTAATGATTCTGTCAACAACTTGGACTTTGTCTTGGGTGGGTAACCAACACAAATGGGTCACTTTAAATCAGCCTAATCATCGGAATTGGTTAGCCATGAATTTTCTGGTTATTCTGGTAACTTGGCTGCTGATGCTATTCATAATGCTTGGTCTTGGTCTACTCATCAGCAAACTCTGGGGACGCCCTCTTATCAGCGGCACTCACAGTTGGCAAAATACGGCCACTGATCATGCGCAACCTCTAAAAAACCTGCTCCAAGAAAATATCATGATGTCCATTGTATGCTTTGCCATTTTTTATTTTGCTTGGCAACTTCTTAGTATGCTTGCTGCCCGAGTTCGGAGGTGATTCGATGTTTTTTCATTATTTGAAATTTGAATTGATCAAACGCAATCAACGCTGGTGGGTTTGGCTACTCGTTGCCATCCTGACCGGAATTGGCGTTACCGGTAATTTCCAACAAAAAGCAACACAAAATGAATTTATCCAGAAATATCGTCAGGAACTCATTCATCAAGGTGCAAGCCAAGCTAACGGACCAACCGCTCTGAAGATTGAACTGCAACAACTCAACCGTTCACCAGCAGCTTATAATCATTGGTTTGCTGCGGAATTACCCGTTTTAAGCGGCCAACGCCCAGCAACGAACAATAATGCTGGCGCCAATTATCGAATCGCGGTTTTGAATGGTTCAGCCAAACCAGATTATTTGGATGCAGTTAACCGAACGGAACACCAAAATGAACTTCTTGCTCAGCACAAACTTAGTAGCTACTATCCTCAGGGCCTGCTATTTACTGATCAAGAACTGCAAACAATGCCAGCTGAAACCGCAAAACTTGTCCGCGAGTGGTTCCCGATCTTTTATGTTCGTGGGTTTGATTACCTGCAATATTTATTCCAACAAGATGTTCCGTTTTATTTACTACTCATCGGCATTATCGTCTCAGGTGGCCTTTTCGCCAAAGAATTAGCACACCAACGCGCTCACGCCAATTGGTTAAGGCTGCAAGGTGAAGGCTGGGGCACACAGATCGCTGTCCAGTTTTTGACAATCGGTTTGACGACAGTGGAGATTGTCCTCCTGCCGCTTCTGCTCACAACACTGGTGACAGGTTGCCTAAATGGTTTTGGCAGTTTACAATTCCCAGTAATAAATGTCACCTATCAGAATGCCTTGAATAGTTTTGCCGAGGACTTTACTACCAGCGGCCAACTCATCTTCCATTCAATTGCGCTACTATTGCTTTTAATTGCGTTAGTGACAGCGTTCAATATTGTGACAGCGCTAATCGCTAAAAATGCATGGATAACGACTACTATCGTCTTGTTAGTCACAGCCAGTGCATTGATAATGCCGCCAATTCCGTGGTTGCCATTGAGCTTCTTCAATGTTTGGAAGATTGCAAGTGGCACCATTGCTCAATCTACGGCGTTACCTGGAATACAGCTTGCGTCAGGCATACGGGTTATCATGGTTTGGCTACTCGGTCTGCTAGCAGCAACGGCAATTGGCTCGCTGAATTTCACCCATCACTCTAGCTTTAAGGCATCTAGTAAGGCTGATGCCGCTGAAAACGAACGATCTTATTGACGGGTCACTGTCGAAAGTGATGTCAAAAGAAATATCGTTCTTTAATAGCTATCTACTTGTGATGCAAATTTCCACTGTTTTGTAGTCGTGGATCGCGTCTGCCTCCCATTGGTAAAAGAACTCACATAAGCGGCCATTGCAGACCTGCTAAAAATGCGATGGCCACTTTTGAGTTATTTTGAAGACAAATATCAGTCACAGAAAACCCCTCCAAACATTTATGATATGATTAGAAAAAGACAGTCTCCACAGTCAAAGTTCAACTATAATTAGCCACATACCATAAATCCACGCCACTTGGAGGGATCACTGTGAAAAAAGCAGCCACTATATTCGCCATCCTTTTGGGCATCGATCTTTTTGCCCCTCAGCAAGCAGCGCACGCCCAAACGCAATCGCCACAAGCAACCAAAGTGCAAGTAACCACTGCACATGACGCTCTTAAGTTAACTTTTCAAGTCAAGCCCAACACTAAATACTCGCTGAAAGACCTGAATAACCAGCAATTAGCCAGCGGTAAGGCAAAAAAGAAAACCGTGACGCTGAAAAAGCTTCATGCTACATCGACAAAATTAGTTTTAAAAACAACCTCCCGCCAGCGCACAAGCAAAAAAGTCATCACTGTTCCATCCACATACCCTATTCCGCACAGTGCCATGACTAGCAAGCCCGTCGCGATCGGTCGCAAAGTTGCTTACTACGGGCATAACAAACAACTATTATTCACGATTAAGCCCGCCTACTTGCCAAACATGCCCGAAAATAAAACCGGGATCTCGCTAACTTTCCATAATAACCATTACGCCATTCCGCTTAGCTTTTCACCGAGTCACTTCACCGCATCCGCGAATAATCAGAAAGTTACCATTGAAACACCATCAAACCTACCTGTTATCAATAAGAACCAGGAAAAGACGATCAATCTCATACTCGATGTACCTAAGGGAAAAGCTGCTGACGGCGTGCTCGTATTTAGTAATGCCGATTTAACTTTACCTATCAATTTCTTCTTTTAACCGCACGATCAACATTACGCTTCATGAGGCGCGTTATTTTCACCACCACCCAAACTCCGCGCTAATTGTGCAAAGCTAGCTTGTGCCCATTGCTGGATTTCTTCTGGGGATTCCGGATGTGCTTGGACTAGCCAAAGTCGCAAAATATTGGTGAGTCCTCCAAGTGCAAAGGCCATGATGTAGTTGACCTCTTGATCCGTACCTTGCGGATGCCACGGCGCCGGAAAGTCACGATAATGTGCGACTGCATTTTGTTGCCAGACACCATTCAACCGATCGAACAGACCTTGTCGAATCAACAACCGGACAAGGTCTTTTTGTTGCCACCAAAATGTGAAAAAATTTTGCATCGTGGTGGCAAAACTTATCGGCGTTTGATCGCGGGTGGCCGCTTTTAAACTTTCAAAATAATCATCTGCTAGTTGGCGGCACAGATAATCGATTAAATCATCCTTGGTTTTAAACGCACGATAAAAAGTTCTTCTTGATAAATCCGCTGTTTGGACAATTTCCGTAATCGAAATATCTTCAATCGCCTCATCCTTCATCAACGTCACTAAAGCATCCACTAACCATTGTTTTGATTGGCGCGCCATGCGTTGTTTTCCATTCACATCCACCGTCTCCTAACTGACACAAACACCATCAATTTGTAGCACTTGTCGCCAAACTCTTGTTGCTTATCTTTAGCCCCAGTATACTCAAAGTGCTTTCGAAAGTCACACATGTGTCACATGTATACAAATGTAGCAGATGAAAGGATCTGATGCAATGACGCGCTTGACTAAAGTACTTTGTTTTATTGGCCTGACGATTGCCATGTTCATGGGGACGTTGGACACGACTATTGTGAATATTGCGATTCCCAAAATTATGACCGAGCTTCACGGTTCACTTGCGAACACCAGTTGGGTCATGACGATTTACACCCTTGCCATGTCGGTTTTTATGATTACAGCTTCCAAAATAGCGGATCGTTATGGTCGTAAAAAAATCATGTTACTGGGTCTGGCTCTGTTTGGAGGCTTCTCTGCCGCCTGCATGACCGCACCCTCGCTACCCGTACTCATTACATTCCGCTTTTTTCAAGGTCTTGGCGGGGCCATCATCACGCCAATCGTGTTACCGATGGGCATCGAAGTCTACGGAAAAGAAAAAATCAATCAGGTCGCTGCATTGGTCGGTGCGGTTACTGCGCTGGCAGCTGCCGGCGGACCGCCCATTGGTGGCATCATTTTACAAATAGCTTCTTGGCGGTGGATTTTTGGGATTAATATTCCGCTAGCCATTCTCGCATTTTTGCTGGTTACTGTGTGCGCAAAAGAATCGTATGATGAATCACTTGCCGGCCGGATTGATCTTCCGGGGTTACTGTTACTGACAGCTGCACTTGGCGGCATCACGTTTGGGCTGTTGGAAGGTCGCCAATATGGGTGGACTTCACCACTGATTTTGACCAGTTTAATTGGCGGTGGGGTAGCACTCATTGTCTTTATCATGACTGAAAAAGTGGTTCGGCATCCGTTACTGGAGCTCAATCTTTTCCGGGAAAAAACGCTTAGTGCGTCCAGTGTGATTTACTTCATAACCGGTTTTGCCTTAGTTGCACCGAGCTTAATCCTGAATTATTTTCTGCAAGACGTCTTAGGAGATAGTCCCTTACACGCTGCTTTGATCATTATCCCGGTTTCACTGACCATCATGATTGCCATGCCGCTTGCGACTCGACTGCTTGCCAAAGTCGGCGCGATTCCGGTCACACTCACCGGTATGCTGGTGATGGCAGCCAGTCTCTTCCTGCTTTCGCTCATTAAAACCGACACAGCCACCGCACTCATCGTCGTACTGCTCATCATCAACGGAATGGGTTTTGGCTTCGCTTCGGTCTCGTTGGTCGCCTCGGTTCGCTACCTGCCCAAAAACAAAAGCGGCATCGGCTCCGGAATCGTCAACGCCGCCCGCCAAATCGGCACCTGCTTAGGCATCGCCGTTCTGGTAACGGTGCTGGATACCAATATCGACACAGCTAGGACCCAAATTCACCATGACAGCGATCAAATCGTAACGGAAAAAGTGCTCTCACCCCACGTCAAAAGCGTGGCCCACCAGCAATTAGCGAAAGTTTTCGCCGGCTCATCCACGCCGACAACTCATCAGCAACAAAAAATGAAACAAGCCATTGCTCAAGCAGCAAAAGTGAAAACCAATCTACCCAAACCCGCGGCAGGAACTGATCTAAGGCGACTATATGATGCCAGTTTTGCGTTACGCCACGCTAATATCAAGGTCACAACTGGGCTAACCGCTTTAACGAAAATGATGCAACAAAGCCACTCACCCTTGTCAGTGAGTGTCACCAAGCTGGCCACCGGTGCCACGACCATCAACGCGAACCAGACCGCCTTTTTGATCGGCATCAAACAAATTGCACAGAAGCAAACGCTGCAAACGACTTTTCGAGCAATCAAGCGCCATAAAAATACCCAGTTGTCACGCGCGTTTAGTCACACTTATCTTGCGGGTGCTTTAATTGTCTTATGCCTTTCCCCTGTTGCGCTCTGGACGGATCGGCGGCGACATCATATTAGTAACATTTAAAACAAAGCCGCTTCTTTACAACAGACATCATCTTCAAAAAGACCAAGACGAAACATTTTATTTAAGACTGTGAAAATCAGTTAGCTGCGAATGATCATACAACTTTAGGGACTTTTCCCATCCATTGGTTATTGGCGACAAGCCATTAATCTCTATCAATTCATAAATATGTGCTTTCGTCTTTCACAACAACAATCGAATCCGCATTTTTCATCAATACTGGAGATGTCATTTTTATATGATGGTTCTTTGACTGCAAAATTACAGAGTCTTGTATACTCTACCTTGTACCATCAAACCTACATCAGTAAAGATTACATTGCGGATTTCTTGTCTGTTCGTTGCGAAATTTAACTGGTAGTCCTTGGCAGTGATGTTGAATCGTCTTCATATTGTCCCATTTCTTCGGCAAGCGCTCCAACCGTTTTGTGTATAATCAGACGCGTCAATTAATGATGTTATTCAAGCCCTTGTGTAGCAACTAAATTTAGGACGCTCCACATTTTCATTCCAATTAAATTGAAGCTTTTAACTTCCTTTTTAATTAAAATATTTGTTTAAGAATATTAAATTATCATTTATGCGTTTTAAATCGTGATTTTAATGTTTTATAGTTGATAAAACAATATCCCAGTGGTAGTGTTGATTTATTGATATACCGTATCAATCTTACATCAAAATAATTATGAAGAGGGTTTTAAAGTGGAAAACTTTAACTCATTTTCTCCTAACGATCTCCAATCAGTAGCTGGTGGAATTAGGATCTATGGTTCCAATGGCTATGCATGGACTAATAGGCACGGTCACTGGCATTATAATGTAACAAAGGGTGCAGTTGACACAGTCTTTGGGATCATGGGAAATGGTTGGGGGGGAGCGCCGGAGCATCCGGTCGACAACACTAAACCCATATTAAGGGTGACAAGAAATGGTTAATCGTAAAAATAATTCTCAGTTAAATCAAAAGATACTAAGCATGCTATATGATTTTGTGCTTGATCCCAATATCAAAGATCGGGAAAGAAAAATTGGACTCATGGCGAAAGCTGACATGGAAAAGGGTCGCTATAATGTAGCTGTACTTAACCAGACTCTTATTAGCTTGCAAAGAGAAGCAATGCGTACTGGTTTGTCTCATGATGCTTCAAAACTTTATGACAATTTTCAGGTCATTCTTAACGAGAATGTGCCATTTGGTACAAATCGTGGAGCAATGGCAACAATGAGCAGCTATTTAGACTGGTAAGGAACCATTGACCTAAATGCTTCTCCAATGTCACCGCCTACTTAACTTCTTTTGGTTGGGTCATACTTTTCTGGTAAGAATGGAACATTTCTTCATATTGAATTTTGGATTCATTTTATGACTTTACGAGATGAAAGGCACGTTGTTAATTTAAACAACAAGTTTGTTGACATTTCTATGAACATTCTCTAATATACGAATCAATCATTAATATTTCGTCCATGAAAAACCGTTGATGTGGAGATCAAGATCATTGTGCGCGCACAGAGAGTTGCCGTTGCTGGGAGTGCAATCGAACGCAGATGATTAAATGGACCACGGAGGGTTCTCCCGAAAGTTCGCAAGTACGGAGAAACGTCAGGCATACGTCAGTTGTCGGAGGGATGTTGGTCCCTCGCTAAGCGTGATCAATCGGACTCTTTTTTAGACAATCAAGTTAGATTATTTGTCGAAGACTCGAGCGATCAAACTAAGGTGGCACCGCGGAAAATCCGTCCTTAACTAGTTTTTAGTTAAGGACGTTTTTTTATGGGCACGTTATTGTGACGCGAGTGGGATCGTTTAAAAAACAACAGCGGAGGTTTCCAAATGACACAAATCAGGGAGATCAAGCGATGGCAACTTTTACCCTCGATTTTAGTCTCTTAACTCTTTAGCCTAACCAACAGCGGGGGAAAACAGCCAGTGCTAAAAGAAGTTCTAACCAAAGAATCAATCGTAGCAAACTATCACGCCCAGGACCGCAACGATGCAGTTTGTGAAAGCGGCCGGTTATTGGTTCGCATAGGTGCCGCGGATCCGGCGTATGTTGAGGCCATGGTTAAAAACCTTGAAGTTAACGGTACTTACATTGTCATTGCACCTGGTATCGCGATGCCGCATGCACGCCCAGAAGCTGGTGCCAAACGCGTTGGCTTCAGCCTTGTAACCCTTGCCCAGCCAATTGCATTTGGCCATCCAACCAATGATCCGGTCAAGTTGGTCTTAGGACTTTGTGCCATTGATCAAGAACATCATTTAGCCGCATTAGCCGAATTAGTGACACTGCTATCCGATGAGCACTGGGTACAAGCGATCACGCAGGCCAGTCATGCGGAGACGATCTATCAACTCATTTCGGAGGAAATATAACATGATTAAAATTGTAACTGTTTGTGGTGCCGGCGTTGGCAGCTCCATGATGGAACGACTTTTTGCCCAACAAATTTTAGAAGCAGAAAAAATCGAAGCTGAAGTAGATGCTTCGGATATCAGCTCGGTGGATCCAAATGCTTACGATCTGCTTATCACGATTTCCGATTTTGCTGATCAATTATCAGAAGCCACGACGCCAATCATTAAAATCGACAATCTTATGGACAAAGCATATCTAAAATCAGAATTATTGAAACATATCACGGATCTGAACCATTCGCGAGAGGCTGGGTGACGAGATGAAGGCTCTTTTATATATCATCGACAATGTTTTAAGTCAGCCGATTTTTATTATTGGTCTCGTGGTCATTTTAGGAATGGCCGTCCAGCACAAGACTTGGGATAAAATTTTACCAAGCACGATCAAGGCGGTCATCGGCTTCACCATGATCAATGTCGGCGGTCAGACACTTGGCACCGCCCTATTGCCGTTACAGCAAATGATTTCAAAAATTTTTGGCATCAAAGCACTGGGGAGCGAAAATATCGGCGCCACACAGGCAGCAAGCTTAGCCAAAATTGGTACGGAAATGGCACTCATCTTTGCGCTCGGCTTTTTGATTAACATTTTGATGGCACGATTGACAAGGTTCAGATTCGTGCATCTTTCTCCACACGTTTCATTCTTCTTTGCCGGAATGATTGCCGCGTTACTCAAGTACAACACCCACTTAACGTTCATCCCATTAGTAATCATTGGGGCCCTGATTTTGGGCGTTTATATGACCCTGTCTTGTGCCTACGTAAATTACTTCATCAAACCCGTCAAAGGCGCAGATGGTTTTACACTCGCACACTCTAGCTCCTCTGGCTTGGTTGTGGCCTCTATCTTGGGCAAGTTATTCGGGAATAAGCAGCACGACTTGGAACATTTAAAAATCCCCAAGCAACTTAACTTTTTACGTGAAATGACCATTTCTTTGACACTTGTGATGACTGCCCTTTTCTTCTTCCTTGGCCTATTTGCCGGCAACAATTGGCTCATGCAACATGTGTCTAATGGAAAAGATCTTGGCGTTTTCGCCATTCTCAAGGGAGTTGAATTCGGCATGTGGATTACCGTTATCATCACCGGTGTGCGCATGATGCTATCAGAAATCATTCCCGCATTCCATGGCATCGCCGGCAAATTTATCCCCAATGCCAAGCCGGGTCTGGATATCCCCTTGTTATTCCCTAACTATCCGACTTCAGTCATTGTCGGTTTCTTGTGCAGTTTAACGACTGGACTGATCGGAATGCTTTTATTAGACGTGACAAACTACCCGATCATCGTCTTCCCTGCATTAATTCCAACCTTCTTTACCGGCGCCGCTACTGCCATTTTCGGCGATGCACACGGTGGCGCTCGCGGTGCGGTTATTGGCTCCTCGGTAAATGGCTTTCTTTTGATCTTTGGCCAGGCATTACTTTTACCACTGGTCGGCACCTATGCTCCCATTATGCGGATTTTGAGCGAAACAGATTACTGTGTGTACGGCCCGATGCTTGGCTTTTTCCTGAAAATGATTGGTGCAATTTAAGCGACTTGCCAAGGAGAGCAATACACACTGCAGACACTTTCAAAAAAATAGATTAAAACTGTTGACATTTTTATGAATACTCTCTAATATACAAATCAATCATTAATACTTCGTCCATGAAAAACCGTTGATGTGGAGATCAAGATCATTGTGCGCGCACAGAGAGTTGCCGTTGCTGAGAGTGCAATCGAACGCAGATGATTAAATGGACCACGGAGGGTTCCCCCGAAAGCTTGCGAGTACGGGGAAACGTCAGGCATACGTCAGTTGTCGGAGGGATGTTGGTCCCTCGCTAAGCGTGATCAATCGGACTCTTTTTAGGCAATCAAGTTAGTCTATTTGTCAAAGACTCGAGCGATCAAACTAAGGTGGCACCGCGGGAAATCCGTCCTTAACTAGAATTTTTAGTTATGGGCGGATTTTTTTTGTGAGCGTGAGCCAGCCCGGTCAGAAACCGGAGTGTAAGTGGCCTTAACCGTGATGGCCGGTCTTTGGCCATTGCGGTTAAGGTCCTTACATGCAGGTTTCTGGACTGGCGAACGCGTTATGGCGACTGTAAGCGCGTTATGAAGAAGCATGTCAGCAACAACCACTCATCTCAACAATCAAAGGAGGTCCCCCGAAAATGAAACAAACCAAGGAAATCAAACGATGGCCATTTTCACTTAGCCTTTTTTCTCAACAACCAAGTCGCTATAACAACCAAATTTGGAGGGATCACCATGATTAAACAAGCTATTGAAAAAGTCGTCAACCACGAAGATTTAACGTTTGAAGAAAGCCAAGCTGTTTTGGATGAAATTATGAACGGCGAGGCGTCTGAAGTGCAAACTGCCAGTCTACTAACCGCGCTAACTGCTAAGCGACCGACGATTGACGAAATTGCCGGTGCGGCAGCTTCTATGCGGCGGCACGCACTCGCTTTTCCGGAAACCAAGGATGTTTTGGAAATTGTCGGGACCGGTGGCGATCATGCCAACACCTTTAATATTTCTACCACCAGCGCCATTGTTGTTGCGGCGACCGGAACGCCTGTTGCCAAGCACGGTAACCGCGCAGCTTCATCAAAGAGCGGTGCCGCCGATGTACTTGAAGCTTTGGGCTTGGATATCAACGAAACGCCGGCCATCAGTTATCAAAGCCTGCAGGAAAACAATTTGGCTTTTCTGTTCGCGCAGGAATATCACAAGTCGATGAAGTATGTCGCTCCCGTTAGAAAGCAGCTTGGTTTCCGAACTATTTTCAACATTCTCGGTCCGCTGGCAAATCCGGCTCACCCAACGCGCCAACTGCTTGGTGTCTACGATGAAACTTTGCTGGAGCCGTTAGCCAACGTCCTGAAAAAGCTCGGCGTCACCAATGCGCTGGTTGTTCATGGTCGTGACGGCCTTGATGAAATGACAACTGCCGCGGAAACAGCTGTGGTTGAACTAAACGCCGGCCAGCTCACCCAATACACGGTGACGCCAGAACAATTCGGCTTCAATCGCAGTCAGCGCGCCGATCTGGTCGGTGGCACGCCTGAAGAAAATGCGCAAATCACGCAAAATATTCTCGCCGGCAAGCAGGGACCGCAACGTGACATTGTCTTACTAAACGCCGGTGCTGCCCTGCATCTGGCTCATCCGGAACTGAGCATTCAAGACGGTATTGCCCTCGCTGCAGAAACGATTGACGCTGGGAAGGCACGTGAAGAATTAAATCACCTGCGCGCCTTTTCTGCCAAACGTAAGGATGTGGTGGCATGATCTTAGATGATCTCGTCGCAGCAACCAGAATCCGCCTTGCTCGCCACCAACAACCCCAATCCTTAACTGAACTCAAACGTATCGTTGCCCATCAACCATCCACCACAAAATCAGACTTTCTCACCATCTTAAAGCAGCCTGGTTTACACGTTATCGCCGAGGTCAAAAAAGCTTCGCCATCAAAAGGAACGATCGTGGCGAATTTTCCTTATATGGCGATTGCTCAAGCTTACGAGCAAGCCGGCGTCGATGCTATTTCCGTCCTCACCGAACCCGATTACTTCAACGGTCATCTTCGCTATTTAAAGACGATCAGCCAACAGGTCTCAGTGCCGACATTGCGTAAAGATTTTACGATTGATCCTTATATGATTTACGAAGCCAAGGCAAATGGTGCGTCCATTATTTTGCTTATTGTTGCCATCTTAACTGATCAACAATTACGCACCTTCCGCCAACTCGCTGAGGATCTCGGCATGCAAGCCATTGTCGAAGCCTACACCGCCGAAGAAGTGACCCGTGCTTTGCAATCAGGCGCAAAAATCATCGGCATTAACAACCGGAATCTGAAAAATTTTCAGGTTGATTTTACAAACAGTCTGAAACTACGCGCCATGGTTCCTGACCCGATTCCTGTTATCGCCGAAAGCGGGATCCAAACGCAACAAGATGTCGAAAAGTTAGCCGCAGCCGGTTTCAACGCTGTCTTAATCGGTGAAACCCTCATGCGCTCCAAGCACAAGCGGAAATTAATTACGGCATTCAGGGGGATTTGAAAAATGGTAAAAGTGAAAGTCTGCGGCTTAATGCATCCCGAAGATATTTTAGCCATCAATGCTGCTCAAGTGGATTTCGCCGGGTTCGTTTTTGCTTCCGGACGGCATCACGTCACCCTGGAGCAGGCAGTGGCTTTACGCAAGTTACTCCATCCCGATATTCAACCAGTGGGCGTTTTCGTTCATGAATCGGTCGATGACATTCTGGCAATTTATCAAGCCGGCGCCATTGAAATTGCGCAGCTGCATCGAACAAGTACACCAACCGAAATTAAGCAGCTGCAACACGCTGGCCTGCAAGTCATCCAGGTCTTTGAACGTCAAGCAATCGACTTAACTTCGCTGGCTGATTATCTAATGGTCGACAGCGGAAAAGGCAGTGGCCAACTGCTCAATCTAGCGGCTATTCCACACATCACACGACCCCTGATTCTAGCCGGTGGTCTGACGCCGGAAAATGTTGCCCGCGCCATTCAAGTCGTCCACCCTACTATCGTTGACGTGTCCAGCGGCGTTGAAACTGCCGGTCACAAAGATGCGCATAAAATTCATCAATTTACTCAAAACGCAAAAGAGGAAATCACTTATGAAAACA
>OKVG01001006.1_pt1 | contig 14208 bp, 10 predicted proteins | sample 1606981 | NCBI WGS metagenome assembly OKVG01 (sample SAMN03281018, study PRJEB24777) | human gut metagenome | isolation source: fecal sample PR128 from 1 month old male Malay infant, vaginal delivered... | reverse complement strand
CTTCTCGGCCAATGCGCAGGCGCTGGCTGACGGTGACTGCGTCGTCATCTATCCAGAGGGAGACATCACCTGTTACGAGACCTCCGCAGGGACCTTCCGTCCAGGGGCCTTTGCCCTCGCGGTGCGCACCGGTGCCCCGGTGGTGCCAGTGGCACTGGTGCGGTCCGGGCGGAAGCTCGGAGTCAAGTGGCGGCGTCCGCAGCTGGAGGCCAAGGTGGGGCCGCCGATGTATGCCGATGAGACCCTGCCACGACGCCAGGCCAGGGAGGAATTGCGCCAACGAGCTGAGAACTTCGTCTCTCAGGCCCTTGATGAAGCGGTCAGGACACATCGGGGCGAAGCTGTCGGAGTTTCCCGATAGGCTTCACGCCGTGGCTAGTACTGGATTGACGACACCCCCGGACCTGCAACCGGACGTTCTGCGCATCATTCCCCTCGGCGGCCTGGGAGATGTCGGACGCAACATGTCGTGCTACGAAATCAATGGGGAGATCCTTCTCATTGACTGTGGGGTGCTCTTCCCCGAGGACGACCATCCGGGAGTTGACCTGCTCCTGCCGCACCTGGACTACCTCGACGACGACAAACTGTCGCGGGTCACGGCCCTGTTGCTGACCCACGGCCACGAGGACCACATCGGTGCGGTGCCGTTCCTGCTCAAGCGTCGTCCGGACATCCCGGTCTACGGATCCAAGCTCACCCTTGCCCTGGTGGAGGCCAAGCTCAAGGAGCACCGCATCCGCAACTACGACCTGCGCGTGGTGCGTGAGGGCGACACCGCCGAGATCGGCGAGGAGTTCGACGTCGAGTTCGTCGCCGTCAACCACTCCATCCCCGACGCGCTGGCCGTCTACGTCAAGACCGACGCCGGGTCGATCCTCAACACCGGCGACTTCAAGATGGACCAGCTGCCCATCGACGGGCGGATCACCGACCTGCGGGCCTTCGCCCGGCTCGGTGAGGAGGGTGTCGACGTCTTCATGGTCGACTCCACCAACGCCGAGGTGCCCGGGTTCGTGCGTTCCGAGCGCGACCTCGCCCCGGCCATCGAGCAGACCTTCGACCAGGCCACCCAGAAACTCATCGTTGCCACCTTCGCCTCACACGTCCACCGCGTCCAGCAGGCGGTCGACGCCGCCGTGCGGCACGGTCGCAAGATCTGCTACGTCGGGCGTTCCATGGTGCGCAACATGGCGATCGCCCGCGACCTGGGCTACCTCAAGCTGCCCGACGACTCACTCATCGAATTGCGTGATCTCGACAAGTACCCCGACGACAAGGTCGCCATCATCTGCACCGGTTCCCAGGGCGAGCCGCTGTCGGCGCTGGCCCGCATCGCCCACGGTGAGCACCGGGACATCTCGGTGGGGGAGGGTGACGTCGTGCTCATGGCGAGCTCGCTCATCCCCGGTAACGAGAACGCCGTCACCCGCGTCATCAATGGTCTCATGAGCTGCGGTGCCACGGTGGTGCACAAGGGCAATGCGCTGGTTCACGTTTCCGGGCACGCTGCCCAGGGCGAGCTGCTCTACGCCTACAATGTCGTGCGACCGCGCGCCGTCATGCCGATCCACGGCGAGTACCGGCATCTCACGGCGAATTCCCGTATCGCGGTGTCCACCGGTGTGCAGCCCGAGGATGCCATCGTCGTCACCGATGGCGGCGTCGTCGACCTGGACGATGGCCGGGCCAGCGTCGTCGGCAAGGTGGATGCCTCCTACATTCTCGTCGAGGGAACCGGGGTGAGCGAACTCACCCCCGATGCCCTGGCCGATCGCAAGATTCTCGGTGAGGAGGGGTTCATCTCGGTGTCGGCCGCCATCAACCCCAAGAGCGCGAGCATCGTGTCGGGGCCAGACATCAAGGCCAAGGGATTCGCCGAGGACGATCGTGGCTACGACGAGATCCGCGACCGACTCGTGAGCGAGTTGCAGTCGGCGATGCGCGGCGGCATGAGCGACCAGCACAAACTCCAGCAGGTTGCCCGACGCACCATCGGGCGCTGGGTGGCGCAGACCTACCGACGTCGCCCCATGATCGTGCCGACCATCATCGTCGTGTGAGGGTAATTTGGACTCTTGGGCGAACCGAACGATGGTCCCGGACAGTGGTGCACTAGGCTGACAACGCCTCACCCAGGTGAGGCGTCCCACTCCAAGGAGAATCGTGGCCAAGCGCACCAGCATCCATGACGTCATCGAACGATTCCGCGCGGAACCATCCTCGACCGAGCGCGGAACGCAGTTCGAGGAACTCATGGTGTCGTACTTCGAGACCGACCCCACGCTGGCCTCCGAGTATGACGAGGTGACGACCTGGCCTCGGTGGGAGCACAACGAGCACACCCACGACTCGGGCATCGACTTGGTGGCCCACAACCGACACACCGGACGCTGGACCGCGATCCAGTGCAAGTTCTACGACCGTGGGCACTACCTGCAGAAACAGGACATCGACTCGTTCTTCACGGCGTCGGGCAAGGCCTGGGACCAGATCTGGTTCGACAATCGCATCATCATCTCGACCACCGATCACTGGTCGAGGAATGCCGAGAAGGCGCTGGAGCATCAGTCCGTGCCCGTGCAGCGCATTGGCCTGGCCGAGATCGCCGAGTCGCCGATCGACTGGATGTTCACGCCGGAGTCGCTCTCCTACGAGCCCCGCAAGGCCGTCCGCTATGGGCTGCGTCCGCACCAGAAGGAGGCACTGGAGAAGATCCAGGAGGGGTTCCAGAACCATGACCGGGGCAAGTGGATCTCGGCCTGCGGGACGGGCAAGACGTTCACCTCGCTCAAGCTTGCCGAGCGGCGGTGTGCCGACAACGACGGCCACCTCAAGGTGCTCTTCCTGGCTCCCAGCATCGCATTGGTGAGTCAGACCCTGCGGGAGTGGATGGCGCAGTCCCAGACGAGGATCCGCCCGATGGTCGTGTGCTCCGACACCAAGGCGTCCCGCAAGACCGAGGACATCACGACCTACGACATCCCGCTGCCGACGACCGACGCCGCCCGGCTTGCCGAGCAGATGAAGGCGTCGGGTCGGCGCGGCAAGCAGATGACCGTCGTCTTCTCCACCTACCAGTCCATTGACGTCGTCGCTCGGGCTCAGCGGGAGTCCAGGGAGCAGTTCGACCTCATCCTGTGTGACGAGGCGCATCGCACCACCGGCGTCACACTTCCCGCGGTGCCGACGAGTCGGCCTTCGTCAAGGTGCACGACAACGACTACCTGCCTGCCACCAAACGGTTGTACATGACGGCGACACCGCGCATCTACGGCGAGGAGTCCAAGCGCAAGGCAGCGGACCACTCGGCAGTCGTCGCGTCGATGGACGACGAAACGGTGTACGGCCCGCAGTTTCACCGGCTGGGGTTCGGTGAGGCCGTCGAGCGCAACCTGCTCACCGACTACAAGGTCATGATCCTGTGCGTCGACAACGAGTCGGTCTCCGGTGGGTTGCAGTCGGCGCTGGCCGACGAGGACCATGAGCTCTCCCTCGATGACGCTGCCAAGATCGTGGGCTGCTGGAATGGTCTGGCCAAACGCACCGCAGACATGGATTTCGGCCCGGACCCGGTGCCAATGAGACGGGCGGTGGCCTTCGCGCAGAACATCAAGGCGTCCAAGGCCTTCGTCCAGACCTTTCCGGCGGTCGTCGAAGATCTTCACACCGATCCGGACATGCCCGATCTCGAGGTCGCGGTGCATCACGTCGACGGCACGATGAATGCGCTCACCCGTGAGGACGAACTGTCCTGGCTCAAGTCACCGGGTGTCGAGGAAAGCGAGTGCCGCATCCTGTCCAACGCGCGCTGCCTGTCGGAGGGTGTGGACGTGCCGGCCCTCGATGCAGTGCTCTTCCTGTCGCCGCGCAACTCGCTGGTCGACGTCGTGCAGTCGGTGGGCCGGGTGATGCGCAAGGCTCCGGGCAAGGAGTTCGGCTACATCATCCTGCCGGTGGCGATCGATGCGAGCGAGTCACCCGATGAGGCCATGCGCAACAACAAGCGCTTCAAGGTGGTCTGGGACGTGCTCAATGCCTTGCGCTCCCACGACGACCGGTTCAAGGCGATGGTCAACTCGATCGATCTGGACAAGTCGACCAAGGGTCGGATCGGGATCGAGGTCTTCGGTCGCGACGGTGCCTCCGAAAAGCGCTCCGAGAAGGCGCAGCAGGCCCTGGGACAGCAGTTCCCGTTGTTCAGCACGCAGCTCAAGGACGCGATCCTGGCGCGCATCGTCAAGAAGGTGGGCGAGCGTGAGTACTGGGAGAACTGGGCCGACGACGTCGTGCACATCCACACCAATCAGGTGACCCGCATCACGAGTCTGTTGGCGCGTGCTCGAGCCGAGGACGACGAACTTGCCGACGCCTTCCGCGCTTTTCACGAGGGATTGCGCGCCAACATCAATGAGTCGATCAGCGAGGCCGACGCGATCGACATGCTGAGTCAACACCTCATCACCCAACCAGTGTTCGAGGCGTTGTTCCCTACCGGTTCGTTCGCCCGGAACAATCCGGTCTCGGCCACCATGCAGACCATGATCGGTCTGCTCGAGAGAGCCGGCCTGCAGGCGGAGACCGCCGCCCTGGAATCCTTCTATGCCTCAGTACGCCGCAGCGCCCAAGGGGTGACGACCACAGCCGGTCGACAGACCGTCATCCACCGGCTCTACGAGCAGTTCTTCCGGAAGGCCTTCCCCAAGCAGTCCAGTTCCCTGGGGGTGGTCTACACGCCGGTGGAGGTCGTCGACTTCATCCTGCGCAGTGCCGACGACGTGTGCCGTGCGCAGTTCGGCTACGGTCTCACCGACACCGACGTGCACGTGCAGGACCCGTTCACCGGCACTGGGACGTTCATCGTGCGGCTGCTCGAATCGGGGATCATCCGGCCCGAGGACCTGGGGCGCAAGTATGACCGGGAGCTGTGGGCCAACGAGATCATGCTGCTGGCCTACTACATTGCGTGCGTCAACATCGAGACGACGTACCAGACTCTCACCCAGGCCCGGGTGGACGAGATCGCGGACCAGCAGTTCGCCTCGCGCCCAGCGGCTGAAACCGGGCCGGGAGGTGAGATCCCCAGCACCGAGGGCGAGCAGTCCGAGGGGCGGGCTTCGCAGGAGGCTCCGAGCGCCCGGTACACGCCCTTCCCGGGTGCCACACTCACCGACACCTTCCAGATCACCGAGAAGGGGGATCGGGCCGACACCTCGTTGATCCCGGCGAACAATGAGCGCATCGAGCGGCAGTTGGCGGCCCCGATCCAGGTGATCGTCGGCAACCCGCCGTACTCGGCCGGCCAGTCCAGTGCCAATGACGACAACGCGAACCTGCACTACCCGACCCTGGACGCCCGGATAGGGCAGACCTACGCCGCTCGTTCCACGGCCACGAACAAGAACAGCCTCTACGACTCCTACATTCGCGCCTTCCGGTGGGCGAGCGATCGAATCGGCGAGCAGGGAGTGGTGGCCTTCGTCTCCAACAATGGTTGGGTGGACGGCAACACCGCCGACGGCATCCGCAAGACCTTGGTGGACGAGTTCACCCAGATCTGGGTGTACAACCTGCGCGGCAATCAGCGTACGGCAGGGGAGACGTCTCGCCGGGAGGGCGGCAAGGTCTTCGGATCTGGTGCCCGGACCGGGGTGGCGGTCCTCATCGCCGCCAAACAGCCCGGTGTTGCGGGATGCCAGCTGCACTACCACAGCGTGCCCGACTACCAGTCCCGCGAGGAGAAGCTCGCCGACATTGACGAGGCCACCTTGGCGTCGGTGCCGTGGCGCTCGATCACCCCGAACGAGGCCGGCGACTGGATCAACCAGCGCAATGCCATCTTCGACACATTCCCTGCACTGTCCGATGACCCGGTTGCTCACTTCGCCAGCCACAGCCGCGGTGTGGAAACCACCCGAGATGCATGGTGCTACAACTTCAGCCGGAGCAAGGTCGAGTCGAACATGCGTCGCATGATCGACTTCTACAATGAGCAAGCCTTGTCGAATGATGGTAACGATGCATCACTCAGCGGTGATCCATCCAAGATCAGTTGGAGTCGGAACATTCGCCGCCGAGCAGTAGCCGGGCATACCGAGCGATTTGTTCCCGAGCATGTGCAGCATGAAGCGGTCTATCGGCCATTTTGCAAGAACGCCCTTTACTTTGATCCTGTTTTTAACTCTGTCCCGGGCAAAAGTTTCAACTTTTTCCCAGACAAGTCGCATGATAATTCGGGGATCCATGTGACTGCGCCAGGAGGAAATGCTCCATTTACTGCGCTCATGTGTGATGCACTGGTGGATGTTGTGGGTATTACCGGTTCGGGAAATGCAGGGCAGTTCTTCCCTCGCTGGACCTACGAGAAGGTCTCTGCAGACGATGGGCTCTTTGCGGCCTCGCCCGGGGAGGTCGACGAGTACGGCTACCGTCGCGTCGACAACATCACCGATGAGATCCTCGCCGTCTACCGGGAGAAGTTCGGGCCACAGGTGAGCAAGGACGACATCTTCCACTACGTCTACGGGGTGCTGCACTCCCAGCAGTATCGGGAGGTGTTCGCCGCCGATCTCAAACGGATGCTGCCGCGCATCCCGCTGGCCGCCTCATCGGCTGACTTCCAGGCGTTCGTCGATGCCGGCCGCGCACTTGCCGATCTGCACGTCAACTACGAGACGGTCGATCCCTACCCGCTCCACGAGTCCACGCATCCGCTCGATGTCGACGAGTGGGAGCTGTATCGCGTCACCAAGATGCGGTGGGAGGACAAGACCACTCGGAAGGCCATCATCTACAACGGCTACCTCACGCTGAGTGACATTCCCGCCGCCGCGCACGAGTATCGGCTTGGCTCCCGCTCCGGCCTCGAATGGCTCATCGACCGCTACCAGGTGAAAACCGACAAGGCCTCCGGCATCGTCAACGACCCCAACGACTGGTGCCGCGAGCACGACGACCCCCGATACATCGTCGACCTCGTCAAGCGGGTCACCCGGGTGTCGGTCGAGACGATGGACATCGTCCGATCGCTGCCGGAGCTGCCCATCTAATCGGATCGTGGTACCTCATTGCCGGGTCCCCAGATACCGGTAGGCCTATGCTTACACCGTCGGCCGGGGGGCGTGGGCGATGTCGTCGGCCTTGTTGCTCAGCTTGTCCTGGATGTTGTACAGTTGACACCAACACGACCGGTTCCGCTGCCCGCTTCGGTGGGAGTCCAGGGCCGGTCCTCGTTTTTCGGAAAGGCAATCCCGCGGGTGGCTCAGGCCAAGCAGTTCAAAACCTACACAGAGCAGGTCGAGCTGTTGCGTGGGCGCGGGATGCGCATTGATGATCAGGATCGAGCCGAGCACCTCTTGGCACGGCTCAACTACTACCGATTGTCGGGGTATTGGTATCCGATGCGCCGCTTCACCGATGACAAGGGTGCAGTCGGTGATGAATTCGTAGCTGGTGCATCGTTGGACTTGGTGGTTGATCTCTACAAGTTTGATGAACGATTACGTCACAGCGTGTTCATTGAGCTGGACCGGGTGGAGACGGCTGTTCGCGCCATGCTTGGCTACGAGCTGGGACGTATCGACCCATTGATCTACTTGGATCCGAAACGCCTGGGTGTGCAGGCTAAGTCTCGTGGAAGAGATGATTGCGGCGTACACGAAGCTTGGTTGAGGAAGTACTGGGCTACCTTCCGATGCCGACTCTTTTTGAGAGCTATCCAGACAACGATATCGTTCCATTGTTTCGGACGGGTGCACCCGAGGATTGGGCGGGTCTCGATCTGTGGACATGCTAGCCCCGGCCGTGCATGGCAGGCGTACCTGTGGTCATCAGTACCCAGCGTTGCTCCAAGTGTCAATCATGCATGATGGACATCGTCCGGTCGCTGCCGGAACTGCCCATCTCATCGGATTTGGGTTCTGGTCGTTCGACCATATAAGCTTGTCCAGTTCCCAAGGGAACCCCTTGAGTTCCCCAGGAACCCTCGAACCCATCGATTGTGTGGGCGTCCGCGTGACGCCGACCCCGAACAAGGAGATCTCCCAGTGGCTGCTGTCTGTGACGTCTGCGCCAAGCGCCCCGGTTTCGGACACAACGTCCCCTGGTCGAAGAAGAAGACCAATCGCCGGTGGAGCCCGAACATCCAGCGCGTCCGTGTCGTCGAGAACGGCACGCACAAGCGCATGAACGTGTGCACGTCGTGCCTCAAGGCTGGCCGAGTCAGCCGCTGAGCACTGCGTTCGACGTTGGAACCCGCCGTAAGGCGGGTTCTTTGTCGTTGTGGGTGTCATTGCCTGTCGGTACGGTGACACTGTGAATGCAGTGACCAGGTGGCACACCCGCACCCAGCAGGAACTTCACCGCCCTCTGGCAGAGGCGGTGGGGGCCAAGACGGCCAAAGCATTCGCCGCGATGCACGTCGAGACCGTCGGCGAGGCCCTCGGTCACCTTCCACGTCGCTACCTCACTGGTACCGAAACCACGGATGTGTCCCACCTCGTCGCTGACACTGAAGTCGCCTTGGTGGCCGACGTCGTCGGAGTCGAGGTTCACACCAACAAGACTGTGACAGGTCGAGAGAGGCGACCGCGTCAACGTCTGGAAGTCATGCTGTCCGACGGCGACGCACGCCTGCCGGTGACCTTCTTCGGCAAACCCCACATCGTGTCCTACTGGCAGCGCATTTTTTCGGCCCACACTCACGGCATCTTCGTCGGCAAGGTGGGGGAATTCCGGGGTAACCCGCAGCTCGTTCACCCCGACTTCGTCATGATCGACCGCAACGGCAAGGTCGTGGCAGGCCGTGAGGAGGGCAAGGTGATGGCTGCCCAGGTGCAACGCCACGGCTTGCTCGGTCTCTACCCGCAGACCTCGAAGTTGCGCACCTGGGAGATTGCCTCGGTGGAGTCGATGCTGCTCGAGTCCACCCCCGAACTTGAGGACACCCTGCCCGAATGGCTGCGTCAGGAGGCTGATCTGCCGAGCCTGTGGCAGGCCTACCACGCTATTCACCACCCGCATTCGGTGGAGGAAGCCAATCGCGGTGCCGAACGACTGGTGTGGGAGGAGGCCATCGCCACCCAGGTGACGATGGCGGTGCGTCGACGTGATGCCGAGAGTCATGATGCGCCGGTGTGTCGACGTCGTGATGACGGCCTGCTGGCGGCCTTCGAATCGAGGCTTCCGTTCGCCCCGACGGCAGGCCAGGACGAGATCAGCCAGGCCATCGACGCTGACCTGTCTTCCGATCACCCCATGCACCGACTGCTGCAGGGGGAGGTGGGTTCCGGCAAGACCTTCGTGGCCTTGAGAGCGATGCTCCAAGTCGTTGACGCTGGGTACCAAGCCGTCCTGCTGGCACCCACCGAGGTTCTCGCCCAGCAACATTACGCCACGATCACCGGGATGATGGACGAGTTGGCCGCGGGCGGTGGCCTCGACGCTCCAGAGAACTCCACCGGAGTTGCGCTGCTCACCGGTTCGATGAGGACGGCTGGAACTCGAACCGCCTTGGCCGACATCGCCTCGGGAGCGGCCGGAATTGTCATCGGAACCCATGCCCTGTTGTCGGGCAAGGTCATCTACAACAACATCGGTCTGGTCGTCGTTGACGAGCAGCACCGCTTCGGCGTCGAGCAGCGCAGTGTCTTGACGACTGGTGATGGTGCTCGACCTCACGAGCTCGTTCTCACTGCAACGCCGATTCCTCGCACGGTTGCCATGACGGTCTTCGGTGATCTCGAGGTGTCGACCTTGCGAGAACTGCCGTCAGGACGTGCCGACATCCAAACCACTGTGGTTGATCTGCCAGCCCACCGCTCGTGGCTCACCCGCGCCTGGGAGCGCATCCGAGAGGAGTGCGAGGCCGGGCATCAGGTCTTCGTGGTGTGTCCTCGTATCAGCAGCGATGACGCTGACGACGTCGAGGGTGGTCGCCCGCCGACGGCTGCGGTCGAGGAGATCGCTCCTCAGCTGGCCTCCGGTCCGCTCGCAGGACTGCGCATCGACGCCCTCCATTCTCGGCTGGACGCCGATGAGAAGAAGGCCGTCATGGATCGCTTCGCTGACGGCGAGTCCCAGGTCCTCATCTCCACCACGGTCATCGAGGTCGGCGTCGACGTCCCCAACGCCACCATGATGGTCATCATGGATGCCGATCACTTCGGCGTCTCCCAGTTGCACCAGTTGCGCGGACGTATCGGACGAGGAAAGCTGCCGGGCCTGTGCCTTCTGGTGACGACGGCCCTGCCCGGAACGACGGCCCGTGAGCGGCTTGCCGCAGTGGCATCGTCCCGTGACGGCTTTGAGCTGGCCGAATTGGACCTGGCTCAGCGTCACGAGGGCAATGTGCTCGGATCCTCCCAGTCGGGGTATTCCTCGCCGCTGCGGTTGTTGCGGGTGCTCGACCACGCCGAGATCGTCACTGCGTCCAAGGATCTCGCCGAACGGTGGGTGCGAGAGGAGCCCGAGGATCCCCGGCTGCTCGACGTTGTCACCGCGACGGAGATGCTGGCTGAGGGCGATCTCATGGAACAGGGATGAGCTGCCCAGGCGTGACGAAGGTCCGGAACGTTGACGACGATCCGGACCTTCATGAGTGGTCTGTCAGTTGTCCTTGGGCTCCGGACCGAAGGCGAAGGTACGGCCGGTGATCTGATCGGCCTGGACACGCACGTAATTGCGCTTCACGGTCGGCACCCACGGCAGCAGGGGCATCTTGTCGCACAGCGCGAGCTCGGCCTCGTCGGTGATGACCTCGGCGCTGCCGCGCACGACGACCGACCAGCCGGTCTCCTCGGTCCAACCGTCGGCCTCGAAGGCCACACGGTTGTTGGTGACGATGTCCTCAAGCTTGCTTCCAGCGGCGGTGCGGAAGACGATGCTCTGCCCGTCGACGACATAGTTGACGGGGAATACCTCGGGCTGGTCATTGACGCTGGTGGCCAGGCGGCCGACCTCAGCCGTGTCAAGGTAGCCCCAGCAGCTGTCCTCCGGGACCTCGGTGATCGGGTTCTCCTCATTGATCATGGGGCCATTCTTCCTGAACACGGCCCACTTCGGGAGCCGGCCGGCACAAAGTTGCCGATGTTGGTGAGGATGGCTCGCCACATGACCATGTCGAGGGGTTTAGGAGTGGATGCAATGGGTACGGCGACGATGCGGGCGTGATCGGGCGAAACCGCTAGCCTGGAGGGGTGAGCAGGATTATCTCGGGTCGTGCTGGCGGACAGCGTCTGACCACTCCGTCAGGGCGGCTCACACGTCCTACGACCGATCGGGTGCGCGAGGCTGTCTTCTCTGCGTTGGCAGCCTGGAACGGAACGTCTGATGAGGCTCCCGAGGACCAGCTGGCCGGGCAAGCCTTCTGCGACCTGTTCGCTGGGTCCGGAGCAGTTGCCCTCGAGGCTGCCAGTCGCGGTGCATCGACGGTCGTTGCCGTCGACCGGGACCGCTCGGCGTGTCATGTCATGAAGGAGAACGCCCGGACCACGCGCTTGCGGATTCAGGTGGTCGCCCAGACGGTATCGACATTTCTCTCCGACAACCGGCAGACCTTTGACGTCGTCTGGTTCGACCCGCCCTACGACTTGGCCGACGACGTCATGGATGGCCTCATCGACGCCACCATTCAGAACGCCCTGGCCCATGACGGACTGATCGTGGTGGAGAGGTCGCGCCGCAGCCGACCGCCTCACGTCCCGGAAGGGTTTGAGTCGTGGAACTCTCGTTACGGTGAAACCGTCGTCTACTATGCCCAGCGCAACCACGAGCCCATGGAGCAGCAGTGAAAGCAGTTTTTTCAGGATCCTTTGACCCCATCACCCTCGGCCACGTCGACATCGTGACGCGAGCCGCCGAGCTTGTTGACGAGGTCGTCGTCGGGGTGGCGGTCAACTCGGCCAAGAATGGCATTTTCTCCATGGAGGAGCGGGTGGCCTTCGTCAGGGATGCCGTCGCTGACATCCCGGGTGTCGAGGTCGCCCTCGTCGACGGGTTGCTCGTCGACTTCTGCACCGAGCAAGGGGCTGACGCGATCATTCGTGGCCTGCGCTTTGGTGGGGATTTTGACTACGAGCTCCAGATGGCCCACCTTAACAAGGCCATGAGCGGGATCGAGACAATCCTGCTGCCGGCTGGGCGCGAATTCGGGACGATCAGCTCCTCCATGATTCGTTCGGCGGCATGCAATGGGGGCAATGTCTCAGAGTTCGTGCCAGCTATCGTCGATGCCGCGCTGCGAGAGAGGTTCCCGCGCTCCTGACGACCGGAGATCCTTGGGCCATGGTCCAGGCCTCCGAGTGTCGAGCATGAGGTCGCAGTCACACAGGTCAGCGGGCTAGAGCACCGGCGAGGGCCTCTCGGCCTGTGAGCCCATGGGTGGGATGAAAGACGAGCCTGGGTGCTCGTCCGGTCTGTATGGCTTCATCAACCCATCGGGCGAAGAGATCGCCCATGGGGAAAGACACCGACCGTCCCGCCCCGGTGTCCCAGTCCGCGCTGAATTCCAGCGGCTCATCGGTCTGTTCCTGAGGCTGGGCGTTGTGCAGATCGGGCAGCATGTCCGACATGGCCAAGGCTTCCGGCTTTGGCTTGCCGTCGTTGGTGAACAGGCCGAGCGAATACTCCAGCTTCGGGAAATCCAACAGCTGGTCTGACACGTCGTGGGAGCACCACCATGTCACCGCCTCCAGACTCGGGGTGGTGGCCACCGAAGCCAGGGACGACGTGACGAAGTCCGCTGCCCGGTCGTCGGGAACATGGCTGCGAGGCGCACCAATTTCCTGCAGCCAGAGTGGACGGTGGGGATCGGGGCTCCAGGCCCGGGCCAGTTCGAGCAGATAGCGTGGGAACCATGTGAGGGCGGGATGTCCCTCCCCGAAGTGCGGTCCGACCTGCGCGAACACCCAGGAATGGATGGTCGTCGATGAGCCCAGGGTGACGGCGTGACGCGGGGTGAAGGGATGATCGTCAACGAACCAGAGGTCGTCGTCGAACCCGAACCAGAACCGTCCGTCCGGCCACTGGTCCCGCATGGTCCCGAGCATCGTCTCCAACCACGTCTGGGCCTCATCGACGGTGCACCCGCTGCGCGTCGGATGATGGTGCCCCGGGGCCAGAGCAGCGTACTGCGGGAACTCGTTGCCCACCGTCATACCGGTGACGTTCGGCTCTTCCCGCAGGCGTGTTGCCAGTTGGCTGATGAGTTCGGTCTGGCCAGCCTTGACGAGCGGATCGGTGAAGAGATTTGACTCGTGCCATGTGACCACCCAGGAGGGCAGGAAGTCATAACTCGACAGATGGCCGTTGAGGGCGTCGACGGTGATCCCAAGGTCGAATTCGCCAGCTGCGCGCACGACGGAGACGACGTCATCGAGGGCGCGGGGACGCACCAGACCGCGATTGGGCTGCAACAACGGCCACAGTGGGAAGATTCGTACGTGATCGAGGCCCAGTCGTGCAATTGCTTCGAAATCGCGTCGTGCCGCATCGATATCGAGGTCAAGCCAGCTGTGGAACCATCCCTGTGACGGTGTGTGATTGACGCCAATCCTCATCGGTTGCGTCCCAACCTCAAGGTCGCAACCTGGAAGGGGCGCATGGACAGACCGATGGTGTCGTCAGCAAGGCCAGCGGTGATGATTGACGGACCGACCTGGGCGTGCGGGTTGTCCTCAAGGGGGTCCTCGAGCAGGTCGGACTCAACGGCGGACGTGGCATCAAAGCCCACCGTCATCGTGGTGTGAACATGCCGCCCGTAGGGCTCGTATAGCCGGACGATGACGTCACCAGAGCCATCCTCAGCCAATTTGACGGCCTCTACCGCAATGCCTTCGACGCTGACCAGCGGATCGACCGGCGATCCCTGACGACGACGCACGCACAGGTTGGCGGCATACCCGTCACGCACGGCATCGGTGAGATCAGCTCCGACGTGCAAAGTGTGGAAGAAGTCATGCTCTCCCTCGTCGGCGCGCGGGTCGGGGTATCGGGCTCCCTTGAGAAGGGAGGCGCGGGCCACCGACCATGTGCCGCCGTTGTCCTTGGGATGGCGGGACACATTCCACCCATAGGTGCCGGAATTGGCGATGGCGACGCCGAATCCGGGCTCGGAGATGTACACCCAGCGATGGGCATGAACCTCGAAGCGGAAGGCATCCCACGAGGTGTTGGTGTGGGTGGGGCGGGTGATGTGACCCATCTCGATCT
>OKVG01001005.1_pt1 | contig 14223 bp, 10 predicted proteins | sample 1606981 | NCBI WGS metagenome assembly OKVG01 (sample SAMN03281018, study PRJEB24777) | human gut metagenome | isolation source: fecal sample PR128 from 1 month old male Malay infant, vaginal delivered... | reverse complement strand
GAAAGTTATTATGAAAGTAATATATCAACTATATCGATAACAATCAATATAAAATATCACAAAAAAACCGTATCTATGTTTCAGTAGATACGGTTCTATTTATATTAATCATCTATTGTCATATAAATCACAGGATTGGCCTCATTGATTTCATTAAAACAAGGGCAATCCTTACCGTGATCGTTGATGAGACCACTAGCTTGTAAATGGGAATAGATAGTCACAGGTCCTACAAATTTGAATCCGCGTTTCTTGAGGTCTTTGCTAATGTGCGTAGATAATTCATTTTTAGCAGGCACCCTTCCCTCAGAATGGCCTTTGTAAATAAGAGTCTTATGATTGGTGAAAGCCCATATATATTCACAAAAGGATCCAAATTCGTCTTGAATGCGTTGAAACGCCTGTGCATTATTGATGATGGCTTCGATTTTCTTACGAGACTTTAACATACCGTCTGTACTCATAATGCGCTCTATATCTGTTTCCGTATATTGAGCCACCGCATCAACATCAAAATAGTCAAAACACTGGCGTATAATTTCTCGTTTATTTAAAATCGTAAGCCAACTCAGACCGCATTGTAGACTCTCTAAACATAAATGTTCAAATTGTTGTTGGTCATCATGAATAGGACGCCCCCATTCATAATCATGATACGCCTGATACAGTGGTGTTGTGGGCCAGGAACAAGTGACTTTCATGAAGGCTCCTTTCTATACTACAACTAGCCTGTTACTAGAAATCGCATTATATATACAATAATACCTATGCTCACTAGGTTTGTAAAGAATACCATACATCGTATTCACTGCCCCTAATATGTAACTCATCTATTAATAATTTAAATATTTTTAAAATAAAATTATGAAAATTCATTTACAATTCACGAAAAATGTTATATTATTTTAAATATATTTTAAATGTGTCTGACACAAAGTCTTTATAAAGTGAGTATATATCTATCTTTCATTATATAAGAGAGTATTAAATCAACCGATAGATATATATTCATTTATGAAGAGTCTTTCACAATATAAAAATAAATTACAAATTAAGTAATATAGTTGAGGTGTAAGAGAATGAGAGCGAGAAATAAGATGTTATTGTCCGCTGTAATGATGACCATGTTGTCATCTACAGTGGCCCTTCCTAGCACGTGGGCGGCAGCAGGCCTTGGTTCTAATGGCAATGTGTTTGCAGTAGGTTCTGAAAGTAAATTTGAAAGCACTGGCAATACGACGGCAACAGGTGTCATTGCATCAAACGGCGGTCAAGTGACTATTGCCTCCTTGGATACACCTGATCAAAACCAATTGCCTAAGCGCCATCGCCAACCAGCTTTCATTACAGGCATGCTAGATAATAGTTCCATTCAAGTGGATGGCGGGGTTATGAACGTGAATACGGCCCCATGGGATGCACCCTATCCACTAGCATTTGCCTATAACAGTAAAATTAATCTTGGTATCGATGATTCAGGTACTGTAAAACATAAAGTATTTAATATGCAAGGTAATATACTTGTATCTGATAAAACGATGCCTCCATACCAACAACAGCAACCATCCGTGATTAATATTGGCCTCGGCCGTGCGCACAATAGCCCTAACCAATTTACCGGCAAGGCTGTGAACACATTAGAGGATAAGGGTGGCGAAATCAACATAACCTTTGATGGTGGCATGTGGAGCCACGATAACATGGGTGGCTTGGAGGCCTTCCAAATTAAAGGCAACGAAGCGCGCAGCAGTATCAATACACTCAAAGGCACTCGTACACGTGAAGGATTCAGCCGTATTTCCCAAGATTCTCGTAGCGACATCCACGTTAATAATTTAGACGGCCACATCAATGTCATTTACGATATGAGCGCTGGTACTGGTTTGAACTTCGCTAAACCAGCCGCTCAAAAAACAGGCCTTGATGCATCTGACATCGAAGGCGGTAACTTCATCGTAAAATCCGCTACAACAGGGTCTGGTGTACATGGCTATGTAACAGGCGATCATCTCGATACGTCCTCTGAAAGCAATGTAAACAAGATTCTAGATAACTTGGCGCATAAATTCTATTACGATAATTATATGAATGGTGAAAGAAACCTTTCTGGTACTGTATCCATCGCTTCTAATGGCATCGTGTCAAGCTTCCAAAAAGCGTTAACTACAGACCAAAAAGAAGGTACTATTACATGGCAAAACGGTAATGGTCAAGGTTCCTATGCGGCTCCTACTCCAACGCCTACGCCAGCTCCAACACCAGTAACTCCTGTTACTCCGGCACCTAGCCCTGTAACTCCGGTTACTCCAGCGCCTACACCTGTAACTCCAGTTACTCCGGCTCCTAGCCCTGTTACTCCGGTAACTCCAGCACCTAGCCCTGTGACACCTGTAACTCCTGTTACACCGGCACCTACTCCGATAACTCCAGGTGCTTACGATACACCACAAATGCGCGGCATTCGTTCTGCTGTAGTTGGTAATATCAACGCATGGCGTACAATGACGAGCGATATGAATCGTGCTAACCAATTACAACAAGGTTCCCCAACAGGTATTTGGGCTCGTATTGGTGGCGGTCGATATAATTATGCTAATGACGGTATCAATACAGCTACTGATTACACAAGCATCCAAGGTGGCTATGATACGAAAACTAGCCGTGACTGGACCGTAGGCGGCCAAGTTTCTTACCTACGCGGTTCTGAAGATTATGTATTCAATGGTTCTGGCAAGGTAAAATCCTATGCTGTTGGCGCTTATGGATTGAAAGACCTTGGTAAGGATCAATACGTACATGTAGAATCTCAAGTAGGTCGTATCTCTAATAAATTTACAGCGCGTAATGAAATCGGCCAAGCTAAATCTGGTGATGTAAAATCCAATGCGTATAGCATCGGCGTTCGCTACGGCAAAACTATAAAATCTGCTAATGGTTTCTATGTAGAACCACAAGCACAATTAAACTATACACACTTCGGTGGTCGTGACTTTACAGCAGGCAATGTATCCGTTAACCAAGCTGGCGTAAATAGCACATCCGGCAAACTAGGTCTCGAAGTAGGCAAACATTTTGGCAATGGTAACCTATATACACGCTTTGCTGCAGGTCATGCTTTCACAGGCAACATGAAAACTACCTATGCTAGCGGTAATGCCGTAAAATTGACAGAACAAGACCTCAAAGGCACTTGGACTGAACTCGCATTCGGCGGCCGTTATGGTTTCAATACTAACAACAGCGTATATGCGGACGTTACTACCGGTCTATCTGGTGATTACCAAGCTGACTGGGGTGTAAACGCTGGATTTACTCATAAATTCTAATTTATATTACATACCGTTATATACGGCCATATAGTTGTACAACCATAGATATCTCCCCTGTATATCCCTTACATATCTATGAGAGACGCATCCTAATATATTTCCCCTTTTTATGCAATACTACTCCCATAGGATGCTACTTCCCCCTCTTATCGTAAGCTGTATGGCCTTATATACATACATTTAGATTCCCGTCTAAATGTTTACTAACTTTCTTACTACAATGCAAAACGCCCTCTTCACTGGCAACCGTAGATGGTTGCTGTGAATGGGGCGTTTTGTGATGGTTAAAGAATTTCCACACAAAGTATTGATTATTTTAATTCTAAGTACCCAATACATACTTTTTCATTATTTCCTCATTCAACTATTGATCTTAAATATAATTATATGATCTAATAATGATATAAGGAGGATAATCATATGGCCAAAATAACATCCGAAATGCAACCTTTATCTCAAGTATTAGTTCGTTCTTCTAATCAGTTTCTCATTCCTGATTTTCAACGAGCTTTTGTTTGGACTGATGAGGAAGCCAATAATTTAATTAACGATTTTCTCGAGGATACTGATAATTTGTCGGTTGATATAAATTTATTGCCAGGCTATCTATTAGGTAATATAGTATTAATAAATAACGAAGATGAAAATACCGTCGATGTCGTAGATGGTCAACAACGACTAACCACATTAACACTCTTATTCAAAGCTATATTCATTACATTAGAGACACTTCAACAAAATGATACACAAAATGCTCATAATTGGTATCGTGTTATGGCAGATATAGATAAAGCATTTCAATTTCTTGATAATAATGATGCATTTAAAGGATTACGAATTTTACATAATCCTAGTTTAGGATTTGGAGATACTTATAAATCAATCATAACTGATCAACCTATCTCTACAACTAAATCATTAAATGAATCTGACGAAAATCTAAATCTAGTCTTTGACACATTATGTGAGCGTGTAAATGAAATTAGACAATTAGGAGATATTGAGTTTAAAAAATTTATCAAATACATACAAGACAAAGTTATGCTTATTGTGACAACAGCCGATTCAAAACAAAAGGCATTTCAACTTTTTGAGGTTTTAAATAACCGTGGACGCTCACTTGAACCAATGGATTTACTAAAAAGTAATTTTATGAAAATACTCTATAGTGATAATTCCATTACAGATACAAAGAAATTAGAATTCAATAACAATTGGAACCATTTTATTAATATATTATCAAAACAAAAAATACAAACATCTTCTTTTACTAAACATTTTATTTTAGGTACATATGGAAAAAATGTAAAACAAGATGAATTATTCACATTCTTTGATACTAAAAAATTAACAAGTAATGAGATATTACATCTTTCAGAACTACTAAAGGAAAGTGCCACAATATATAGCAGTATTATAAAAAATACTACTACAAATAAATTTGTATCTGATAGTAAGAATAGCTTTATTTTATTTACCTTACTAAAATTAAAACAGATGCTCTCTCTTTTGATACCATTTTATAATAGTTCTGATGACTTAAAAGAAAAGATATTAGACTTAGCAGTTAAATACGGCGCATCAGTTTTATTTTCCTTCACCCAAACAAACCAAATTGAAAAAGAATTGGAAATAGCATTATCAAAAGCGTTAAAAGAAAAAACAGATAGTAAAAAATATGATATTATACAAGACCATTTAAAAAATCGAATTTCAGATAATCTAAAACAACTAAAAGTTGTTTTACCAACTAAATCATTTGCAAGTGCTGCTGGTAATGCTAACAAAAAAGCCTCTCTATTACTTCGTTTTATTGAATTATACTTTAATGACAATGTAATTATTCTCGCTCCACCACGGAAAATCGAATTAGAACATATTATGCCACGTGATGCTGATGCTCAACGCTATCAATTCGCAAGTGATAAAGACAAAGCTGAGTATATTAATCGTATTGGTAATCTAACTCTACTTGATAAATCAGCTAATATTGCTGCTAAAAATAAAGATTTTATAGAAAAGAGCATCTATTATGAGCAATCAGACTATAAAGTAACAAGTAGTATTGTTAAAGCCATTACAACTGCTGTAAATTCAGGAACTGATGCACAGCGTATACAATTACAAGCCCAATATCAACCTCAATATATAGTACAAAATCTTTGGTTAGAAAAAAATATTACTGAACGAAGTAAAAATATTGCAACACTGCTAGAAAAAGCATTAGAAATTTAAGATTTTTAATATTTATATTTGAAATGTTGTTACATCTCCCCTTTACTGAACTACTAGCAAAGGGGAGATTTTCATGTGATATATAACGGTTTTAAAACTGAACATTTATCATTCAAGACTTTTACAATATTGCTAGAAAATGACATTAACTATTATAACAACACATGACTTATATTAATTAAATTTAGACTTATAAAATATAAGGAGAGAAACAGTCATATGTTTAAAACAATAAATGATATGTGACTAGGGAATCAGTATAATATCCATATCCCCACACAGCTCGTAATTAGTGCTACAAATACAGGTACAGAGGTTCGTTTAAGCAGATCTACCGATTTAATATGCGCCACCCCTGCTACACCGACCATAACAGGACTAATAGGGCTCAAAAACAGGCCTAGGCTAGCCCCATTCTGCATGCCAAGCATGGTTGTAATAGGATCTAATCCGAGGTTAGATACGATATTAGGTACTAGCGGTACCAATGTAAATAAAGGTGCTACATTACTACCTGTTACCATGCTAAGGCCTAGCATAGCGCCACCCATGACAGAGGTAAGTCCCACAGAGTTAAGGGATAGTGTTTGAAGTGCGCTAACTAGAGAATCAATAAGCCCTAAACTCACTAAGCCTTGTGCGAAAACCTGTCCACCAATGATTAAAGTTACAGCATAGGAAAACTGATTACCCATGCCTTCAAAAAATACAGTTGTACTTTTAAGGACGGTCCTTAAATTACGATGACGGATAAGTTCTGCCAATAAAGCAATGCCAAAGGCAAGCATCATGGCAAGGGTTACATTCATCTTTACGCCAGGCAAACCATATTGGCTAAATCCCAAGATAAAACATAGTGGCAATAAAGGAAATATCATATATATCTTAGGACCAATTGGCGCCTCAGGAATGCTTTCACAAGCACCTACGTCCATAGGGCCATCTAAGCGATCGCGATATCGTTGCCACAAGAAATGTGCTACAGCCGTCACAACAGCAACTAAGAAATAGAGACGTAATTGGTAACCAACGAAATAGTTTGGTACCGGTATATTAAGAGTCTTAGCTATAAGCAATGTCGAAACGGCACTAGGCCCAACGTCCATCAAATGTCCTGTGGCGATAACCGCAGCAGCGCCGACAGGACTTACACCTAGTCGCAGCAGCACTGGATAGATGGTGACCATCATAAGCAAAGCAAGGCTCAACGGATTTGGTACACATATGGATAGCCCCATATTGAGTAGAAACATAAGTGCTAGCACTATATACGGCCGATTAAGGCGATATAAGGGTTTTATAAATGTATGCGCTAATCGTGTCCCTGCCCCAATGTGTTCCATGTATTTTGCATAACCAGCACAGGTCATAATCATGAGGCCTAAACTCACTACATTTTCAGACGTTGTAATTCGCACAATATCCATCGCATCAAACACCAGAACGCCTGTAGACTGAGATTCATCTAATATAGCGTGAATCCAGTTACCTTCATAGGCGATAAACATCATGAGAATGCCCATGCCAATTAAAATAGGCTGTGGTTGATAACGCTTCATCAGTAATATGCCGGTAATGGCAATAATGATGAGACATATAAGTATATTCATAAATACCTCTCATATAAACGTTCTTGTATAATATAATTATAGTATACACAAAGCACAAATAAAAATACATGATAAAAGCACCATCATCAGATACGATAATGGTGCTTTCTGTGTTTTATACACTACTATGTTATTTATGCTCTTTCAACCACTGAATAGCATATTCCGCATACACAGCCGATGCCGCAGACAATACGCTATCGTCCATGGTGAATCGATTGTTATGGTGATCAAAGGTAGCGCCTACCTCTGGATTTTGAATGCCGATAAAGGCAAAGCAGCCTGGTTTATCTTGTAGGTACCATGCGAAGTCTTCGCCTGGCATAACCTTACGCATTTTGGAAAGTTTTTCTTTTCCTAGTGTATCGATAACAACGCGTTCAGCCAATTCACTGGCAGCTGCGTCATTAATGGTTGGCGGTACTTTCTTTTCATAAATCAATTCAGCCGAAGCACCATAAGCTAATGCTGTATGTTCTACTATGCGACGTATGGATTCTACATAATGCTCTTCTTGCATAGGATCAAAGAAACGGATAGTACCACCCATTTGTGCTTCTCCTGGGATGACATTCCATTCTGAGCCGGAATGAATATTACCGATGGTAAGCACAAGCGAGTCTAGGGCACTCACATTACGAGACACTACAGTTTGTAGGTTCATAACGATGGCACTGGCTACGACAACGGCATCAATGGCTTGATGCGGTTGCGCACCATGGCCTTGTTTGCCTTTTACTCGAATCGTAATTTTACTGCTCGCTGCCATGCGGGGACCTTCCTCTACAGAAATAAGACCAGCTGGTAAATCAATCCATACGTGACCACCGAAGATGGCATCAATTTTTTCAAACCAATTATCAAACTTCATGAAATCAGGGGCACCCGCACCGGTTTCTTCGGCCGGTTGAAAAGCAAGGTATACGTCGCCTTCGATGCGGTCTTTCATAGCGGTAAGCATCTTAGCCGCACCGAGTAAAATCGCCATATGACCATCATGGCCACACGCATGCATCTTACCATCTACATCGGATTTAAAATCAAATGTATTATGCTCTTGTACAGGCAAGGCATCGATATCTGCACGGAGGGCAATCGCTTTACCCGGTTTTGCACCATGAATAATGCCGATGAGTCCGGTTCCACGTTCCGTATCTACATGAACCTCTACACCCATGGATTCTAATTCTTTAGCCAATGTTTTGGTTGTTTCGAACTCTTCATTACTGAGTTCTGGATGTTTATGAAAGTATCTACGCCAATCTTGGACATAGGTTTTATATTGTTCAATTAAATCGCGACTATGCATGATATCGCCTCCTTAGCTTTTAGCACAGATTAACAAAATATACTGGAAATCCCCATATTTATGGGAATAACAGGGTAAATGTAAAAGAAAACGACAGGCAATGCCATGTCGTTTTCTTTATGCTTCTTATCGATTGCGCAATACCGCTTGTACCGCCAAGGATACAACAGCAGTTGCCACCGCTACAGCTGCTGTAATTTTTGCAGTTGTGCAGAGCTCATCTTTTGTTGGTTTTGCTTTTGCTGCAATATCTAATGTTTTAGCAACAGCAGGAACCAATACATCATTACGTAAGGATTCTGTATTCATATTTACTCCTCCAATATAGACTATTTATTCTAGGTTATCACGAATAGAATATAAAGTCTACATATTCATCGGATTTTATCTATATATTTATCTATTCTGCATATAAAACAAACAGATTTATCAATCTAAGTTTATTTGCTAGCCAATTCACCGATTACATCTGCCAAGATAGTAATAGCTTTTTCTAGTTGTTCTTGAGGAATGTTAAGAGCTGGCAACAAACGAACCTTGTTTTTAGCAGATAAGCATACTACGCCCTTTTCTAGACATTTAGCAATAACGTCTTTAGGATCTACTGTTGTTTCGATACCAATCATAAGACCCATACCGCTAACGCCAACAACGCCTGGTTTACCTTCTAAGGCATGTTTTACGTAATCACCTTTAGCTTTCACAGTAGCCAAAAATTCTGGTGTTAACCGTTCAATGATAGTGCACCCTGCAGCGGCACAAATTGGATTGCCACCAAATGTAGTAGCATGCGCACCTGCAGTTAATACGAATTGCGTTTTTTCATTGAATAAAGTAGCGCCCATAGGCAAGCCACCAGCTAAGCCCTTAGCCGTAGATACGATATCTGGTTCGATGCCAAATTGCTCATATGCATATAGGCTGCCAGTCCGACCATTACCTGTTTGAACTTCGTCAATAAGCACGAGTTGATCGTGTTCATGAGCATATTTTGTAACCGCTTGAACGAATTCCTTATCGAGAGGCATAACGCCGCCTTCACCTTGAATTGGTTCCATCATGATAGCGCAAACTGCTGGATTTGCTAAGACTTTTAAAGCCGCATCAATATCATTGGCAGGCGTATGAACGAATCCTTCTGTGAATGGGAAGAAATGTTGATGGAACACATCTTGACCTGTAGCCGACAAGGTCGTTACCGTACGGCCATGGAAACTATTAACGAGTGTAACGATGACGTTGCGTCCATCGCCGTATTTATCATGGCTATATTTACGAGCCGCCTTGATAGCACATTCGTTAGATTCTGCACCGGAGTTACAGAAGAACACTTTTTTCATGCCAGTCCGTTTACATAATAATTCAGCCAATTTAATTTGAGGCACGGAATAATATAGATTAGAAATATGGTTTAATGCATGTGTTTGTGCAATTACAGCCTTAGACCATTCATCATCATCTACACCAAAGGCCGTAACACCAATACCAGAGCCAAGGTCGATGTACTCTTTACCTTCTACATCCCATAACAAGGAACCTTTGCCTTTTTCAAAGCAAACGTTAAACCGGCCATACGTATTGGCTATATACTCTTTATCTTGTTGTTCAAAATCTTGTGTCTTACTCATCATATCCTCCAAACGTACGACCTAGCCGCCGTCTATCTATACGTCATGTAACGATGGCAAATGATGTTACCATCGTTATATCTACTATATTACTTTACAAACATTGTGCCAAGACCTTCATCGGTTAATAGTTCGATGAGGATGGCATGTGGAATTTCACCGTTAATGATGAAAACCTTTTGTGCCCCTGCATTAATAGCCTCTAAGCAGCAGTCTACCTTTGGTATCATCCCGCCAGCGATAATGCCTTCTTTTTTTAGTTGCTCTGCTTCAGCAAGGGTAATCTTTGAAATAAGGGAATTAGGATCATTTACATCCCGTAGTACCCCATCAATATTCGTCATGGCCACCATGGTTTCCGCGTTAAGGGCACCAGCGATTTTAGCGGCCGCCGTATCGGCATTAACATTATATACATTGCCTTCTGTGTCACATCCGACGGATGAGATAACAGGAATGTACCCCTTACTAATGACATCATCGATGACCTTTGGATCGATTTTATCTACTTCGCCCACATAGCCAAGTTCTTCGTTTTTCTTATGTACTTGGATGAGTTCACCGTCCACACCACAGAGGCCGATAGCACGGCCACCAAAGCCGATGAGGTCTGCTACGAGGCCTTTATTGACCTTGCCAGCGAGCACCATTTGTACTACATTCATCGTTTCTTTGTCGGTTACACGCAACCCATTGCTAAATTTCGATTCAATATTCATAGCTTCCAATGTGCTATTAATATCTGGACCGCCACCGTGAACGAGGACTACTTTCACCCCTACGAGTTGCAATAAAAGCAAATCGTTCATAACGGATTTTTTAAGTTCCGGATCCGTCATGGCATTGCCGCCGTATTTAACGACTACGTATTTATCTGTATATTGTTTAATATATGGAACGGCCGCCGTTAAGATGTGCGCCCGCATTGCATTTGTTACACTGTTCATAGTGAAAGCCCCGTTTCTTCTGGCAATCCAAGTGCGATGTTCATACATTGTACGGCTGCACCAGAAGCGCCCTTTCCTAAATTATCAAAAATAGCGTGAACGACCATGCGGTCATTGTTACCTGTTACAGAGATGACCATGCCATCCGTATTGCTTAGTTTGTTAGCATTTAGCAATTGTTTATTGTCTTCTTCTAAGTTAAGTGGTGCTACCTTGACGATGGTGCTATCCTTGTAAAAATCTACCAGTGCAGCGTGCACATCCTCTACAGTAACCGGTTTTGCTAATAGACGTGTATGTAGGCCAACACTTACCTCCATGCCACTGTAGTAATCATCTACGATGGGCATGAATATGGGTGCTTCTGTAAGACCGCATACATAGGTTACTTCTGGCAAATGCTTATGTTGTTGACTAAGTCCATATTGACGTGGTGCGTAGAGGAAATAATCCTTCGGCTCCGATTCGTATTGACCAATCATCTTCTTACCACCACCGCTATAGCCTGTTAAGGATGTAATGGTGAAAGGATAATCTGCTGGGGCAATACCGGCTTTCACAAGCGGTGCAATGCAAGCAATCATGCCGCTCGCATGACAGCCAGGATTTGCAATATGTTGTTTTGTTTTAATATCGTTTTTGTAGCTTTCACCAAGCTCAGGAAAGCCATAAGCCCAATCATCAGCCGTTCTAAACGCCGTGGATGTGTCGATAATCTTGCAAGGATACTCACCGATAGCAGCCACCACCTCTTTGGAAGCCGCATCAGGCAAGCACAAGAACACGATATCCGCATCCTTTGCAATGCTCGCAATGACATCTATATTTTTACGGTCCTCATCGGAAATGGATAATAATGTAATATCCTTCCGACCGGACAGCCGTTCATGAATTCTAAGGCCCGTCGTTCCTTCGTGACCTACGATAAATACCTTATATGGATTCATTCTATAACCTTCTTTACTATACGTGCTAGATGACCTCTCCCGCCATCTGTGTCCTAACTATTATTTCATTGGATAATCGCCAAATGTAGCAACCATAACTGCCTTGATGGTATGCAAACGGTTTTCTGCTTCTTGGAAAGCCAAGGAATTAGGGCCTTCAAATACGTCCTCTGTTACTTCGATACCATTCATGCCGAACCGTTCAAAGATATCTTTACCAACTTGTGTTTCTGTATTGTGGAATGCTGGTAAGCAGTGACAGAATTTTGTATTTGGATTGCCCGTTAAGGCCATCATGTCCGCATTGATTTGGAATGGTTTAAAGAGGTTAATCCGTTCTTCCCACATATCGTAGGTATCACCCATCGTTACCCATACGCCTGTGTAAATCACATCAAGACCTTTAACGCCTTCTGCCACATTATCTGTGCACGTAATCGTAGCGCCTGTTTCCTTTGCTACCTTCAAGCATTCTTCGTAGAACGGACCAGCTGGCCAGAATTGTTTAGGCCCGATAAGACGGAAATCCATGCCCATTTTTACGGCACCGCTCATCAAAGCATTACACATATTGGATTGACCATGACCTACATAAGCATAGGAAATTTCGTTCAATGGTTTATCGATATTTTCTTGCAATGTAAGGAAATTAGCCAATGTTTGTGTAGGATGGTCCATATCTGTTAAGCCATTCCATACAGGCACACCAGAATATTGTTCCAATGTGTCCACGTCTTCTTGGTCAAAGCCACGGAATTCAATGGCATCATACATGGAACCAAGAACACGAGCCGTATCCTTTAAGGATTCTTTTTTATTCATTTGAGAACCTGTAGGTCCAAGGTATGTCGTATGTGCCCCTTGGTCTGCTGCCCCTACTTCAAAGGCACACCGTGTTCTCGTAGAATCCTTTTCAAAGATGAGTACAAAATTTTTGCCTTCCATCGTTTTGATTTCTGTGCCCGCTTTTTTATCTGCCTTTAATTTAGCAGCTAGATCTAAGTAATATTTAATTTCTTCTGGTGTGTAATCTAGCATTGTCTTAAATGATTTATTATGTAAACTTTTCATGATAACTCCTTCAATCTATACGGTATATATTTATACAATTTTATTTTTGTTATTTATGAAAGCTACTCTTTCGGTTGTAAATATTCTGCAGCCAGTGCCGCCATCATGGTAATACCGGATTCTAAAATTTTTTCATCAATGGTAAATCCTGCATTATGAAGTGCTGGATTGCCTTCAAAACCAGTTCCTAACCAAAGGAAAGCGCCCTTGATTTTATGTAAGTATGCGGAAAAATCTTCTGCCGCCATAGACGGATGTTCTGGATGTACTACGGCGTCCTTGCCAAGGTATTTTTCTACAATGGATGTAGCATAGTCGATGGCATCTGGGTCATTCGTTGTCGCTCCATGACCACGTTTATAATCTAAGGTACTCTTTGTCTTGTACATCATATCCAAAGCTTGTAAACTTTCACCTAAACGACGTTCAATATAGTCACGTTTCGCTGGTTCGTAGGTACGGCAAGTCCCTTCGAGGTATACATCGCCGCAGCCCACATTATAGCGATCACCACCGTTGATTACCCCGATGGTGCATACGAGATTTTCCATTGGATTCGTCTCACGAGCCACCATGGACTCTACATTAACAATCCAGTTGGCAGCAGCCACGATGGCATCGATACCATTGTGAGGTTCTGCACCATGCGTAGATTTACCGTGAATATGAACGAGAAAATGATCAGATGCCGCCATAAGATGACCTTTCTTAAGGCCTACCGTGCCTACCGGCAATTGAGGCCATACATGAAGTCCAAAAATTTCATCTACATCATCTAGGATACCGCTGTCCACAATGCCTTGTGCACCAGGAAATAACGCCTCTTCTTCAGAAGGTTGGAATACGAGTTTAACGGTACCGTGCAATTCATCTTTAATAGATTGCAACACAGCCGCCGCACCAAGCAAAATCGATATATGTCCATCGTGTCCGCAAGCATGCATAACACCTTCGTTTTGTGATGCAAAAGGTAGTCCCGTCTCTTCATGGATTGGCAATGCATCAATATCGGCCCGTAACGCAATAACAGGGCCTGTGTGAGCGCCCTGTATTTCACCGATAACTGCATAATCTGAAACATCATTGACAAATGGAATCCCTAGTTCTCCAAGAGTCTTTTGAATGAATAAAGATGTTTCTTTTTCTT
>OKVG01000989.1_pt1 | contig 14402 bp, 7 predicted proteins | sample 1606981 | NCBI WGS metagenome assembly OKVG01 (sample SAMN03281018, study PRJEB24777) | human gut metagenome | isolation source: fecal sample PR128 from 1 month old male Malay infant, vaginal delivered... | reverse complement strand
GAAAAGAGCAGGCCCGCTCGAATGAGCGGACCTGCTCTACTGAAGATTCAGCGATCGCTATGCGATCAACAAAGTCACTTCAGGATCTTGGTCACACGACCGGAACCAACGGTGCGGCCACCTTCACGGATTGCGAAGCCGAGGCCGGGCTCCATGGCGATGGGCTGGATCAGCTGAACGGTGATCTCAGTGGTGTCGCCAGGCATGACCATGTCGGTGCCCTCGGGGAGGGTGATGACGCCGGTCACGTCCGTGGTACGGAAGTAGAACTGCGGACGGTAGTTCGAGAAGAACGGGTTGTGACGGCCGCCCTCTTCCTTCTTGAGGATGTAGACCTGGCCCTCGAACTCGGTGTGAGGCGTGATGGAGCCGGGGACGGCCACAACCTGGCCACGCTCGACCTCGTCGCGCTTGGTGCCGCGGAGGAGCAGACCACAGTTCTCGCCAGCCCAGGCCTCGTCCATCGACTTGTGGAACATCTCGATGCCGGTAACCGTGGTCTTCTGGGGCTCACGGATACCGAGGATCTCGACCTCGGAGTTGATGGGCAGCTTGCCACGCTCAACACGACCGGTGACGACGGTGCCACGACCGGTGATCGTGAAGACGTCCTCGATCGGCATGAGGAAGGGCTTGTCCATGTCGCGCTCGGGGGTGGGGATGTAGGAATCCACAGCCTCCATGAGCTCCTCGACCTTGGCAACCCACTCCGGGTCGCCCTCGAGGGCCTTCAGAGCGGACACCTGGATGATCGGAGCGTCGCGGTCGAAGTCCTGGGACTCGAGCAGGTCGCGGCACTCTTCCTCAACCAGCTCCAGCATCTCCTCGTCGTCGACCATGTCGGCCTTGTTGAGGGCGATGAGGATGGTGGGGACGCCGACCTGACGGGCGAGCAAAACGTGCTCGCGGGTCTGGGCCATGGGGCCGTCGGTGGCGGCGACCACGAGGATCGCGCCATCCATCTGGGCCGCGCCGGTGATCATGTTCTTGACGTAGTCGGCGTGGCCGGGGGCGTCAACGTGCGCGTAGTGACGCGCCTCGGTCTGGTACTCGACGTGGGAGACGTTGATCGTGATACCACGATCGCGCTCCTCGGGAGCATTGTCGACCTGATCGAAGGGGGTGAACTCGTTCAGATCGGGGTACTTATCGTGCAGCACCTTGGTGATAGCTGCCGTCAGCGTCGTCTTGCCGTGGTCAACGTGACCAATCGTGCCGATGTTGACGTGCGGCTTGGTGCGCTCAAACTTGGCCTTCGCCACTTGTGTCCTCCTGGACTCGGGTAGATATTCTCAGCCTACGGCTAGGTGCCACTTTAACACCCCTGGGGCTTGAGACCTACTGGGTTTACTTGTGTGTGAGGCGGCTCGCAGGGCAGATGACCTGCCCCGCGAGCCCCCGGTGGGACTCAGTTGCCCCGAGACTTGCCGACGATCTCGTCCGCGACGGCGCGCGGAACCTCGGCGTAGCTGTCGAACTCCATGGAGTAGACAGCGCGGCCCTGCGTCTTGGAGCGCAGGTCGCCCACGTATCCGAACATCTCGGACAGCGGGACCTGAGCCTTGACGACGCGCACGCCGTGCTGCTCGTCCATCGACGAGATCTGGCCACGGCGAGAGTTGAGGTCGCCGATGACATCGCCCATGTACTCCTCGGGAGTACGAACCTCAACGGCCATGATCGGCTCGAGGAGGACGGGGTTAGCCTTCTTGGCGGCTTCCTTCAGCGCCATCGAGCCAGCAACCTTGAACGCCATTTCGGAGGAGTCAACCTCGTGGTAGGCGCCGTCGAGCAGCGTGGCCTTGATGTCAACCATCGGGTAGCCGGCGAGAACGCCGGACTGCATGGCGTCCTTGATGCCCGCATCGACCGACGGAATGTACTCGCGAGGAACGCGGCCACCGGTGACCTTGTCCTCGAACATGTACTCTTCCTCGGAGTCGGCCGGGAGGGGCTCCAGGGCGATGATGACACGCGCGAACTGACCGGAACCACCGGTCTGCTTCTTGTGCGTGTATTCGTACTTCTCGACAGGCTTGCGGATGGTCTCACGGTAGGCAACCATCGGGTTACCCACGTTGGCCTCAACCTTGAACTCGCGACGCATACGGTCGACGATGATGTCGAGGTGGAGCTCACCCATACCACCGATGATGGTCTGGCCGGTCTCAGCGTCGAGCTCGACGGTGAACGTCGGGTCCTCTTCCGCCAGCTTCTGGATGGCGACGCCCATCTTCTCCTGGTCGGCCTTCGACTTGGGCTCGACGGCGACCTGGATAACGGGGGCGGGGAACGTCATCGACTCGAGGACGATCGGCTTGTCCATCGCGGACAGAGTGTCGCCGGTCGTGGTGTCCTTGAGGCCGATCACCGCGTAGATGTGGCCAGCGTGTGCCACGTCGACGGGGTTCTCCTTGTTCGAGTGCATCTGGAAGATCTTGCCGATGCGCTCCTTCTTGCCCTTGGTCGAGTTGAGGACCTGGGAACCGGACTCGACCTTACCGGAGTACACGCGGATGAAGGTGAGCTTGCCGTAGAAGGGGTGAGCGGCGATCTTGAACGCCAGAGCCGAGAAGGGCTCGTTCTCGTCAGGCTTACGAACCTCGGTCTCTTCCTCGGTCTCAGAGCCGGGGAGGAAGCCGCGAACGTCGCCGATGTCGAGCGGGGAGGGCAGGAAGTCCACGACGGCGTCGAGGACGGGCTGCACGCCCATGTTGCGCAGAGCGGTACCGCAGTACACGGGGAACGCGCGCGAGGAGATGGTCAGGAGGCGGATGCCTTCCTTGATCTGCTCGATCGTCAGCTCGCCGTTCTCCAGGTAAGCCTCGGTCAGCTCGTCGGAGCCCTCGGCCGCGGCCTCAACGAGCGCCTCGCGGTACTCTTCGGCCTTTTCCTGGTACTCCGCGGGGATCGGGCCGCGCTCGACGATGGAGCCGAGCGTGTCGTTGCCCTTGTCGTCCTTGGCCGGGTAGGTCAGGGCCTCCATGGTCAGCAGGTCGATGTTGCCGACGAAGTCGTTCTCGGCGCCCATCGGGAGCTGCATGACGATCGGGGTCGCGTGCAGGCGGTCGCGGATGGTACCAACCGAGAAGTAGAAGTCGGCGCCCATCTTGTCCATCTTGTTGATGAAGCAGATACGCGGGACGTCGTACTTGTCAGCCTGACGCCACACGGTCTCGGACTGGGGCTCAACGCCCTCCTTGCCGTCGAACACGGCGACGGCGCCGTCGAGGACGCGCAGCGAGCGCTCAACCTCAACGGTGAAGTCAACGTGACCGGGGGTGTCAATGATGTTGATCTGGTTACCGTTCCAGAAAGAGGTAACGGCGGCGGACGTAATCGTGATGCCGCGTTCCTTTTCCTGTTCCATCCAGTCGGTCGTCGAGGCGCCATCGTGCGTCTCGCCGATCTTGTAGTTGATGCCCGTGTAGAACAGGATTCGTTCCGTCACGGTCGTCTTGCCGGCATCGATGTGAGCCATGATGCCAATGTTGCGGACCTTGTTGAGATCCGTCAGCACCTCTAGTGCCACGAGTGTGGTTCCTTCGTTCGAAGTAATGGGTGTTCTTGCTGCGTGAGACGAGGCCCGGTTGCCCAGGCCTCGTCTTTAAATCACCAGCGGTAGTGCGCGAAGGCGCGGTTGGACTCAGCCATCTTGTGCATGTCCTCACGACGCTTCACGGCGGCACCGAGGCCGTTGGAGGCGTCGAGGATCTCGTTGGCGAGACGCTCGGTCATGGTCTTCTCGCGACGCTGACGCGAGAAGTCGACCAGCCAGCGCAGGGCCAGCGTCGTGGCGCGCGCGGGGCGAACCTCGACGGGGACCTGGTAGGTCGCACCGCCGACGCGGCGGGAGCGGACCTCGAGGGCCGGACGGATGTTCTCGAGGGCGCGCTTGAGCACGGAGACGGGCTCCTGCTCGGTGCGCTCACGAACGGTTTCAAGTGCGCCGTAGACGATGCGCTCGGCGACGGTCTTCTTGCCGTCGAGGAGAACGCGGTTGACCAGCTGGGTCACGACCTTGGAGCCGTAAACCGGGTCATCGACGAGGGGGCGACGGGGAGCGGGGCCCTTACGAGGCATTACTTCTTCTCCTTCTTCGCGCCGTAACGGGAACGAGCCTGCTGACGGCCGCGGACACCCTGGGTGTCGAGCGAGCCGCGGACGATGCGGTAACGCACGCCGGGCAGGTCCTTCACACGACCACCGCGCACGAGCACGATCGAGTGCTCCTGCAGGTTGTGGCCCTCACCGGGAATGTACGCGGTGACTTCGATGCCGGACGAAAGGCGCACACGAGCGACCTTTCGCAGAGCCGAGTTCGGCTTCTTCGGCGTGGTGGTGTACACACGGGTGCACACGCCGCGACGCTGGGGGGAGCCCTTCAGCGCGGGGGTCTTCACCTTCGCGCGCTTCGAGACACGTCCCTTGCGGACGAGCTGCTGAATGGTAGGCACTGGGTCTCCAGTTTCTTTCCGTCGGCGGCCTCCCCTCACGTCGAGGGGCGGCCCTGATTGTCAGTCTTCCGCGACTGCATGACCCCCGCATGGGCACACGTGTCCGCTGGGGGCCGGCGCGCCATGATAACCACGTGGGTCAGAGAATGACGCCCGGAGCTCCGACGGACGGAGCCCGCTCCCGGTTTCCCGGGCACAGAGGTCCCACAGAAGCGGGAACCACCCTCAAGGATAGTGGGAAACGTCGCCATTCGTCAAAGGGGCTGACGTGTGGTTCCTCCCTCATCGACGAGGCCGGGGCCGGGAAGCGCTCGCGCCGTTCAGTACCGGGGTGGTTCGTCCCCCTCCTGCGGCGACACGTCTTCCCGTCTGAGTGACTCTCGCAGCACCCGTCAAGACTCACATCATCCCATGTACTGTGCGACGCGTCGGGGCCCGCAGGCACTTGCCTTCGGGCCCCTCCCCCACGGGTCAGCGATTCTCACCGCCCCCGAGGATCGCGCCGTCCGGGCAATCCCGGATCGGTCACTCTTCCGTATTCTCAGCCCCCGCCTCGTCAATCGAAGCGTTGGGTTCGACAGTGATCACCGCCTGCGCCTTGCGGGTCCGGTAGCGGCGGATCGCCACCACCTCGAGGCCCAGCAGCGACAGGACGAGGATTCCTGCCACGACCCAGGTGATGTACTCCCAGGTGTTGCGGGTGACCTCGGGCTGACCATTCTCGTACATCCACGAGTTGGCAACCGTGTAGAGGATGTCGTGCGAGGCAGTGCGCAGCGCGGTCACGCCCGCCGCATCCTGCACGTTAACCGTGGCGATCGGCATGTCGAGCGTCGCGAGCATCATGTCGCCACCGTTACGGGTGATCTGGTCGGCGTTCTGGTAGCCGTAGCCGGCGAAGTAGTCGGTCAGGACCATGCCGCGGAAGCCCCACTCGTCACGCAAGACATTCTTCAGCAGCGCCGAATTCGCACCCGCGTACTCGGGGCCAATGTAGTTGAACGCGCTCATGATCGCGTGTGCGCCACCGTCCTTGACGCCGATCTCGAAGGGACGCAGGTACACCTCACGCATCGCCTGCTCATTCGTCCAGGTCGCCAGCATGTGCGTGCGGTTGGTTTCCTGATCGTTGAGGGCAAAGTGCTTGAGGAAGGCGTACACGCCCTTGGCCTGAGCACCCTTGATCTCCTCGGCGACCTGCGAGCCAGCCAAAACCGGATCCTCCGAGAAGTACTCGAAGTTACGACCCGCGTAGGCGTAACGGTGCGTGTTCGTCGCCGGCGCATACCAGCCCGAGACCTGCATGTCGTGTGCCATCGTGCCGATCGCATCGCCGAAGGAGTGCGCGAGCTCCTTGTTGAAGGTGGCCGCCACGGAGACCGCGGAAGGCAGACCGATCGAACCGACGCCCGTGAAGTTGTTGTTCAGCGAGGCGGGGCCGTCCACATCGGACACGCGCAGCTTGCCGATCGACGAGATCGCCGGGGAGCCGTAACCACCCTTGGAGATGAGCGTGTTCATCTCCTTGATGGACAGCTGGTCGAGGAGCTGATCCCACTTCGGGTCGTTGTAATCGAGGCCCGCGAGATCACCCAGGACGAGGCCGTTCTTCGCACCCGTCGTCGGCATTGTCGCGCTGCTATCGGCGTCAGCGGCCGCCGCGTCGTAGTTCGAGTTCGCGAGGAACTTCGCCTTATCAGCCTCGCTCATCTCGAAGTTCGTGGGGGCGGCAGTTGCCTCCGCGAAGTTGGCGAAGTGGCCTGCACGCGACAGGTAGGTGACGTCACCCTTTGCATCGTCGAACTGGTTGGTGGCCACAACCTTGTCATCATCGTGCGTCCTGTCAGCGGTGTTGAAGGTCTGCGTGGCACCCACCGTGTACGTCTTCTCATCGATGACGTCATGCGAGTTCGAGCGAGCGGAAATCTTGTAGTCGCCGGCCTCGAGCACGTACGCCTTCGCGTTCGTCGCGTCGTAGGACGCGAGATCGTCTCGGTTCCAGGAAACCGTCAGCGTCTGGGACTCGCCGGGCTCCAGCAGCTTCGTCTTCTCGAACGACAGCAGGTTCGCAGATGCCTTCTCGATGCCACCATCCCTGTAGGGCGGGTTGTCGTAGATCTGCACGACGTCCTTACCGGCGACCTGGCCCGTGTTCGTCACGGTCACGTCCGCGGACATGGCACCCGTGGCCTCGTCGACCGAGATATCGCCCATCGACTGGGAGAACGTCGTGTAGGACAGGCCGTAGCCGAAGGGGTAGACGACCTCGTTGCCGTAGTCGATGACGCCCTCAGCGGCGGCCGTCTCGTACCAGCGGTAGCCGACGTAGATCGAGTCGTTGTAGTTGACGAAGGACGGCTGCGTCTGAGTGCCCTTATTGAAGGGATCATCCTGCGCAAACTCCGTCATATTCGTGTACTGGAAGTCGCCAAAGTTGTTCGCCGCGGGACCAGCCTTGATGTCACGCGCGAAGGTGTCGGGGGTCTTCGCCGAGGGGTTCACCTCGCCGTCCAGAATGCGGCCCAGCGCGTTGAAGCCCACCTGGCCGCCGGGAATCGCCCACACGATCGCATCGATCTCCGGATCATCCTGGAGGTCACCCAGCTGGAAGGCGTTCGCAGCGTTGATAACAACAACCGTCTTTGTCGACGTCTTCTTCGCCAGCTCGATCATGTCCTTCTCAGGACGCGTCAGCTCGAGGTAGCCCTGGCCGTCCTCGAAGTCCGTGTACTCATCAGAGTTGTTCGTGTAGCTGAAGTACGGGTTGTCAGCCATCTCCTTATTGACATCGCGCGGCAGGTCGAAGCCCTCGCCGCCGGAGCGAGCGATCGTCACGACCGCCGTATCGCCGAAGGCAGCCGCGTTGGAGAGCAGGTCGTCGGAGTACTTGTCCTGTGTCGGCTCGGGCAGCGACCAATCGGCCTTGAACATGCCGACCTCCGGGCGCTCAGCGCGGTAGGAGGTGTACAGGTTCGTCAGCTCATCGTTCGTGCTGAAGCCAGCATTGTGGAGGCCATCCAGGAGGGAGGTCGTCGGGTTGTCCTTCGACAGCGAGCCGGAGCCGGTGCCGCCGTAGATCGGGTTCGTCGACCCCCAGCCCCACACGTTGATCGCGGAGCCCTTGGCGAGAGGCAGGGCACCACCCTGATTCTTCAGGAGGACCATGCCCTCGTCCGAAATGTCGTTGCCCAGCTCTTCGACCTGCGCCTTCGACGCGTCCGTCAGGGCGCCCGTGCCGGCCGCCAGGTCGAGCACCGTCTTGAAGCCGCCGTACATCATCGCCGCGACGGCGACGACAACCGCAACGAACGCTGCGACCCACGCGGTCGAGCGCGTGAGCTTACGGGCAGGCTTGCCCACCTTGAAAACAGCGAGGGAGACGATGATGGCGAGCGCCAGCGCCACGCCGATGACGATCAAGGGTGCCTTGATCGACTCAACCATCTTCCACACATCAGACCAGTTGATGGAAAGCATTGTTGATGTCCTCTTTCAGTTCCGAAACCCTGCATCCCAGAGCCAGATCAGCTCCCTTGCCTTCCCTGTGTATGTCTCCATCGACGCAGGTCGCCGCAGACCAGAGGGCAGTTGGGAACCGCCACCACCTATTCAACCGCACGGTCGCCCCTGCGTCGTGGGGCCTCGTCCGTTCTGTCGGATTCGCCGCACAATCTGTCGAGCGATGGGCAGCCTGCGGTTCGAGTCCTTCTGGTGATCCCTGTAGCTTCGACTCGATCTTCGAAACGCGCGCTTTCAGAAGGTCATGCCTCGACATGCATCAAGAAACTGCGCATCTCCACGGGTTACTCAACCAAATCACTGCTAGCACACATCGACACCGCCCTATCACCCATCGACACCGCCCTGACATCCCCACTGGGTGGCAGCTGGGCCCAACAACTGGCAGCGTTAACCCCTTCACGCGCAGCTAAACCCTACAGGTGGCAGCATGGGCAGGCCGCCCACACTGCCACCCATCGGGTTAACGTGCGCATAGGTGGGCTGAGACAACCACCAAACCGGCCACCGTGCACGCGGCGCGTCATCATTAATCTCCTCGAAACGCCACGTCACCACTTCCACTGCACACAACACTCATTCAGAGCCAGCCACGTTATCCACAGCTGCCACAACTCCCAGAGCGTTATCCACAGGCACCAGCGGAAGGCTGGATCGCATGGGCTGTTTTCCTCTATACCGTCTCCATGATGACGATCGAATCATTCCGGACCCATCGGCATAGTCGCGCCAACATCGTCGACGACCCGAGTGTTCTCACGATCCGACGCGGCTACCGCATCCGTTTGCATAGTGACGGGACAGCAGCACCCTGGGAAATCTGGCGAATCATCAACATTGCGCGGTTGCATGCGCTTGACTACCAAACCAAACAACACCTCGTTTTCACCGGTAACAGTGCTTTGCTGCTGTATGGGATCCCGACTTGGTCTGCGAATCCCGATGTAGAGGTGTGGCCGAGCGAAGCACGCCTACGTATCACGCCTTTTCGTCCCGTCCACCACACACTAACGACCGTCCCATCTGCAAAAGTCGTGTGCCGGGCAGTCAAGCCCCGTTCAGTCAACCAAATCGACACACTCGAAGCGGAGTCACCCATTGAGGCAGCGGTGCGTTTAGCGTTGAACGAAGAACCACTCGAGGCTTTTAGCGCAACCTGCATGGTCATGCACTCACTCTCACACTTTGACCGTTTCTCCCTTGACGAGTCCCGCGAGCGCAGCGAACGGGTTCGGGAAAAGATGCTCCAGGAGCTCGCAAAACACACTACACACCATGGTGTTCAGCGCGCACTGGCCGTAGTCAACGCTGCCGACGGGGGATGTGACAACATCTTCGAGGCAGCAATTCTGTGGGTCGTGAAAACCCTCTATTGCGGGAACGTTGTCACGCAGTATCCCATCGTCGTCGGACCTCACACGTATTTCGGAGACATCGTTCTTCCAGATCTCAAGATCATCATTGAGCCCGATGGTCGTACGAAATTTGGTGACAATGAGCAGGACGTACGGGATAACACCGGCAAGTGGCTTCGGCGCCAACACGAACTCGTCAATAACGGTTGGCACGTTATTCGCTCTCAGTGGCAGGACACCAAGGATCTTGCTCGGTTTCGGACGAGCCTTGCATCCCAGCTAGGAATTGAGCACCTTAAACTGCCACAAGAGTGCCTGCGCCTTTGGCCCGCTAAGTCGGCGCGTCGTTAAGCACCGAAGCAGATTCACAATCTGTCAACGGCAGCGCAGCACGCCATCTCGACCCAACAACTGGCAGCGTTAACCCCTTCACGCGCAGCTAAACCCTACAGGTGGCAGCATGGGCAGGCCGCCCACACTGCCACCTATCGGGTTAACGTGCGCATCGACGGGCGCAAGCTGCCACTCATCGGGCTCGTCGCCTCTCCGCACGGGTCACATCGCACATGTTCGAGGCCGGGGTTCCCCTGTTGGCGCTTCTGACAGCGAGCATCCGCGGGCACCAGCCGCACTCCCCCGCTGCACGCACAACCCGCACCCGAGCGCGCAAAAAGGCCCCGGCCTCGTCGCGTTTTCACGGACGAGGCCGGGGCCCCAAGCGGTCACGAACCGGATTACTCGCGGAAGTTCATGCCAAAGTCGATGGCGCCCAGCGCGTCGAGGAAGTCCTCGGACACGGAACCGTCACCGAAGTCGGCCTCGGAGTAGTTCGAGTTCGCCATGGCCTCAGCCGTCGGCTCAACGATGACGTCGTTGTAGCGCGACAGGCCGGTGCCAGCCGGGATGAGCTTACCGAGGATGACGTTCTCCTTGAGGCCCACCAGGGAGTCCGACTTGCCGTTCATGGCGGCCTCGGTCAGGACCTTGGTGGTCTCCTGGAAGGACGCGGCCGACAGCCACGAATCCGTGGCCAGCGACGCCTTCGTGATACCCATCAGCATCTGGCGGCCGGAGGCGGGCTGGCCGCCCTCGGCTGCGACGCGACGGTTCTGCGTCAGGTACGCCATGCGGTCGACGAGCTCGCCGGGCATGAACGTCGTGTCGCCGGGCTCCAGGATGGTGACGCGGCGCAGCATCTGACGGACGATGACCTCGATGTGCTTGGCGTGGATGCCCACACCCTGGTCGCGGTACACCTTCTGGACCTCGTCCACGAGCATCTTCTGAGCCACGTTGCGGCCCATGATGCGCAGGATCTCCTTGGGGTCCAGCTGGCCTTCGGTCAGCGGGGTTCCGGCCTCGACGTGCTGGCCCTCGGACACGAGGAGCTTCTGGCGACGCGACACCTCGATGACCAGGTCTTCCTTGCCGTCGTCACGGGTGATGACGACCTTACGTGCGCTCGGGTCTTCGTCGTCGATGTGGACGCGGCCGGCGGCCTCGTTCATCTTCGCCTCGACCTTCGGGCTACGGGCCTCGAAGAGTTCCTGAACACGGGGCAGACCCTGCGTAATATCCGCAGCGGAGGCGGCGCCACCTGTGTGGAACGTACGCATCGTCAGCTGCGTGCCGGGCTCACCAATCGACTGGGCGGCGATAATGCCGACGGCCTCGCCGATGTCGACCTGCTTGCCGGTGGCCAGCGAACGGCCGTAGCAGGCCGCACAGGTGCCGACCTGCGACTCACAGGTGAGGACGGAACGGCAGACGATCTGCTCGACGCCGGCGGCAACCAGCTCGGCGAGCTGGTCATCACCCAGGTCGGTGCCAGCGGGCATGACGACCTCTCCGGCCTCGTTCACCGCGGCGCGGGCGAGGTTACGGGCGTAGGCGGTCGTCTCGATGGTCTCGGACGCCTCCCACTCACCGAACTCGTTCTTGTGAGCGATGTCGATCTTCAGGCCGGCGCGGGTGCCACAGTCGGCCTCGCGGACGATCACGTCCTGCGAGACGTCCACCAGACGACGGGTCAGGTAGCCCGACTCGGCGGTACGCAGAGCCGTATCGACCAGGCCCTTACGGGCGCCGTGCGTGGCGATGAAGTACTCGAGAACGGTCAGGCCCTCGCGGTAGTTCGCCTTAATGGGCTGCTCGATCAGCTTCTGCTTCGGGTCGGACACGAGGCCACGCATACCGGCGATCTGCTGAACCTGCGACCAGTTACCACGGGCGCCCGAGTTCACCATGCGGTACACGGTGTTGCGCTCGGTGAAGTTCGCGCGCATGTCCTCAGCGACCTCTTCGGTGCACTGCAGCCACAGCTTCACGAGTTCCTCGTAGCGGGTTTCCTCGAGGATGATACCGGTCTCGAACTGCTCGACGATCTCGGCGGCCTTGGCCTCGTAGCGGGCCAGGATCTCGCGCTTACGCGGCGAGGCCTGAATGTCGGAGAACGCAATCGTGATACCCGACCAGGTCGACCAGTGGAAGCCGGCCGACTTCAGCGCGTCGAGGCAGTCCGCCACGAGCACGTTCGGGTAACGCTGGGTCAGCGTGTTCACGATGTTGCCGAGCTGCTTCTTGCCGACGACCTCGTTGACGAACGGGTAGTCGGTGGGCAGCTGCTCGTTGAAGATCGCGCGGCCGAGGCTGGTCTCGAGGATCAGGTCGTCGCCACTCTCCCAGCCCTCGGGGGCTTCCCAGCCCTCGGGAGGCACGGTGCCGTCGGCGAAGCGGATGCGCGCGGTCGCGTTCAGGTCCAGGTTGCCGGCGTCGAACGCCATCTGGGCCTCCGCCTGGCTGGAGAAGTACGGAATCACGGGGTTTCCGTCTTCGTCCTTCTCGACCGGGACCGACGGGTCGGGGTTCGAGGTCAGGTGGAACAGACCGATGATCATGTCCTGCGACGGCATGGCCACGGGGCGGCCGTCGGAGGGCTTGAGGATGTTGTTCGTCGACAGCATGAGGATGCGGGCCTCGGCCTGCGCCTCAGCGCCCAGCGGCAGGTGGACAGCCATCTGGTCGCCGTCGAAGTCGGCGTTGAACGCGCCACAGGCCAGGGGGTGCAGCTGGATGGCCTTACCCTCAATCAGCTGGGGCTCGAACGCCTGAATACCGAGGCGGTGCAGCGTAGGTGCACGGTTGAGCAGCACGGGGTGCTCGCGGATGACGTCGTCGAGGACGTCCCACACCTCGGGGCGCTGACGCTCCACCTTGCGCTTGGCGGCCTTGACGTTCTGCGCGTAGTTCTTCTCGACCAGGCGCTTCATGACGAAGGGCTTGAACAGCTCCAGGGCCATCTGCTTGGGCAGACCACACTGGTGCAGCTGCAGCTGCGGGCCGACGACGATAACGGAACGACCCGAGTAGTCGACGCGCTTACCGAGCAGGTTCTGACGGAAACGACCCTGCTTACCCTTAAGCATGTCCGAGATCGACTTCAGCGGACGGTTGCCCGGGCCCGCAACGGGGCGGCCGCGGCGGCCGTTGTCGAAGAGGGCGTCAACGGACTCCTGAAGCATGCGCTTCTCGTTGTTGACGATGATCTCGGGGGCGCCCAGCTCGAGCAGGCGCTTGAGTCGGGTGTTGCGGTTGATGACGCGGCGGTACAGGTCGTTGAGGTCGGAGGTCGCGAAGCGGCCACCGTCCAGCTGAACCATGGGGCGCAGGTCCGGCGGGATCACGGGGATCTTGGTGAGGACCATCGAGGCCGGCGAGTTGCCGGTCGCGACGAAGGCGTTGATGACCTTCAGGCGCTTGATGGCGCGGGCCTTGCGCGGGCCGGAATCGGAGGCGATGGTCTGACGCAGCGCCGCGACCTCGGCCTCCAGGTCGAAGGTCTCCAGGCGCTTCTGGATGGCGGCTGCGCCCATGTCACCCTTGAAGTAGGTGCCGTAGCGGGCCACCATCGCGCGGTAGAGGCGCTCGTCGCCCTCAAGGTCGCCGACCTTGAGGTCCTTGAAGCGCTCCCACACGGCCTCGAGGCCTTCGATGTCGCCGTCGAAGCGGCGACGAATCTTGGCCATCTCACGCTCGCCCTGCTTGCGAGCGCGCTCGCGCTCGGCCTGCGAGGCGCCGTCCTTTTCCAGGGCGGCGATATCGGACTCGAGCTGCTCCGCGAAGTCGTTGATCGTTGCGTCGCGGTTGTTCTCCATCTGCTTCTTCTGCACTTCGAGTTCGGCGCGCAGTTCAGCCAGATCCTCGTGGCGACCCTTTTCGTCGACCTCGGTGATCATGTAGGCAGCGAAGTAGATGACCTTCTCGAGGTCCTTGGGCGCGAGGTTGAGCACGTAGCCCAGGCGCGAGGGAACACCCTTGAAGTACCAGATGTGCGTGACGGGGGCGGCGAGGTCGATGTGACCCATGCGCTCACGGCGGACGCGGGAGCGAGTGACCTCGACTCCACACTTCTCGCAGATGATGCCCTTGTAGCGCACGCGCTTGTACTTGCCACACGCGCACTCCCAGTCGCGCGTGGGGCCGAAGATCTGCTCACCGAACAGGCCGTCGCGCTCGGGCTTGAGCGTACGGTAGTTGATGGTCTCCGGCTTCTTGACCTCACCGTGGCTCCAGACGGCGATGTCGTCGCCGGTGGCCAGGGTGATCTTCAGGCTGTCGAACGTTTTGGCGTCCAGCAAAGTTATCTCTCCCTATCAGATCGCATCGATGGTCGCCGCAGCGTTCGGACGAGCATCAAGAGTGATGCCCAGGTCCTCACGCGCATTGAAGTCTTCGTCCTGCTCACGCAGGTCAATGACGTTGCCGGCCGCGTCGAGAGCTTCGACGTTCAGGCACAGCGAGCGCATTTCCTGGATGAGGACTCGGAAGGACTCGGGGATGCCGGGCTCGGGGATGTCCTCGCCCTTGACGATGGCCTCGTACACCTTGACGCGGCCGGTGGTGTCGTCGGACTTGATGGTCAGCAGCTCCTGGAGGGCGTAGGCGGCGCCGTAGGCCTCAAGGGCCCACACCTCCATCTCGCCGAAGCGCTGGCCACCGAACTGGGCCTTACCGCCCAGCGGCTGCTGCGTGATCATCGAGTACGGGCCCGTGGAGCGGGCGTGGATCTTGT
>OKVG01000988.1_pt1 | contig 14410 bp, 8 predicted proteins | sample 1606981 | NCBI WGS metagenome assembly OKVG01 (sample SAMN03281018, study PRJEB24777) | human gut metagenome | isolation source: fecal sample PR128 from 1 month old male Malay infant, vaginal delivered... | reverse complement strand
ATGCCAAGACCGACCGCGTGATTGGCGAGGTCGAGATGAACGGCGGCAAGGCTAACGACCTGACCCTCGCCGACGACGGCTCCGTTGTGGCCGTGGACAAGCAGGACATTGAGGGCGCAACCGCCTCCGTGCCTTACGTTCTCGACCCGAAGACCGGCGACGGTTCGACCACCGACAACTACATGTCCAAGGCTCGGGTTGGCCGCGATGGTAAGACCATCCCCTCCACCCGCGAGGTTCTCAAGCCGAACTCCATCATGAAGTTCCACATCGAGCTTGCCGACGGCGAATTCACCTCGCCCGCAACGATTGTTCCTTCCAAGCTGGCCTTCCAGGGTTACCCGAAGGAAGCGCTGCCCGTGATTATCGGCCCCACCCTGAACTTCGCGGAGGGCACGATTGACATCACTCGCCCCTACACCTTCCACGTCACCGGCGCTGATTTTGATAAGCCCCCGGCCGAGGGTATTCGCCTCTTCCTGGTTAAGGACGGCGAGTGGCTTCCCGGCAACGACAAGCTGACCGACAGCGAGCTGCAGAACATCCAGAAGATCTCCACGGTTATTCCGGCCAGCGACTTCGTGTACAACGAGAAGACCGGTAAGTACTCCTTCAGCGGCACCCTGCGCGTACCGGCAAACACCTTGAAGTACGGCCAGGGCTACCTGCTCGGCACCGTGACTGCCGGTTCCGACGTTGCTATGAACCGCGACTACGATTCGGCTCGTGCGCTGATTGTTAACGATGTTCAGGAAGACGCGGATAAGGCTGATAACCGCGCCACCTCGGATGACTCGAGCAAGCCGAGCCAGCCCGCAGAGTCGCCTGCCGCCCAGCAGCAGGATAACGCTCAGTCCAAGACTGCTGACTCGAACGCCCCTGCCGCACAGGAGCAGATGGGCTCCACCGTGAAGACTCCCGCGAAGAAGAGCTCTTCGTCGCAGCCGGCCTCGAACTCTTCTTCCTCGTCTCAGTCCTCCTCTCAGTCGAAGGGCTCTAACGCTCAGGTAAATGCCTCCGCGACGAAGTCCTCGACCCAGAGCGGTTCGCTGGCTAAGACCGGCGCACAGAGCGTTCTGAGCCTGGCTGCCGTGGGCGCTTTCGTCCTGATTGCCGGCGCCACCCTGGTGGTGCTGCGTCGCCGTAAGTCCTAGCCTGTAACGGTATCTGACCGGTTCTTATCGGTCCTTCCGGATGCGCCCCGTACCGAGTGTGCGGGGCGCATCTGTATGGGGGCGCTGATGCGGGTCGGCAATATCTGTTGTGACGGCAGAAACCAACATTGGATAATGTGTTCCATTTCACTCGATTTCGATTTGGTCGTTTCGTCGAATCTATGTATAGTAGTATGTGTTGTCAGGGAGACCTGGTAAAAGAGATGTAAATCTCACGGCCCCATCGTATAGCGGCCTAGTACTCCGCCCTCTCACGGCGGCAACACCGGTTCAAATCCGGTTGGGGTCACCACTAGGAAAAAGCCTTGGTTCTTCGGAATCAAGGTTTTTTGTTTTTAGCTTATTCGCCAGAACTCTCTGGCTTTGCGGTGCCGCCGTGAGCCTCTCAAAGACTAAAAGCGAGAAGCCACATGTGTTTCGAAAAGCAACAAACATGGTGGCTTCTCGAAACACATGTGGCTTCTCAGCGGTATAGGGCGTAGAAACTTTACTGCGCCTGTTGAATCTACTGCGCCGAGGCCTCAGCAGAAGCGGTAGTAGCCTCCGCAGAAGCGCTCGGGCTCACCGAAGCAGCCGGCGAAGGCGAAGCGGTACCGGGAGTACGGCGCACCATACGCCAGGTGCCGTCCTGGTAATGAGCCACAACCTGGCCGGCCACCGGCTTACCCTGGTACTTGAACACATCAGCCAGGGTCTGGGTGCGGTCGTTGGTCTTGCTGTACACGCCAGCACCCTCGGCGGTATCAATCGTCATCTCGGTAGCCCAGGTGTAGTAACCGGTGCGAGTGTCCTTCGTGGGGCGATCCGCGGTCAGCGAGAAGACCAGAGGGCGCTCCGAACCAACCACCCAGCCGCTATCAGAGGCGTACATGCTCTGGAATAGCTCGGCCACCGTGGTGTAGTCACCCGTGTGGTCAATGTTCGTGAAGCGGGCACCGTCGCCGGTGAGCAACAGGTAGTTCAGGGTGGCCTGCCAGTACGCAATGAACGCGTGCAGGCCCTCAACGCTGTTCTCACGCAGCTTCGCGGGCTCCAGGGGAACCGGAACGTTCTGAGCCTTATGTTCCTTCGTACCGGCCTCAAAGGTGCCAGTCGAGGAGTAATCAGCCAGAACGACCTCGCCCTTCAGGCTGGGGCCGGGCTCAACGGTGGTCGTCGCCTCCGGAGTGGGTGCGACGGAGGCGGCAGGAGTCGTGCTTGCGCTCGAAGATGCGGTAGTCGCACTCGGCGAGGAAGACGACTCAGAAGAGTTAGAAGAGCAAGCGGCCAGCAGGGTAGCGGCCCCCATACCCAACGCAGTCAGCGCGGTACGGCGGGTGTACAGAGTAGACATAAGAATCTTTCTGAGTAATGTACGTGCATGAACAGTTAAAACCAGAATATCGCAGGCTGGTTCTCAACCCAATATGAAGATCCGATAGTGCAAAAAATGCGGCGGATGCTCGCACACTAGGCGCTAAAGCATCCGCCACATAGAGGTGCACCGTCGGGAGGCTGACTAGACGTTGAGTCCGCCGCTCTTCCCACTGCCGCTCTTCGGGCTCTTGGAGCTGGGGGAGGGAGAGCTGCTGGAGCTTCCGGAGCTACCGCTGTCGTCGTCGCTCGTATCTTTGGTGATAACGGTCCAGCCGCCAGACCTGTAGGTCATATCGATGTAGATGTCGTGGCTCTCCGCGGTAAAGGCGGTGTTGGAGCCCCTACCCTGCAGATAAATCTTCAGATTCTGATCGAGAAGCAAACGACCATTCCAACGGTATCGCGGGTTAGAGCCCGAGGACTTCTGGGTAGGAGTATCGGTGGAAAGCGAGATGCCCATCGGAGCATCAGAACCGTACATCCAACCGGACTTGTCCTGGTACATGGTGGAGAAACGCTGGAAAATCTCCACATAATCCTGATCGGACTTGCTCAGCGGTTCGGAGTCGCCAGTAAGCAACAAATAATTAATCGACGAAATCCAGTAGCCGAGGAAAGAGTAGATACCATCGACCGACGGGTCGTGCATGTTGCTCGGGGGGAGGGGCTTCGGCACGTTCTTGGCCTTTTCGGTTTCGGTGGCCGGAACGTAGGTGCCGTTCTTCTCGTAGTTATCGAACTTCAGGGGGCCCTTGTAGGACTTGTTAGAAGACGCAGAAGCGCTGGAAGAGGCCGAGGCGCTAGAAGACGCGGAGGCCGATGCGCTGGAAGACGCGGACTCACTTGCCGAGGCGGATTCAGAAGCCGACTCGGAAGACTTCGACAGCGGATGCACGGACTGGGCACAGGCGCTCAGCGTCACGGCGGCACCAGCACCGGCGGCCAGCAGGGCGGCGCGACGGGTCACAATGGAAGAAACAGGGAAAGGGCTGTTCATCATAGCCTCTCGGTAGAATTCATCAGAGCTGAGTGAGCTACTGTAATCATCATACCCGGGCTACCCGTTCATCCCACTCATCGTCCGTCACAAAACCGTTCTAACGGAGCAGCTGCGAGAAAGCGCGGCGAGCCTTGGCCACCTTGGGGCTCACCACAAACGTGCAATACCCCTGCGCCGGATTGAGCGCATAGTAGTTCTGGTGAACAGGTTCGGCCTCGTAGAAGATATCGAGCGGCTTAATCTCGGTGACGATGGGTGCGTCAAAGAGCTGCTGGGCGCGCTCCTTAGCTCGCTCCGCCAGCTCGCGCTGCTGCTCGTCCTCGTAGAAAATCACCGAACGGTACTGCGAACCCGTGTCAGCCCCCTGACGGTCCCAGCTGGTCGGGTCGTGGCTGATGAAGAAAATATCCAGGATGGTGTCGTAGCTGATTACCTGCGGATCGAAGGTAATCTTCACGGCCTCGTGGTGCCCGGTCGTTCCAGAGCACACCGAACGGTAATCGGGGTCGGGCATGTCGCCGCCAGCGTAGCCGCACACGCTGGACTCAACGCCGCGGAACTGGCGATAGACGGCGTCCAGGCACCAGAAGCATCCACCGGCAAGAACAATTTCAGCCATAATCTCTCCTTGAACTATAAACCCACACTATCTGAAGAACCCCGCCGAGCCGCATAATATTCCTGCGCTACTGCAGGCTTTGGCGTAAACCGCCACCTGCCCCGCCGCGCCACCTGTCACAATGGAAGCATGACTGAAGAACTCGCAACCCCCACCCTCGCAGACGTCGTCGACGCCTTCCATACGCTCTTCCCGCCGCAGCTTGCCGCCGGCTGGGACGCCTCCGGCCTCGTCGCGGGTCGCGCCGCCGCCCCCGTGCACACCGTGCTCTTCGCCGTGGCCGCGCGCGCCGCCACCGCCAAGGAAACCATCGCCGAAGGGGCCCAGCTACTCATCACCCACCACCCGCTACTGCTGCGCGGAGCCCAGTTCATTCCCGACAGCACCTACAAGGGTGAGGTCCTCCACACCCTCATCGAGGGTGGATGCGGACTGCTCGGCGCCCACACTAACGCCGATGCTGCCGTCGAGGGCGTAAACGAAGCACTTTGTGACGCCATCGGCCTCATCGACCGCGAACCGCTCACCGAGGCACAGACCCAGGTGCTCGACGGGCAGGAACACGCTGTGGGCACCGGCCGCATCGGCACCCTGCCCGAAGAACTGACCCTGAAGGAGCTTGCCGAGCGCCTCGCGGCGGCCCTGCCTCCCACCGCCGGCGGGTTGCGCATCGCGGGCCGTGCCGACCAGCCGATCCGCCGGGTTGCCCTCTGTGGTGGTGCCGGTGACTCCCTCTTCGACGCGGTGCGCGCCACCGACGCGCAGGTGTACATTACCGCCGACCTGCGCCACCATCCGGCCAGCGAGTTCCGCGAAACCGCACGCGTCGACGGTAGCAACATCGCGCTGATTGATTGCTCCCACCCGGCCAGTGAATCGCTGTGGTTGCGTTCGGCGGCCGACCGCCTGCGCAAGCTGCTCGCCGAGCGCGGCTACGCCATCGAGACGAAGCTGTCCGCGCTCAACACCGACCCGTGGGACTTCACCGTCTCTACCGGCGTGGCAACCGGTCAGGATGCGCACTCGGCAAGCACCGCCGCAGCCCCCGCGTGGGAACTCTAGGGCGAGAATTCTAGGGGCGAGAACTCTAGAAGAATCCGCGCGGATTCCCTCAGCGCGTAAGAGCCCGGGCACCCCGTCTGTTGTGACGAGGTACCCGGGCTAGAACCGGCCCGGCCTACTTAGTTAGCAATGCGATACAGGCCGGTAGTGATAGGGTTCAGCACACGATGCCGGTAATAAAACAACATCCAGTCCAATTCAATGCGGGTCACAGCATGGTTCGGTTCAAACATGCCGGTCTCGGGAGTAATAACATTCTGCTGGGTAGCCCACAGAATCTCGCGGTAGAACGCGGAATCCGGTGTAACATCCGGGAAGGACGAAACACCCGATACTTCCGGTGAACCAGACGCACGGTAAATCATTGCGGCAACGGTTGCATTCGTGAGACCGTCCTCCGCGTGGAACTTGCCGTCGGGTCCGCCGAAGGTAACGCCCTTTTCGCGAGCCCAAATATAGGCGGCGTAGTTTGGGTCGTCCGTCTTCACATCCGGCCACGGGGAGACTGCAGGAAGGTCCACCTTGGGGCTGCCCTTCATCTCATAAAGGGTGGAAACCAGCTCACCGCGGGTGGCGGGCTGCTTCTGTTCCTCGTCGTTCAGCGACGTAGAAAAGTACATGCGTTCCTCTACGGGAACGTATGCGTTCGTGAAACGCGGGACGCCCTCAAACTTCAAGTCCTGGTGCGCCAAAAGAACGCCGCGGTGCTCCGGGGCCAAACCTACAATCGGGGTGATGAGGGTCTTATCCGTCTGGCTGACATAGCCGTAGTCGCTCCACGCCTCAATGACGTACTGCTTGGACGGATCCAGTGTGTTTGCGGGAATCTTGAGGTTGACGAATGCGAAGCCTCCCTCCAGGCTCCTCTCGTACTCATCATCGTGGATGTAATGCTTCATCTCGCTCATGACCAGGACGGGGGAGCCGGTGCCCTTCTCGCGGATGACGTACATCATGCCCTCGGCGCCGGGGATGTTATTCCCCACGAAGCCCTGCCCCTGAAGCAGCAGTTCCTGATCCTTCGTGGTGTCCTTCAGGGCATCGTATTTCAACTTAGGTGCGAAGGTATCGGAGTGATAATCATTGGTGCTCAGACCGTGATGCGTCACAACGTTCTTGCGAGCCCAGATATCCTGAACGGTTGACTGCGGCTGGCCCTCGGGCTCGGCGAGGATGCCAACCTCGTAACGCACCTTGTCCAGGGTCATATCCGGAAAATACTCCGTGAGGGTGTAGTAACTCGGCAAAGTATTAGCCGCAACCTTCAGCGGGGCGACAAAGGTGCCGTCATCGTCAATGGTGAAGTCCTTGCCCTCTTCGAACCGCAGAAGAGTGTCGGTAATCTGCAGAGCGTTATAGGGGACGTTCTCCTCGGGGGCGATGTAGATGACTACCTTGCCGTGCTGCTCGCGCCACTCCTTGGTGAAGCCGGTGCCCAGAACCGTGATTTTACTGTCCTCACCGGTGTACAGGCCGTCGCCCTCTTGCCCGATATAGTCGCGGCCGTCCTGGTAGTAGTAATCCTCATAGACAACGGTGAAAGACGGCTCATCCGCGACATCCTGAGTTGCAGGGGTATTGGCAGCCGGTGCGTTAGCAACGGGCGCGTTTGCGGTGGGCGGTGCGTCCTGAGCCAGCACCGGGGTCATCGGCAGGACCATTGCGCTCGCCAGTACGAGCGCGCTGCAGTTCCGAGCCGCGCGGAGGAATGAAGACTTAGAGTTCGGAAGTGAGGACATAAGACATCCTTAGGGTCATTTCTCCGGGGCTGCGCGAGCTTACCGGCAGGCCGGGAATCTACCGTCGAATCTGCGCGTGCCCCATGAGAAAAGTGGTTGAAAATCCCCCTCGGTTTCGGGGATATCCTCACCCTATCAAAGCGTTGAACGATTGTCAGGAAACACTCAAGGAATACTTTAAGGTTTCGAGAAATCTCACACAGCAGTTAGCTGATAAAAGCTGAACCCCGTGCCCCCGAACAGAAAACCATTCGGGAACACGGGGTCATTCAGGTGGCTACGCTGAGCGAGCCTAGAAAGCCATCATCAGAACCTCCAGCTCACCGCGAGTCACCATGTGCTTGGGGTTGAACGTGCCGCTGGTACTCAGTGCAACCTTGTTCTGCCCAGCCCACGCAATCTCACGGAAGAACGCAGAACCCGGGGCCACATCGGTGTACGGGGACCAGTACTGCACGGTGGGGGACCCAGCCGCGCGGTAGGTGAAAGCCGCGACGGTAGCGTTCGAAATTCCGGCATCCGCATGGAACTTGCCATCAGCCCAGCCGAAGGTAATGCCCTTCTGGCGAGCCCAAATGTAGGCGGCATAGTTCGGGTCGGTGGTCTTCACATCCGGCCAGGGAGAGGTCTCGGGGAGGTCCACCTTGGGACTACCAGCCTGAGCGTACAACGCCGCTGTCAGCTCGCCGCGGGTAGCGCGCTCCTTGCGCTGCTCATCGGTCAGACTGGGCTGCTTACCCTCAGTAGCGTCAGATCCCTTGAAGTTCAGGTCTTGAGAAGCCAGTAGGGTACTGCGGCCCTCGGGCGCCTTGCCCACCACAGGGCCGGCAAACTCGCCGTTCTTATAGCCGTCGTTACTCCAAACCTCCACGACGTACTTCTTCGCCGGGTCCAGAGTACTCGCCGGCACCTTCACGACGCCGCGTACCTCGCCGTTCTCGAACTCAGAAAAATGGTGATAGCGGTTATACCAAAAGATGTCACTCGTCGCCAGAACCGGGGTGTTCGAACCCTTCTCACGACTCACATACTGAACACCCCCGGAGGAGGCAAACTTACCGTAGAAGCCGGTACCCAAAAAGTAAATGCTCTGATCAGCGGCGGTGTCACCCAGAGCCTTGTACTCCACCTTGGGGGCAAACGCGCTGGAGCGGAACGCCTGAGTGTCCAGCACAGTACGATACAGCACGTTCTTACCAGCCTGCAGGTCCTCCACAGTCAGCTGGGGCTCACCCTGCATCTCGGTAAACATACCAATCTCGTAACTCACCTCGTAACGCTTCTCGTAACGCGGAATGCCGAGGAAAGGAGCGCGAGGCTTGTAGTAGCTCTGCAACGCATCGGGCTTGACCGTCAACTGAGCATTCAGGGTGCCGTTTTCAGCAATGGTGAAGTCCTTACCCTCTTCAAAACGGAGCAGAACATCATTGGCGGGCAGAACATCAGCGCCGTCAGGAACACCCTGAGAAGCAACAATGTAAACCACTACCTTGCCGTGCTTCTCACGCCACTCCTTGGTGTAGCCCCAACCCTTCACGTGGATGGTGCCGCCCTCGGAGGTATACACCAGCTGTTCCTTGTTGTCGTACGAAAACTTGAACGTAGCCTTCTGAGGAGTCTTACCCGGAATATCCGCAGCTGTCGTGCCGTCAGAACCATCGAAGTCCAGCTCCTGGGTAGCCAGCAGGGTACCGCGACTCTCGGGTGCCTGACCCACGACGGGGGTAATAAACTCGTCGCCCTCGTATCCGTTGTTACCCCACACCTCGACAACATAATCCTTTGACTTATCCAGGGTGTTTGCCGGAATCTTCACCGTACCGTGGATGTAGCCATCCTGGTAAGCGAAAGCCAGATTCTCGTGGTTATATTCAATGATGTCGCTAACCACCAGAACCGGGGAGTTCAAACCCACCTCTCGCACAACAATCTGGATACCCTTCGGGGAGTTAATTTCGCCGCCGAAACCCCATCCCGAGAATTCCAGAACCTGATCCTCATCAGTATTCTTCAACGAGTGGTAGCCCAAATGAGGATAGAACTCATCAGAAGTAGCAACAGGATTCTCACGGACACGATCATCCGACTGAGAACCGGCCGCTACAGGAGTATCTGCAGTAGCGTTCTGAGCAATAGCAGGAGACAGCGGCAGAATAATCGCACCCGCTAGTGCCAGTGCACTGCAACTGCGGGTTGCATACAGGAGTGAAGACTTAGAGTTCGGAAGAGCGGACATAAACATTCCTTATCGGTCATGTCCATTGCGCCGATGCAGGTTCTAAATGGGGGTGAGAAATTTCCGTCGAATCTGCGCTGGCCCAAGGAGAAAGTGGTTGAGTATCCCCGTCGGTTTCGGGGATATTCTCACCCTACCAAACCCTCAATGAGAAGTCCCGAGAACGCTCAAGGGACGAGTAAAAGTCCTGAAATTTTGTGCCTCAACGACCCTGCAAGCACTTAAAAGAGCGCAGAAAAATGGTTCAAACAACGGGTACAGAAAACGGGCACAGAAAACCCCGTGCTCCCGAACAGAAAACTATTCGGGAGCACGGGGAACCAGAGAGCTATCCGATGCGCCGCACGCGCCCCAAGGTAAAACCCGAGGGAGACGCGAGCGCACCGATGCGACGCTTAGCGAGCCTGGTATGCCGCGATCAGGGTGGCCAGCTCAGCCTTGGTCACCATGTGCTGAGCGTCAAAAGTGCCGTTAGCGTTCAGCACCACCTTGTTCTGCTGAGCCCACAGAATCTCACGGTAGAAGGCCGAACCGGGGGTCACGTCCTTGTAGGAGGAGGTGCCCGTTACCGCAGGCGAACCCGCCGCGCGGTAGGTGAAAGCCGCAACGGTTGCGTTCGAAACGCCGGCGTCAGCGTGGAACTTGCCGTCCGACCAGCCGAAGGTGATGCCCTTCTGACGGGCCCACACGTAGGCGGGGAAGTTCGGGTCGGTGGTCTTCACATCCGGCCACGGGGAAGTCTCGGGGAGCTTCCCCTCGGGGGTACCCGCCTGCACGTAGAGGGCAGCCGTGAGCTCACCGCGGGTGGCCTTCTGAAGCTGGTTCTGGTCGGGCTGAGGCTTCGGCTCGGGCTTGGGGGTCGGCTGCGGTGCCGGGTCAGGCTTCTTATCGTTGTCCTGGGCCGTGGGCAGGTTTGCATCCTTGTAACCGCTAGTGCCGTTCAGATCCAGGTCCTGCCATGCGAGCAGGGTGCCGCGACCCTCGGTGGACTTGCCCACGACCGGCGCGAGCAGCTCGCCGTTCTCGCTGTAACCGTCGTTAGCCCAGACCTCAATCACGTACTTCTTCGAAGCATCCAGGGTGTTTGCCGGAAGATTCACGGTACCGTTCAGGTTGCCGTCACGGTAAGCCGAAGCCTGGGTGGGGTGGTCAAACTCGATAATGTCGCTGGTTGCCAGAACCGGGGTGTTCGAGCCCTTCTCACGAACCACGAACTGAACGCCCTTAACGGAGTGGATATCGCCGTTGAACCCCTGACCGCCAACGTGCAAAACCTGTGCCTTTGCAGAATCAGCCACAGCGTTGTAACTCAGGCGCGGCGCGAACGGCTCCGGCTTCTCGCCCAGAGTGTTCAGCACCCGAGTGCTCACTACGTTCTTGCTGGTCCACAGCTCCTCAGCGGTCAGCGGCTTCTGGCCCTTCTGCTCAGCAACTACGTGAATATTGTAGCGGACATCGTACTTCGTGCCGCCGGTCGGGTCGTGGAAAATGTCGTCGTCAATGAAGTAGTAGGCGGCAAGCTTGTACGCCTCAACCTTCAGGTCAGCCTCGAAGGTGCCGTCATCGGCAATGGTAAAGTCCTGCCCCTCCACAAAACGCAGCATATCCGAGGTCGGAATCCTGTAGCCGGAGGGCGCGTATTTTGCGGGGGCAATGTACAGCGCCACGGTGCCGTGCTGGGCACGCCACTCCTTGGTGTAGCCCGAACCCTTCACGTGAACGGTACCGCCCTCGGTCGTGATGAGGAAGGGGTTCACGCCATCGTACTTGTAGCCGTCGGGAACGGACGCCTCAAAAGTGGTGGTCTGCTCCACTGGCTTCGGATCCGGCTTCGGCTCGGGCTTCTTGTCGTTGTCCTGAGCCGTGGGCAGGTTGGCGGCCTGGACGCCGTCCGAACCCTTGAAGTTCAGATCCTGCCAGGCCAGCAGAGTGCCGCGGCCCTCGGGGGCCTGACCCACGACGGGAGTGACGAGCTTGTCGCTGCCCTCGTAGCCGTTGTTGCCCCACACTTCGACAGTGTACTGCTTCGCCGAATCCAGGGTGTTAGCGGGAATCTTAACGTTGCCGATGAGGTACCCGTGCTGGTACTGGAACGCATACTCGGGGTCGTTGTACTCGACAATGTCGCTGATAGCCAGGACGGGGGTGTTCGAACCCTTCTCACGAATAAGAATCTGCACGCCCTTGGGGGAGTTAATATCGCCGTTGAAGTCCCAGCCGTTGAAGTGAAGATCCTGATCCTTGGATGTATCGGTAAGGGCACTGTAGCTCCAGTGCGGGGTGAAGGCGTTGGTCTCAGCCTTCTGGTCACCGCCGGCCTTCGGGGTGGGGTTAGCCGGCAGGGAGCCAGCGGCAACGGCCGCGGGTGCTTCCGCAGTCACATTCTGAGCCAGCGCCGGGCTCATGGGAAACACCATGGCACCGGCGAGAACCAGCGCACCGCATCCTTGTGCTGCGCGGGCAAAAGAAGAAGGGGCCTTAGAGTTCGGCAGAGAAGACATCATTATCCCTATCGGTTCTATTGTGTCTCGCACCGCGGTGTGCGGTACCGCGGGAAGCGGCGCGCAACATTGCGGAATACCGCACCAAAACGGTGAGGCACCCCCGCGCGTATGGGGGCGCGGGTGCGATGGGTTGGTTGGTTTTCCCCGTCGGTTTCGGGGATGATTTCACCCTACCAAACCCTCAACCGGAAATCACAGACCCGCTCAATGATGAGTTGAATGTTTCCCTTTATTTCAACCTCTAAGACCCCGTGGGCCATCGGCTACAGCGTGCGGAAGTACAGGTACAGCATCATCGCCACGCGTGCCTTCGACGTGTGCTCCGTCGGGGCAAACGCGTCGCCCTCGGACACGGTAGACACGCCGCGGCGAGACGCCCACACAATCTGGCGATAGAAGGGGGTCGAGGAAGTCACGTCACTAAACGGTGAGATGCCCGTCAGCTGAATCTTCGAGGAGCCGTCAGCACGGTGCAACAGGGCGACGGTCGAGGCATTTGACAGGGGCGCCTCCGGGTGGAACTTGCCATCATTCCAGCCGCTCGTAATCTGCTGTTCGCGCGCCCACAGGTAGGCGTCGTAATTCGGGTCGGACTCGTCAACATCCTCGTAGGGGGAATGGTTCGGCCGAGTCACGGACGGCGAGCCCGCCAGACGATAGAAGATGCGAATCAGTTCGCCTCGTGTCACCGTATTATCCGCGCCGAAGAGAGTCTCGGAATCGGGATCCATCACCTGCGCGCGCACGGCCCAGCGCACACCACCGTAGTAGGCAGAACCCTCGGGTACATCCTCGAAAGCGGGCTGGTAATCGGGCGAGGCAATGACCGGACGGTGCAGCTTCGTGTCGGGGGAAGAGAGGCTTAGCGAGGGGCTACCGTCCGCGGAGGCATAAAGGTTGGCCGATGTCGGGACGGTGGCATCTGCCGCCGGAGTATTCGCCTGCGAGGAATCGGCCATCGAGAGAAGGGGAGAGAACGGCAGGTACAGCACACCCGCCAGGATTACCGCGCCCACGCCCAGCTCAATGCGGCGTCGGGAAGTCGACTTCTTCCGCTGCTCGGCGGATGCGTCGGCAGAATCGACGGGGATGAGAACCTGCGCGGACTCGTGATGATTCGTTGAAGAATTAGACGTAGCGGAACGCTTCGCGTTGCGGGACATAAATCCTCGATGTGGTTGGTGTATCGGTGTGTTTCTTGTACCGCGCTACCGCGTGTTCCCCGCCGGAAAAGGGGAATACGCGCACGGATATGCAATAGACCTAGCATAAAACCGCAGGACCCAAAATGCGAACTCAACCCGCTGAAAGGCCTTGGACATGCTGGGATACTGCCGGGGTGGTTTTACAGAAATAGGCTCAACGGTGAGAGATGAGCCAGGTGATTGGCGAGGCTACCACCCCCGCAAAAACCTGCCGGGCGGATGCGCGACGCACCTCTCGGTAGCATCTGCATCCGCCCGGCAGAAGAAGGCTTTGTCAGCCCTTAGCGGCCCGCGTAGTTCATCAGGAACCCGGCCAGCTCGCCACGGCTTGCCAGAGCCGTGGGGTAGTAGTTGCTGCCCGGGAACACCTGAAGATTACGCTGCTTAGCCCAGGTAATCTCGCGGTAGAACGCCGAACCCACCTTGACGTCCGTGTACGGAGCCTGGGTGACGGTCACGCGCTTCTTGCCGTCGTAACGGTACAGGAAGGCCGCCACGGTGGCGTTCGAGACACCGGCCTCGGCGTGGAAATTACCGTCGGCCCAACCGTAGGTAATACCCTTCTGACGAGCCCAAATGTAGGCAGAGTAGTTCGGGTCGGTGGTCTTCACGTCCTTGTAGGGGCTGGTCGCGGGAAGGGTGACCTTCGGCGAACCCGCCAGACGGTACAGGGCAACGGTCAGGTCGCCGCGGGTCGCGTTATCGTTCGCCCCGAACCAGGTCTTCTCACGCGGGTCCAGGAGCTTCTTCTCGTTGGCCCACTGCACGGCCTTGTACAGGGAGTGGGTGGAGGGAACGTCGGCAAAACCATTCTTCTGCTGCGGCGAGGTGCCGGTCAGGTTCAGGTAGGTGGCCGAGACGCGCTCGCTCTCGCCCTTGGCCGATACCACGTTCACGAAGATCGCGTAGTGGCCATCGGCCTCGAGCTGGGTTCCGTCAATCGACAGGGCAGTCTCGAAGGCACCCTGGGACACACGGTTGGCGGGGAGCACAACCTTCTGGATGGGGTCGCCGGTGGGCTGACCGTCAGCCTCGGCCGCGGAGAAGAGAACCTGGACCGAAGAACCGGCCGGAACATTGAGGTGGGAGCCCTTCACACGAACCGTCGTGGAAGAGCCCAGATCCACCGAATCGGTGCTCAGGGTAACCGAGGGGTCTGCGTGGACGGCGTTCACGCCGGTCACCGGCACGAATGCCTGGGTGCTCAGGGCCTGCTCGTTCGCCTGGTCGTTGTCTTCCGGGACGGTGTACTCGAAGGTCTGCACCACATAGGAAGTGCCAGCCTTCAGGGTGCCCGCGGGGATGTTCAGGCTCGTGCTGAAGCGGCCGTTAACGTAGCCCATGTACTGGCCGAAGAAGGCCGAGTAGTAGGTGAACTTTGCCTCGGACTGGGTCAGCGCGGGACCGGTCGGCTTGCCGGTGGCCGGGTCAACGGCGCGCACGGCCAGAATCAGAGACTCGTTACCGTTGTAGGAAATGTCCTGGAATCCAGCGCCGTTCACGGTGATCGAGGT
>OKVG01000986.1_pt1 | contig 14440 bp, 5 predicted proteins | sample 1606981 | NCBI WGS metagenome assembly OKVG01 (sample SAMN03281018, study PRJEB24777) | human gut metagenome | isolation source: fecal sample PR128 from 1 month old male Malay infant, vaginal delivered... | reverse complement strand
ACCACACGCGCAGCAACATCCTCCATCTCCCACGAAGACGGCCGCCAACCACACCTCAATGACCACATCACACATCATCTCCTGCTCACAACAACGAAACTACCGAAGAAAAGGCACATGACTGATCCTAATCTCCTCAGGACCCAGCCGACGCACCTCTGAAACAGCCCTGTCTTCGGTAAATATCCACCCGGGATAACGACTTCTCACGGTCGAATCATGAGGAACTATTCACAGCCGAGCAGCGAGCAGGGACGGTCACCGCGCCGAAACGATGATTGTCGCAATGGCCTCTGTGGGCTCAAGACAGGTCGAGGCCCTCGCTCCGCGGGCACCTGTTAGTCGTGGTCGGGGCGAGCGAAGAAAACTCCCTCCGCTGTGGTACGGATGACCCGCGCCGCCCGCACAAAATCCGGATACGAATCATATGCGCCCCGCGGCGCATAGTTCACCGCTGACACAAGAGAGCCGTCGTCAAGCATCGGCTCCAAGTCCGCTGTCCCGCAGTTGACATACTCAGGCGAAAAAATACGACAGGCCATCTCCGCCATCGCCATGGCCACACCCTCATCATCCTCATCCACATTGGCCGGTGATCTCCTCCCCCCTGCCGCGAAGCGAAACAAGTTCTCCTGCTTGTCATAATCACTCGCGCTGACGTCCACGCGAAGAGGACCCTGCGGGGCCCAGATAGAGGCGATACCCGCCTTGGCCACGAGACGTCGGACCAACTCATGCTCGGTCACCACTGGGGTGGCCAACGCCGCCCGCTTCGAACCTGCGGTAAATCGCCATTCGCTCAACTCAGGATAAAGACCACCCACCTGGCTACACCAGGCAACCACACGCGCAGCAACATCCTCCATCTCCCACGAAGACGGCCGCCAACCACACCTCAATGACCACATCACACATCATCTCCTGCTCACAACAACGAAACTACCGAAGAAAAGGCACATGACTGATCCTAATCTCCTCAGGACCCAGCCGACGCACCTCTGAAACAGCCCTGTCTTCGGTAAATATCCACCCGGGATAACGACTTCTCACGGTCGAATCATGAGGAACTATTCACAGCCGAGCAGCGAGCAGGGACGGTCACCGCGCCGAAACGATGATTGTCGCAATGGCCTCTGTGGGCTCAAGACAGGTCGAGGCCCTCGCTCCGCGGGCACCTGTTAGTCGTGGTCGGGGCGAGCGAAGAAAACTCCCTCCGCTGTGGTACGGATGACCCGCGCCGCCCGCACAAAATCCGGATACGAATCATATGCGTCCCGCCGCGCATAGTTCACTGCTTTCACAAGAGATCCGTCGTCAAGCATCGGCCCCAATCCCACCTGTTTCCCGCAGTTGACATACTCAGGCGAAAAAATACGACAGGCCATCTCCGCCATCATCATGGCCACATCCTCATCATCCTCGTCCACATTGGCCGGTGCTCTTCTCCCCCCTGCCGCGAAGCGAAACAAGTTCTCCTGCTTGTCATAATCACTCGCGCTGACGTTCACGCGAAGAGGACCCTGCGGGGCCCAGATAGAGGCCAAGCCCCCGTCGGCCACGAGATTTCGGACCAACTCGTGCTCGGTCACCACTGGGGTGGCCAACGCCGCCCGTTTCGAGTCTGCGGTAAATCGCCATTCACTCAACTCAGGATAAAGACCACCCACCTGGTTACACCACTCAACCACACGTGCAGCAACATCCTCCATCTCCCACGAAGACGGCCGCCAACCACACCTCAATGACCACATCACACATCATCTCCTGTTCACAACAACGAAACTACCGAAGAAAAGGCACATGACTGATCTTAATCTTCGCAGGAATGATCTCACTCGCCTCCCGAGCAGCCTCTTCTTCGGCAAATATCCAATGGATGGGCGTTGACCCCGCCGCCTCTAGCTGGCGGTCAGCAGCATCCTCGAGCTGTTTAGCGGCCGTACTCCACTCCGCGGGTATTAGGTTCGCATATCCGAGCCCCTTGGCATCAAGGAGTTCTCCATTCTGGAAACCGTCAAACTCGACACCATTGACATAGTAGCCTTCAGGCCGACCCGTGATCTGCAACTCATAGGCTCGAGCATTCGCACTGCCGTGATTCTTCGATGGCCCCCACTCCCCAGGCCCACCGAGACCACAACCGGTAGCGGTTCCGTTGTGTGCTAGGACCCAGCTGCTGTCGTCGGCTACGTAGTAGTTGTGCAGGTCTTTGACTGTGACGTTGTAGACCGTGGCGATCTGGCCGGTGGCCTGGATCGACACGACGGTCACGAGACTACCAGTCTCGTCGTAGAGCTGGTCGCCGGCTCGTAGATCCTGGGCCTCGACCCAGCCCTTACCATCGACGTAGAACGGGTGCACGGCGGTGGTGGTCACCGTGCCCGACTCAGTCGTCACCTGCCAGGTCGCGACCTGGTCATGAATGTAGGTGTCAGTGACCTCACCGGGCTCAGCCTGGCCCGTTTCCGGGTTGTACGCGGCGACCATGTCACCGGCAACAACATCTTCGATGTTCTTCGAGGTGCCATCAGCCATCAACACCTGGGTACCGGCCACGAAACAGCCGTGCCGGGACACATCGGTCACCGTGGACAGGGCACCCGCGCCACCACCCACCAGGCCCCCACCAGCAGCACCGACCGCCACAGCCTTCAAACCGCCACGCAGGGTATGGGGGCCAGGGCCGGCCCAGTAGGCCCCAGCCTGGCCGATACCACCGTCGATAGCACCTTCCGTCAGACCAGAAACCACGTTCTTACCCAGACACGTCGCCGCCTTACCGGCGGCCCACTTGCCAGCTGCAGCCCCCAACCCGCCACCGACCAGGCCGACAGCACCCGAGACCGCAACCTCGCCCCACGTGACAGACCCCGTGGTAGCTTTCTGCGCGATCGTGTCGATACCAGCACCCAGCAAGACACCGCCCAGCGGCCCGCCCACACCCGTGGCCATGAGCACACCACCGGCAGCAACCATCGCGCCACCAGCAACGTATTCCCAGTTGTTCTTCAACCAGCCACCAGCAGCATCCGCAGCCTTGGCCAACGGAGACCGGGCCGCATCGCGATAACCCTTAAGATCTTCATCAGTGAGCGGGCGAAGCCCTAACGGGTCAGAAAAATTAACCGGATCATTACCGGCAAACGCATACGGATTACCCGACCAGCCGGCACCAGCCACACCCGGCAACGGATCAGTCGACAAAAACCCACGCGTGGCCGGATCATAGACACGCGCCTGCATCCACTCCATGCCCTGGACCAGCAACGACCCCTGAGCAGACACCCCCACGTTCGTCGCGACCGCCCACGGATCCATCGGGTTGCCGCCGTGGTCACGCGCCGACCACTGCGGCGGAAGCCACGAGGCGTCAGGGCCATCGACCATGCCAGTGACACCAGCCTCGGTAACCACCGAGCGCGCCCCGTACTGGACCAGCGTCGGCATGAACGACGACGAGTCCCACCACACGCTGTCCTGATCGACGCGAGCAAGCTCACCCAGCGCGTCGACCCACAGCCGCTGTGTCTGCGCGGCGACCTTGTCGCCGTCATGGTTGATCTGCGTGATCGAATCCAAGAAACCACGCGGATCCCACGTGAAACGACGCTCACCTGCCGGCCCCTGCTCACGCACACGACGACCGGCATCGTCATAAGCGTAGGTGGTCGTGCCGTCAGGATTGGTCACCGACACCAGCTGCGAGGCGGCATCATAGGTGAACCGCGACACCGTCCCAGCCGCATCCTCGACAACCATCCGGCCGTTAGCGTCATACTCCCACGTGGTGACCAAGCCCTCGCTGGTCTGGGCCCGAACCAGCTGACCGGTCTGGTCGTAGGAGTAGAAAGTCGTGATGCCGTCAGTCTTGTCTGCCACGACCCGACCGTTCTCGTCACGGGTGATCACCGACTCGCTGATGAAGCCGTTGCGCTCTACACGCTGGCGCACCACGGCACCGTCGGCATACTCCCATGAGGCATACAGCCCATCAGCGAAGACGCTGACGATGCGTCCCAGCGAATCACGGTCGATGACCACCCGACCCAGCCCCTCCTGGATGAAGGCGCTGACCCGATTGTTCGCATCATACTCGTACGACGTGGACTGCCCATTCGGGCGGATCATGCAGGTACGACGACTATTCTGGTCATACTCCCAGCGCACCCCCTGGTCGCCGCGACCACGCCACAGCAGGTTACCGCGGACATCGAAGCGCAACTCGTGGCGGGCATCACCCTCCACGATCGTCGTCGTACGACCGACGAAATCACGGGTGGTGGCAGCCAGCAGCGTGTCATTGACCCACTCCTCGACCCGGCGACCAGCCGAATCGTAGACCCACGACATCGACGCCCCCGCACCATCAACACGCCGAGTGACGCGGCCAGCCGCATCGTAGGAGTACCGCGTGACCCGCCCCAGCGGATCGGTGCTGGTCAGCAAACGACCCATCGGATCGTAGGTGTGCCGGGTCACCCCGCCCATCGGATCGGTGACCTCGCCGATGCGGCCCAGCTCATCGTAGGCGAAGTGGGTCACACCACCGGCGGCGTTAACAACCTCACTCATCTGGCCCGCCGCGTCGTAGCGGAAGCGACGCGTGCCGTACCAGGAATCCTGCGACCACACGACCCGGCCCAGCTTGTCGTACTTCAACCGCGTCAAGCCGCGCCCTGGCTCCCGACGCGCCACCGCACGACCACACTCGTCGAAGGTTGTCGTGACGCGCTCACCAGTCGGCCAGACCTCACCCTCGATACGACCGTCGGCGTCGTAGATCATCTCGTAGCGGTCACCGCCAGTCGAGATCGTCGCAGCCCAGCGACCACACTCGTCGTACTCGTAACGGAAAGTCTGGCCCATCGGCTGGGTGACGGCTACAGGACGACCGGCAAGGTCACGCTCAATCGAGGTGACACCGCCCGCCTCGTCAATGATCTCGACAGGTAGACCCGCCAGGTCGTAGCGGGTCTTAGTGGACGTGGCATCGGCGTTGATATGGCAGACCATGCGCCCGAGACGATCATAGACCGCCTCTTCGCGCTTGCCGTCATCAAGGTAGGCGGTCGGCAGGGCCATCTGGTTAGTTTCATAGCGCCGCACACCGCCAGTGGCATCGGTGGTGGCCTTCAACGTGCCCTCAGCGTCGTAGGAGAACTGCCACACCCCACCAGAAGCATCCTTCATGGACTGCATCCGCGACATCGCGTCGTAGGAGAACTGCCAGGCCGAACCATCCGGCAACTCGACCCTGGTCAAGTTACCCAGATCGTCAACCCGACGCTCCACTCGCCGTCCCAGCTCGTCGATCGTGGCCGACTCCTCGCCAGCCTCGTCACGCTCAACCTCCACACGCCCACCCAGCGGATCGACCGTCGCCAACAGCCGGCCACCAGCGGAATATTCGAAACGCCACACCGCGCCGTCGGGGTCGATGCGCTCGACGCACATGCCGCGCTCGTCGTAGCGGTAACGGGTGGTATGCCCCAGCGGCGTGATCGCCGCCACGACCCGGCCCTGTTCGTCGCGCTCCAACCGTGCGGTGTGACCCGCAGCATTCGTAGTAGAGACCAGGTCACCGTGGGCGTCGTAGCCCATCGTCAAGGTCACACCGGTGGGATCAACAACCTTGGTCAGCAGCGAACCGTCCCATTCCAGCACCGTGACCCCGCCGACCGGGTCAACGATACGCGCCGGGTTCCGGTTATCGCCCTGATAGACCATCTCGGTCACCGAAACCTGATCGTCGTTGATGACGCGGACCTCGATGAGGCGGTCCTGCTCGTCAAAGTCCTGTTCGATGCGGGCACCCGACACGGTCTGCTCAGCGATGACATGTCCCCGAGTGTCAAAACTACGCACCACGGTACGACCCTCACGGTCAGTGACCATGACCTGATTACCAAAGCGATCCCACGACGCCGACTGGCGGTGATCCTCAGCGTCAACGACGCCGACCAGGCGACCCTTACCATCGTGGACATAGGTGTTAGCGCGCGCACCGTCCTCGTCACAGACCACAGTCACCCGGCCCCCCAAATAGGAGTAGCGCGAGAGGCGACCATGTGGGGAACGCTGAGTGACAACACGGCCCTGCCCGTCATAGGTGTTGTCCACCTCGACCACACCATCAGCATCAACGACACGGCACATCAAGCCTTGTTCGTTCCACTCGTACCGATGCGTAGCGGTATCACCAGTGGACTCAACCAGCCGTTCCTGCTCATCGTAGACATAGCCGACCCGGCGACCATCACTGGCCAATGCCTCGACAACGCGGCGACCATCCTGGCTCCACACCAGTTCGACTGCCCGACCGAACTCATGCTCCAGGCGAACGAGGCGATCCTCGGAATAAGTGAAGGCAACACGCGAGCCAGGACCCCGATCCTGGAAGACCGGCCGACCCGCCTGACTGAACGCGAAACTCCCGCCATCATTGTCACGGATAAGGAAAGCCACGCCACCCATGCCAGTCGGCTGCTCAAGCCACAAATTCTCACACTGGGCGCGCCCCCAGCCCTCACCCATGCGACCAAACACGATATGACGCCCGTCAGCCTGGACCCAACGCGCCGACTCGTCCGTAACCACCAAGCGAGACTCAGCCAGGCTCGACCAGCCAGGACCAAAAGCCCCACACACCTGCGACATAGAGTTATACACACGGCCCCACTCAAGGGTCGCCGACCCACCAGTGAAACCCAAATCCACCTGCGGCTCAACAAAATTCCCCGTCGCCGCATTAACCGGATCATCAGCAAACCCCGACGTCGGCTGGCCACCCATAGCGGTGGGAGGATCGACGACGATGTCGTCGCGAGACGACGAGATGCCGCTAGCCTGCAGAGCCGCATCCAGCGCACTATTGGGCACCGCCATGCCCGTGCCGCCAGCATTCACAAAAAGCTCGCGCACCCTGTCGGCCCACGTGATCTCGTCAACGTTCGCCTTGTTCCACGCGGTAAGAGCGGCGGCGACACTAGAAGCATCAAAAGTCACCCACGAGCAGGATCGTGCAAAGGCGGCCAGCGCCGCATCTACCTTCCCCGGGTGGGGAAGCATCGAGTCATTCAGGCTGGCAGTCTGCCTGCTAAAGGACTGCAAATTGTCGGTGTTACCCGCAGATGTCCCATATGCACTACGTTGACCCTCAAGCGCCTTTCGCGGCGGCGGCGGCGTAGCCGGCGCCCAGGCCGTTGGACCGTCCAGCTTCTCAGAGAAGTTAGGCTCAGGCATGTCGTCAGTGTGGAGAACATCAGTGAAGAACTGGGCAAAGTCGCCTCGGTCCTTGCGACGCTGCGCCCAAGCGGCGGCGTCGGCACGGCGCTTGTTTTCGTCGCGGGCCGCCTGATCTAAGGTATCGATTTTAGTAGCCGCATCGTCGAGGTTGCTAGCGATCTCGTCGAGGTCATTCAACTGCTGGGTCCCGTTGGCCTCGAAAAGTTCTGCGTAATACCCTTCGAAGCCCTCAGAACCCTTGTTACGCGCAGCTGCCCGTGCCCCCCGCTGGCCGCGGAGCGCCGATGCGGCAGCACGCAGCACCGAGCGAGTCTCAGACGCGACGCCAAAGTCATAGGCGACGGGCGACATGCCGGACAACTTGTCGAGATCGTAGTCGTCGGAATTGGCCATGGTTCAGCCTCTCGGGTGGGACACTAGAGTGTTGACGAAATACCAGGAAGCAATCTAACGCCTCAGAAGCTCACGCCAGCAGGCTTTCCCTGAGGTTATCGATGTCAGAAGGTGCTGCCGGTAGGCGACATCGCCTGGATAAGTGCCCCCTGGCCGCCCATGCATGCGTAGCCTCGGCCAGAACTGATCCGCACCGGGGCCGAGCGTGGGACCGTGATGCCCAAGAGTTCACCATCGTAGTCACGATTGGGGACCAGCAAGACCCCGCAACGAGACTTACGCACGACCTTCGTCCAATGCGAGTACAGACTACGCAAGTCGTCTGAACGTCCCGCGGCGATCACATGGACGTGCGGCAGATTTGATCCCACCAGGTCCGTGATGGATTGATCTGCATCGTCGAAGCGCTCGGCGTCATCGATGAGCAGGACTAACGGCGCTGTCCGCATACGCGCGGCCGCCACCAGCGCCGGAATCTCGTCGGGGCCAACCGCCACGTTGTCAAGACCGGAAGAAGCGATGGGGGAACGCTTGGAGCCGATACCCCACACAGCCAGGTCGGTCCCTTCTGCCACCGCGCTCGTACGCAGCGACTCGGCAAGGCCCATCAGCAATGTCGACTTGCCCGATCGAGCGGGGCCGGCGATGAGCATGTGCTCACCTTCGTAGAGCTCGAGATACTGCGGGGCCATGTCTGCTTCCCGGAGACCGATAGGGATCCGCCAGGGCTCATCGCCCAAGTGCGCTACCGCGTCTAGTTCAGTCACGCTGACGTGGTCGGGCAGTTCCCGAACCACCTGCTCCTTATTGGGTGCGCCCCAGCGGTTCGCAATGACTGCCACCGCGTCAGACAGCGGAACAGAAGGGGTTGCGACGTGCGTCTGCAGCTTGGTCACACTAGGCACGCAGCGGCCGGGAACCGGCGACGGGGCCTCAGCGGGTTTCAGGCCACCTGTGCTGTAGTCATAGGGGTCAGCTAGGCGGAACATCCACTTCTGAGTGGTGACCTCGTCGATGGCGGAAGGGATAGCGCGTGCCCGGCTGGTCGTGATGACAAAGTGCATGTTGAGATCTGGGCCGTCAGCGTAGGCGCGGTACATCCCCTCCAGCAGAGCCATGCCTTCGAAATCTTGGTACTCGTCACGCAGGGCGGCCAACCCGTCGATGATGACAACCATGCGCCGGTACGGCCCCGAGGTGGCCCGACGGGTCTCAAGCTCCTGCCGGAGGAAGCGCAGGAGGCGCATCTGCTTCTCACGTCCGCCTGCTCCGGAGCCGACATAGGCCGACGTATGGGGCAACTTCTCAAGGGGCTCGAGGTCGCGGGCACCCATGTCGAGCACGATCAGGTCAAGATCCTTCGGGGCGTAATGCTGCGCCAAGGTCAGCGCGACTGTCGCGCAGGCCGTCGTAGTGCCAAACCCCGGGATCCCGACCAGCATGAGGTTTCCACCGGCCATATCCCAACCACCAGGGATCTGGCGCTGGCGGTCCGGGTCGTCGGAGACCGCGAAGTTGACCTGCTCTCCAACGACCTCGCCCGCCGTTAGGAGGGGCGGGCGTCCCTCAATTGGCCCTGTCTCAAAGCCTGCTAGATCGACTCGTTCACCCAGCGCCTCGGGCCACACGGGCCGCGGTGGGGCGTAGCCAGCTTTCTCGTTCGCCTCGACAATCGCGTCGATCAGCAAGTCCAGATCGGACTTAGCGTCCTTGCGCGTGGGCTTGGGAGGGTTGGGGATCGGCACACCGTCGCGTAGCTCTTGGATCTCGATCGCGTTGTCCTGGTCTTTCTGCGCCGCACCTGTAACCAAGGCGGTCTGGACCGGAGTGATGTCGTCCTGGCCGAGCTTTACGTATGCGCGCCCCTTCTGCGCATTGGCGATAGCGGCAGCGTCGGGAACACCGATAACGTTGTTAGAGTCCTCGCGGCTTTGCACACGCAGTGCTACGCGAAGGTTGGTGTTAGCGAGGATGTCGTCGTTGACAACCCCGGCAGGGCGCTGAGTGGCAAGGATCATGTGGACGCCCAGAGTTCGCCCGACCGTGGCGACGCGCACCAGTGAACTCAGTACTTCCGGAAAATCCTTGGCCAGCATGGCGAACTCGTCGACGACGAGCAGAAGGCGCGGAAGCGGCTCTGAAGGCTTAGCCCGGATGTAAGCGTCGAGGTTGTCGACTCCCTCGCCAGCCGCAGCGAAAAGTCGCTGGCGATATTCCATTTCAGCTTCAAGGGCCCGTAAGGCACGGTTGGCCAACTGCTCGTCGAGGTTGGAGATCGTTCCGATGGTGTGCGGCAGGCGCTCACAGGCAGCGAAGGCCGCACCGCCCTTGAAGTCGATTAAGATGAAGGTGAGTTTCGTCGGCGCGTTGCAGGCTGCCAGGCCAGCTACCATTGATCGAAGGAACTCCGACTTGCCGGAACCCGTCGTTCCGCCAACCAGACCATGCGGGCCGTCCTTGACGATATCGAGGCTGTAGACGCCGTTCTCGCCAACCCCCACCGGGGTGGATACTCCCCGGGAAGTCTCCCAGGCGTGGAGGATCTTGCCGGCCGTCGGGGCCTCCAGGTCGATGAGGGGCGGTAGTCGCACCAGGCTGGGTAGGGCGGCACCCGGAGTCTTGAGTTCAGGGTCTTCAAAACGCGCAAGGTCGAGGGCGCAGCGCTGGGCGCGTTCCAAGGTCACACCTGCGAGGACCACGTCGTCGACCTTCTTGAGATCATCCGGGCGGGTCACTGTCGCGGCTGCGTCATCAGCCACAGTCACGACGACCGTACAGGCCGCAGGAAGTTGATCTTCCGCCGCTGCGATAACAATCCCCGAAACCTCCCGGGACATCTCACGTGCGGAAGAAGCCTGCTTATTCATATGACGCCCAAACCCCAGCAGCGATCGGGCGGGAGACTCGCGGCCCTCCGTGAGGACATCGGAGTCGAGGACAAGCAATACCGACATCGTCGGATGGGATTGGATCTCGTCACGCAAGCCACGCAGCATTTCGTTGGAACGCTGGCGAGCGTGCGAAAACCAGCGATCAGCCGAGGCGTTGCCGAGGCGCCGCGTGTGCGGCAGCCATGTTGTCCACTCCCAATCGGTTTCACGGCCCTGGTCGCAGAAGACGCCGATCGTGACATCAGCCGGGCCAGAATGAACCGCGGCTTGGCACACGAGGCTGCGTGCAAGAGCGAGAGCTCCGTCACGGTCGCCGACGATGCCGACGACTCCGGCGTCGCTGAGGTTGACCTCGACAGGCGAGCACGGAATCATGCTGGCCGCAATGACCTTGCGAACTCGCTCATCAGGCCTGCCTGCCCCAGAGCGTTCAACGGGCGGATCCCATGGCACAGCGCCCATCCCTGCGTGGAGACTAAGGAAGTCGTGGGCACCAAAGCGACGCTGCCACAACTGGGTGGTGGGGATCGCCGCAACACGAAGTGTCGTCGCTGGGTCTGGGCACTCGACGCGCCGCCGCGCGGCTTCTTCGGATGCAGCCTTGGCCAGGTCCCGACGCAGCGTCTCGAGGGCGAGCGCAAAGCGCTTGTCCTCAGACTTGCGTTCCTGCTTACGGCGCGACTTCTGCTCATACCACGAGCCGACGGCCATCACCGGGCTCAGAACCGCAAACATGGCGTACATGGGGTTTTTCATCACCACGACCATGGCGACCGCCATGACCAGCGGCACGACCACCGCAATGATGTTGAACTTTGCGCCGTCAGGGATTTCCTTGGGCTCGGGGCAGACAATCGGATCCGGCCGTGGAGGCTGGCCAGGGCGCGGAGGCCGGTTAAACGGCGCCGTACCTGCTGGGGTGACATTGTGCAGCGATCCAGCGCGCGGCGCGGGATTCTCCTGAAGGCTCTCGCGCAACAGCAGGGTCGAGCCGCCCACGGCCAACGTGGTATCGACGGCGACAGACTGCCCTGCGGATGAGTCCACCTTAAGTCCGTCGGCCTCCGAGGAATACGCAAAGGTGCCGTTCGTAGAACCCTGATCGATGACTCGAAGACCAACATCGTCACGCTGGATGTGGACGTGATCCCATGAAACGCTGGCGGAAGCGATCGAGAGGTCGGCATGAGGAGAACGGCCGATGGCCAACGGTCGGTCAACGGGAAGCTGCAAGACACTGCCAGCCTCCATGCCTCCAGCCTGGGTGATACTCCACCCCTTCAGAGGAAGCGCCGGACGCAAGGGTTCGCGAGAGATACGCATGCCATCGAGCAACTCCAGCCGAGCAAGCAAACTGTCGGCGCGGACCTCTCGGTCGTCAAGCCACAGAGTACTATCCGCAGCCGGACGTGTGCCGGTCACATTCTCGACCAAGTCAGCCAGGGTAGCCTTCGCGGAGAAGCGAGCCACATCTAGGTCGCGCTGGACTGAGTCGAGATTGAACTGAAGGCGCACGCCTACTCCTTCTACATGGTTGTCAGAGATGGTGGAGCTCGACCCCGAGGGACGCTTACGAACGCTATGGCCGAGCAGGGAACCACACAAGCGGAGCCACCCCCGACGCCGGAGCTGGCCGTAGCCCAAGTGTGTCTTGTCCGGAACTGAGGGGAACTACGCGGTCCTTCGGGAACGCCGCCGGGCGCGTGAAGTCCAGCGGGCTCCCAGTAATTCCCTGGTCATATCCAACGGTCATGTTGGCAAGACTGGCCGACACTGCCCCAGAGTCCTTCACCTGTGCCTTCTCCACTGCGCGAACCAACGCCACGACGGCGTCGTGGCTACGGCTATCGGCTACTGCGGCGACAGTGCTGAAGGAGTCATCCCCTACCGGGTTCTTGGCACCGGGGTCGGCAGCCAGCAGACGCAGTCCGGCGAGATAAGCTGACATGGATCGGGCCGCTTCGTCGGTGCCCAGGCTCTGTGCGTCACCGCTCGCCGCTCCGACGGAGAAGAGCTCGGTGGAAGCAGTGCCATTGGCCTTCACAAGCCCCTGGTAGAAGCCGGGGCTAAGCGCCTCAGGCGTCAGCACGACGGGAACGTGGGAGCCGACGCCCTGGATTAGTGCGACGGTCTGGCCCAACGTGAGAGCCGGGCCCGCAGCGACGATCCCCTGCGGCTTACTCCGGCCGAGAGTCTTTGATAGGACCTTGGCAGAAACGCTGCGGTCGATCTTCGGGTCGAGCGGCAGCATTCGGGCACCCTCGATCCCCTGCGGGATCTTCCCGCCGGCATTGATAGTCAGCAGAGGATCCAACTTTTGCTGCGTGATCAAGTTGGCCATCACCGCAGCGATGTCCTCGTCACTCGGCCCGGTGCTCCACGCGCCGGTCGGCAACGACGCTACATCGGAGTAGTACGGCAAGAGCACTGGGGTGCCGCTGTGAGCCGCAGCCTTCACACCCGCAAGGAGATGATCGCCGGTTGATGCATATACGATGCCGCTGACGCGGGCCTTGCGAGCCTTCGCGACAGCCTCCGCCGAGCCTGACGCGGTCCCGTGATCGTCGAAAACCGTCAGACTGATCTTTGTCCCCGACATCGCGAACCGATGGATGGCAACTTCGGCGCCAGCGGCAGCATCGCGCCACTCGCTGCCTTGCCCGGGATCAGAGGACAGCGTCAAGATCAGCGCAATGCTCGTGTCCTTCGGCACGTCGGCATGCAACTGAACAGGTACTGAAGCGGCCGGTGGTTGCGGCTTTTCCCGGTGCTGCATGCTCCACACCCCCCAACCGGTTACGGCGACAACAAGAACTGCTGCTGCGATGAGAAGGGCGTAAAGACGCTTACTCACTTGGTGGGTCCGATCGTGAAGTTGTAAACCGTTTGGGCGTCGGCGCCAGCAGGAACCTTGGCACGGAATGCGGGAAGCTCGCCCTGAGACTCCGTAGCCGCCTTCAACTGGGCCTGACGCAACAGAAGTGTATCGATGTCGCGGCCTCGCACCGAGGCATACTCCGTCGCCGCCCCCGAGGCCATGGCTAACTGGTAGTCGGCAGAGCCGACCTTGGCTGAACTAGTAGCCATGGCACCGAGCAGACCGCGACCCTTGACCTTGCGATCGCCGAGGTCCAGCAACACCTTGTTCAGGTCAGCCTGAAGTAGAGCACCAGCGCCAGACAAGTCACGCGAAGAACGCGAGAAACTTGACGCGATGTCAGCCAGATTGGTTTCGACCATCTCGTCAATGGCTTCTCCCAACTTGGCACTGGATCCAGCCAGTTGGGCGTCTTCCTCCCTAATACTCTTTGTTCCGTTGCGGGAGATAGTCACGCTGGCGGAGTTGAGGCCCTTAACCGACGCAACGAACATGCTGCTGACGCCTGATGCATCAACCAAGGTGTCCTCGACCACGCGTCGCTGAGTCTGGGTCATGGACTTGGCAAGGTCCGTGCGTGCGTTTGCCGTGGCGCGACTGAAGCCTTCCGTAATTGCGGCGCTCAGACCTTCCTGTTGCGCCTGGAGCGCCGTCAGACGGGGGCCCATGTGATCCCGGCCTTCAGCCAGGCTGGCAACCGCCGCCTTCAGTTCCTGACTATACGAATCGCTGAAGGTATGGCCTTCTTTCAACGCAGCGATGCCATCGTCGATCCACTTGATGCCGAGGTTAAAGGCGTGATAAGTGGTGGGATCGTCATCCGGAGCATCTACCACAGTCCAGTTGATGACCTCTTGCCATGCTGCAGACTGCTTCTCGAGCAGGCTAATGGCCGCATCAATCCCTGCCAGCTGATCGGTCAAGCGCGTCCGCATGTCATCGGTGGCCTTCCACTTGGCCGGGCGCTGGGACGCGCGGGTCCTCCGGCCAGTGCACGTCGTCCCTGTCGACATCGCGCGCAACTGGTCGCGCG
>OKVG01000978.1_pt1 | contig 14501 bp, 9 predicted proteins | sample 1606981 | NCBI WGS metagenome assembly OKVG01 (sample SAMN03281018, study PRJEB24777) | human gut metagenome | isolation source: fecal sample PR128 from 1 month old male Malay infant, vaginal delivered... | reverse complement strand
TAGTCGCATCGTCAATCCTTTATACGCCAAGATTCGAGTAATTAATGAATCAATTGTTACCAATACGCGTCAACAACTTGAAGGTATGAGGGTTATTCGGGCTTTTGATCAAAGTGAGCGTGAATTAAATAATTTTACTGCTGTCAATAAAGACTTGAAGAAGTGGCAGCTCAAAACAGGGGTGATAGCAAGTCTCATTAGTCCTTTGACTTTCTTGGTTGTTAATATGACCTTGATTGCTATCCTTTGGCAAGGAAATCTTCAAATTCAAGCTGGCCTTTTGTCTCAAGGTATGCTGATTGCTCTGGTCAATTATCTCTTGCAAATTTTGACGGAGCTTCTTAAATTGGCCATGATGTTGACCAATCTGAATCAAAGTTTTATTTCAGCGAAGCGAGTACAAGCTATTTTTGAACTCCAAGATGAGGATATAGAGGCACCTTTAGAAGTCCGAACTTCTAGTCAGGCTTCCACAGTGCTAGCTATTAATCAGATGACCTTTACCTATCCTACAGCTAGTTCGCCATCACTTCAAGAGATTCATGTAAGTCTTGCTGAAGGTCAGTCACTAGGTATTATTGGTGGTACAGGTTCGGGTAAATCGACATTGGTGAACTTAATCATGAACTTATATCAGCCTCAGCTTGGTTCGCTAGCTATTTTCAAAGATCAAAAATCACCAAAAAACCTTAAAGAGTGGCGTTCTTGGGTTGCCTATGTCCCGCAAAAAGCTGAGTTATTTAGAGGAACCATTCGTTCAAACTTGTCATTAGGACTTGACCACGAACCTAGTGAGCAAGAACTGTGGCATGCGCTTGACATGGCTCAGGCTGCTGATTTTGTTAAAGACAAAGATCTTGGTTTAGATGAGCCAGTTGAGTCATTTGGCCGTAATTTTTCGGGTGGTCAACGTCAACGCTTGACTATTGCACGTGCGTTGATGAGACCAGCACCATTCTTGATTTTGGATGACTCCACCTCAGCCCTAGATTACTTGACTGAAAGTCGCTTACTAGCGGCTATCAGAGACAATCTTAAATCAACGAGTCTGATTATTATTTCGCAAAGAACAAATAGTCTAAAAGTTGTTGATCAAATTTTGGTGCTTGATAAGGGACATCAAGTTGGCTTGGGTAATCATGAAGAATTGCTTGCCACAAATAAACTCTATCAAGACATTCATTATTCTCAACATCAAAAGGAGGTCGCTGATGAAGGCTAGAAATAATAAATCAACGCTTAAACGTTTAAGTAGAGATATCTTAAGTCAGCGTTACCTCTTTGCCTTAGCAACAGTTGGGACCATTATTCAAGTTGCCTTAACGGTTTACTTACCTATTTTAATTGGTGATGCAGTGGACGCTGTTCTTAAGATGAACGCCGTTCTATTGATGTCACGTTTAATTTGGCAGATGCTTGTAGTTATCTTAGCTAATAGTGCAATCCAGTGGCTTAACCCTTTGATTTATAATCGTTTGATTTATTCATATAGCGAAAGTTTACGTGAACGAGTCATGATGAAAATTCATGCTATGCCTCTTAGTTACCTTGATCGTCAAGGAACTGGAGACATGGTTAGCCGTGTGACTACAGATAGCGATCAGTTAAACAACGGACTTCTCATGGTCTTTAACCAATTTTTCGTTGGGCTTTTGACTATCTTTGTCATAATCATTACCATGGCTCGCTTAGACTGGTTCATGATGCTCTTAGTCCTAGTCATGACGCCTCTGTCAATGCTTGTGGCACGTTTTATCGCAAAGAAGAGCTATCAACTCTATCGCAATCAAACTAAATGGCGAGGCATGCAGACTCAATTGATTGAGGAAAGTCTGACTCAAGAAGCTTTAGTACAGAGTCTAAATGCTCAAGAACAGATGGTTAGGAGTTTTAAAGACGTCAATGGTAAGTATGCTGATTATTCACAGGGTGCTATCTTTTATTCGTCAGCGGTTAACCCAGCTACACGTTTTGTCAATAGTCTGATTTATGCTCTTATTGCAGGTGTTGGGGCCTATCGAATCATGTCGGGTGGCGCTTTCACAGTGGGACAATTGACTACCTTCCTAAATTATGTGACTCAGTATACCAAACCTTTTAATGATATCTCATCTGTTCTATCTGAACTGCAAAGTGCTTTGGCCTGTGCTGATCGCCTTTATATGATATTGGATGAAGAGGAAATAACAGAAACAGGTAAGGCGGTCTTGGGAGAAGCAGATGTGCAGGGACGTTTTCAATTTGATCATGTCCAATTTGGCTATTTGCCTAATAAACCTCTTATCAAGGATTTGAGTATTGATATCCCTGCCGCAAGTACTGTTGCCATTGTTGGACCTACAGGAGCGGGAAAATCTACCTTGATTAACCTGCTCATGCGTTTCTATGATTTGGACAAGGGGAATATTCTACTGGACGGGAGACCTATTACAGATTATACCCGTGAGAGTCTTCGGAAACAGATTGGGATGGTCTTGCAGGAAACTTGGCTTGAGGTTGGCACTATTCACGATAATATTGCCTATGGAAATCCAGAAGCCAGTCGTGAAGAAGTCATAGCAGCGGCCAAGGCTGCCAATGCTGATTTCTTTATTCAGCAGTTGCCTCAAGGTTATGACACCTACTTGAATGATGCGGGACAATCCCTTTCTCAGGGACAACGTCAGCTTTTGACCATTGCTCGCATATTTGTCAATGTGCCTAAAATCTTAATCTTGGATGAAGCCACTTCTAGCATCGATACCCGTACAGAGCTCCTCATTCAAGAGGCCTTCGCTAAATTAATGAAAGGTCGAACAAGTTTCATCATTGCTCATCGATTATCTACCATAGAGAATGCGGACCTTATTTTGGTCATGAATAATGGAGATATCGTTGAACACGGAACCCATGAACAACTGATGCAAGCTAAGGGAATGTACTATCGTATGCAGACGGCCCAAAAGACACAAAATAGTTAAATCCGACAGAGCTTTTAAGCTCTGTTTTTTATGATTTTAGCCAATCATTTATCACGGAAGCTTATTAATGAAAAAGAAATGAAATTTAGTTATTTTTTCTTTTTTATTGGAAAAAATACTGATAAGATGGTAAACTAAAGAGGATATTATATAAAAAAAGGTATCGAAAATTAGAATGTTAAAACATAAAAACGTCCTAGTGTTTTTAGGACAAACCTTGCTTTATTTCGCCATTTTTATGGCCCTAATTTATCTCTACAATTACCTAGGACAAGGTCAAGGTAATTTTATCTATAACGAATTTTAGGAAGAATAATGACGAATACAAAAATTAAAGATATGATTGAAACGATTGAGCAGTTTGCTCAATCACAACCTGACTTTCCTGTTTACAATATTTTAGGGGAAGTTCACACTTACGGTGACTTAAAAGCTGACTCGGATAGCCTAGCTGCCAAGATTGATAGTCTTGATATTCCAGAAAAATCACCTGTCGTGGTTTATGGTGGTCAAGAGTATGAAATGTTGGCAACTTTTGTCGCTTTGACTAAATCTGGTCACGCTTATATTCCAATTGATAGTCACTCAGCTCTTGAGCGTGTGACGGCAATTGTTGAAGTAGCAGAGCCTAGTCTGATTATTGCTATCAATGACTTCCCACTTGAGGATGTCCAAGCTCCAATCTTAACATTGGACCAAGTGACAACAGCTTTTGAAAGCAAGACTAGCTACGAAGTGACTCATCCTGTTAAGGGGGATGATACTTATTACATCATCTTTACATCAGGAACTACAGGTAAGCCTAAAGGGGTACAAATTTCACACAATAATCTCCTCAGTTTCACTAACTGGATGATTACGGACAAGGAATTTGCAACGCCAAAACGTCCTCAAATGCTGGCTCAACCGCCTTATTCATTTGACCTATCTGTAATGTACTGGGCACCAACATTGGCACTTGGAGGAACACTCTATGCGCTTCCTTCAGCCATTACACAGGACTTCAAGAAGCTCTTTGAAACGATCTTCTCACTTCCAATTGCTATTTGGACATCAACACCATCTTTTGCAGATATGGCAATGTTGTCTGAAGACTTCAATGCTGAGAAGATGCCAGAAATTACGCATTTCTATTTTGACGGAGAAGAGTTGACTGTCAAGACTGCTCAAAAGCTTCGCCAACGCTTCCCAGAAGCACGTATTATCAATGCTTACGGACCAACTGAAGCAACTGTAGCCTTATCAGCAGTAGCAGTAACTGATGAGATGCTGGCTAACCTTAAGCGTTTGCCGATTGGTTATACCAAGGAAGATTCACCGACTTATATTATTGATGAGGATGGCAATATCCTTCCAAATGGTCAACAGGGTGAAATCATCGTATCAGGACCAGCAGTTTCAAAAGGCTATATGAACAATCCTGAAAAGACTGCTGAAGCCTTCTTCGAGTTTAATGGCCTTCCTGCTTACCATACTGGTGATGTAGGAACGATGACTGATGAAGGTCTCCTTCTTTACGGTGGACGCATGGACTTCCAGATTAAATTTAATGGTTTCCGTATTGAGTTAGAGGATGTTTCACAAAACCTTAATAAGTCTAAGTATATTGATTCAGCAGTAGCTGTGCCACGTTACAATAAAGACCATAAGGTTCAGAACCTCTTGGCTTATGTGATTCTTAAGGATGGTGTTCGTGAGCAGTTTGAACGTGAAATTGATATCACCAAGGCGATTAAGGCTGACTTAGAAGATATCATGATGTCTTACATGATGCCTACTAAGTTTCTCTATCGTGAGAGCTTGCCTTTAACACCAAATGGGAAAATCGATATCAAGGGTCTCATCAGTGAGGTTAACAACCGATGATAGACTTCTTGAAACAGCTCCCCCATTTAGAAGCCTACGGTAATCCCTTCTATTTTATCTATCTTGGATTAGCTCTATTGCCAATCTTTGTGGGTCTCTTCTTTAAAAAGCGTTTTGCGATTTATGAATGTTTGGTCAGTCTAGCCTTTATTGTTCTCGCTCTGACAGGAACACATGCTAGCCAATTACTAGCCTTACTCTTCTATATCGTTTGGCAAATCATCTGGGTTTATTCCTACAAACATTACCGCAGTAAAAAGGACAATAAATGGGTTTTCTATTTACACTCATTTCTTGTAGTCCTTCCCTTGATTTTTGTTAAGGTAGAGCCTGCGATAAATGGTACTCAGTCACTCTTAAACTTTCTTGGCATTTCTTACTTGACCTTCCGATCGGTTGGTATGATTATCGAGATGCGGGATGGTGTCTTAAAAGAGTTTACACTTGGAGAATTCCTCCGATTCATGCTCTTTATGCCAACCTTTACGAGTGGTCCTATTGATCGCTTCAAACGCTTTAACGAAGATTACCAAGCGATTCCTGAGCGAGACGAGCTGATGAATATGTTGGAGCAAGCTGTAAAATATATCATGCTTGGTTTCCTCTATAAGTTTGTTTTAGCTCAGATTTTCGGAAGTATGCTCTTGCCTTCACTGAAAGCACAAGCTTTGGCTCAGGGTGGTATCTTTAATTTAGCAACACTTGGTGTCATGTATGTTTTCGGTTTTGATCTCTTCTTTGATTTTGCAGGTTACTCGATGTTTGCCTTGGCAGCATCAAACCTTATGGGGATTAAGAGCCCAATCAACTTTGACAAACCTTTCATCTCACGAGACTTGAAAGAATTTTGGAATCGTTGGCATATGAGCTTGTCTTTCTGGTTCCGTGACTTTGTCTTTATGCGTTTGGTTATGGTTTTGATGCGAAACAAGGTTTTCAAAAACCGTAACACGACATCAAATGTGGCCTATGTCATTAATATGATGGTTATGGGATTCTGGCATGGAGTTACTTGGTACTACATTGCTTATGGTATTTTCCATGGTATTGGTCTAGGAATCAATGATGCCTGGTTACGTAAGAAGAAGACTATTAATAAAGAGCGTAAGAAAGCAGGTCTTGAGCCAATTCCTGATAATAAATGGACGAAGGCTTTGGGAATCTTTATTACATTTAACACTGTTATGTTGTCATTCTTGATTTTCTCTGGATTCTTGAATGACCTCTGGTTCACTAAAAAATAAGTAAAGGAATTATAAAAATGGATGTAAAATCAGAAGTTATTGAAATTATTGATGAACTCTTCATGGAAGATGTTTCAGACATGATGGATGAAGACCTTTTCGATGCTGGTGTTCTCGATTCAATGGGAACAGTTGAGCTTATCGTTGAATTGGAATCACGTTTCGATATTCGTGTGCCAGTTTCAGAATTTGGTCGTGATGACTGGAACACAGCTAATAAGATTGTTGAAGGGGTAACGGAGCTTCGCAATGCTTAAGCGTTTATGGCAAATTTTTGGCCCTATAATCTGTGCCTTAGTCTTGGTAGTAGTAGTTATTTTTTCCTACCCTCAAGGCAGAAAACATAATTATGAGGTTGAAAAACGTAACGCAGTAACCTTGACAACTGAGAACTTTAAGAGCCGTATTAATAAGACGACAGCTCTTTCTGATAAGAATCATCGATTTGTCCCTTTCTTTGGGTCTAGTGAGTGGTTGCGTTTTGATGCCCTTCATCCAGCTGTTTTAGCTGAAAAATACGACCGTAACTATCGCCCATATTTTATTGGACAACGTGGGGCTGCCTCTCTAAACCAATATTTGGGAATGCAACAAATGCTTCCTGAATTAAAAAATGGGACAGCAGTCTATGTCTTGTCACCACAGTGGTTTACTAAAAAAGGTTACAATTCTGCGGCTTTCCAGCAGTTCTACAATAACGACCAACTTAGTAGTTTCTTAAGTCAAAATCAGACGGATGCAAATTCTCAGTATGCAGCTCAGCGCATCTTAGAGATGAAACCTGAGATTACTATGAAATCTCAACTTTCTAAAGTGGCTAATGGGCAAGATTTAAATTCTCTTGATAAGACTTATATTCAATTTATGGCAGAGCTTAATAAGCGAGAAGATGCCTTGTTCAGTCCTTTTGCAGCATCAAATAATGCAAATTACGACAAGAAGGTTCTTCCTTATCTTAAAGAGTTGCCAGACAAGCTCTCTTACGAGGCACTTGACCAGGTTGCGGTAAGAGATGCAGAAGCTCATACCAAGTCAAACGACTTTGGTATCGATGACCGTTTCTATAAGAAACGTTTGGCTAAAAAGATTGGTAAACTTAAAGGGTTCCAAAAGAATCTTTCGTATGAAGTTTCACAAGAATACGGTGACCTACAGTTAGTCTTAAATCAATTTGCGAAGTCAAATACTAACGTTATCTTTGTCATCCCACCTGTTAATAGCAAGTGGATGGCTTATACGGGACTAAGTCAAGAAATGTATGATGCTACAGTTTCTAAAATCCGTTATCAATTGGAAAGTCAAGGCTTTACCAATATTGCTGACTTCTCAAAAGACGGAGATCAACCTTACTTCATGCAAGATACCATTCATATGGGATGGAAAGGATGGGTAGCCTTTGACAAGGCTGTTGATCCATTTGTAAGTAATCCAACACCTGCACCTAGCTATAACTTGAACGACCGCTTTTATAGTAAGGATTGGGCAGGTTATACAGGGGCTCCTAGTCAGTTTAAGTAGCATTACTTAATAAATCAAAAAGGCTTGTTAAAGCCTTTTTATGTTATAATCTTTCCACGGTATCACCTTCATAAATTATAAAAAGGATTGGGGTAACTCCCAATCCTTTTTATCCTTTTAAGTTTTATAATACGTTAAACAGATAGTTATTTGTTTTTAGTTAGAGCTTTTCGAATTAAATCTGCAGGGATAATCAAAACCGCGATAAGAAGTGCAACGATATAGTGTTGAACGTCCATTGGAACGGTACTAAATACTTTTCCACCGAATTGAATGATCAAGGTTTGAACGACAGCAATAGAAATCATTACAATTGAGAATTTCTTGTTTTCGCCGATATGTTCAAAAACATTGAATCCATTACTACGTGTATTAAGTGAGTTGAAAATGACAGCATAGATAAATACTGTAAAGGTGAATGTTGTTACCATTTCAAAGTTGCCAGTTCCATTTGTGATAAAGTCTTGGATACCACCAACATTTTTAAGAATAGCTAAACATACAAGAGTAATGAAGACGCTGGCTACACCGATAGCAGATTTCATATAACCAGTGAGAATATTTGCCTTCTTAGCAACTGGCTTTTCATTCATGTAACGATCTAGCGTAGGTTCTTCGCCAAAGGCAAGGGCAGCAAGTGTGTCCATGATAAGGTTGATCCAGAGAATTTGGATAATTGTAAATGGTTCTTTGAGGCCCAAAAGTGGTGAGAGAAGTGACATAGCAATTGTAGTCACGTTTACGGTTAACTGGAAGATAATGAATTTACTTACTGACTTACTCATAGTACGTCCATAGAGGACGGCTTTTTCAATCGAAGTCAATGAGTTATTCAAGATAACGATATCTGATGCTTCACGTGCGACCTCAGTACCATCACCCATTGAGAATCCGACATCAGCTGATTTGAGGGCAGGTGAGTCATTGACCCCATCACCTGTCATACCAGCGACCATATCGAGGTCTTGAGCTGCCTCAATAAGACGTTTTTTATCCATTGGAAGGGCACGACTGACCACTTTTAAGTGAGGCAATTGTTGTTTAAGTTCTTGATCTGAGAGGGCAGAGAGTTCATCGTGAGTAAGGACAAGGTCATTTTCTCCAGTGACGATACCGGCTTCTTTAGCGATAGCAACAGCGGTTTCTTTACGGTCACCAGTTACCATAACTACTTGAACACCTGCACGGTTCATTGTTTCAACAGTTTGTTTAATTGAAGAACGAACGTTATCACGGATACATACGATACCAATCAAGACTTTATCATTTCCATCTGTATTTAGGATAGCAAGCAAACGCATTGAACGGTTGGCTTGTTCCAATGATAATTCTTGGAAGCGAGCTTTAATATCATCTGTAAAGTTTTGTTTATTACCATCTTTATCAAGATAGTAGTAGCAGTCATTTAGGATGAATTCTGGAGCACCTTTGATGTAGGTTTTTCCATCGTTAGTCGTTACACTTGCGAATTTTGTTGCTGAGTTGAATTGTTGCTTCTCAGTAATAGTATTTGTATCAAAATCAAGTTGAGAACGTCCGATAAGGAAATCAAGAAGTGCACGGTCAGTGGCGTTACTACCAACAGCACTGCCATCAGCTACCATGGCGTCGTTATTAAGACCGATACCATTAATGATTTCAGCTTTAAGGCTATCTGACATTGTGTCAAAATCAGGAGCGTCAGTTTTATCAGTAGCTGCATAAAGTGTTCCATCAGCAAGGAAGAAGTCAACTACAGATAGTTTACCTTCAGTGATAGTACCAGTCTTATCACTGAAGAGAATATTCATGTATCCGGCTGTTTCAATGGTATCAGGATGGCGAACCAGGATATTTTGAGCTAAAAGTCGTCCTGAGTTCATTGAAGAAACGAGTGCCAACATCATTGGAAGACCTTCTGGAACGGCCATGATGATGATTGTAACCGCAAAGAGAATCGTTTCAATGATAAGAAGGAAGATTGAACCACCATTGAGGTTATTAGCTTTATTGAGGGCAATAAAGCCTAAGACAAGGTTGATTACTGAATATGCAGCACCTGCACTATAACCGAGGACACCGATGTTTCCAGCAAGCTTGTTGAGTTTTTCTTTAGATGGTGAATCTTTACTATCTTCTTGAAGAGAAGTATTGATGCTTCCTAGAACGGTGTTATCACCAATTTGTGTAGCTTCCATAACGGCTTCACCTGAAGTAACAACTGTACCACGGAAGACTTTGAGCTCTGTAAAGAGGTCGGAAGAGTCTGGCTCTACTTGATCACCAAGTGGAAGTTTTTTAGCATCTTCACTTTCACCATTAAGGACAGCTTGGTTTACTTTTAACTCACCTTCCAGTATGATACCGTCAACTGGAATCTTGTCCCCTGATTGAAGGAGAATTTGATCACCTTTTACAATATCATCAACGAGAACTTCTTTAAGTTTACCATCACGATAAACCTTAGCATTAGTTTTTGAAGCCTCTTCTTGAAGAGTGTTGAATTTTTGCTCATTTCGGTATTGTGAGACTGCTGAGAATCCTGTAGACATCAAAATGGCAAAAATTAGTGAGATAGCCTCATACCAATTGGCTTCACCAATAGCAGGGAAAATCATTCCAACAAAGTTGAAGATGATTTTTAATCCTAAGGCAGCCAAGAGGATAAGAATCCATTGATCTTGGAAGGCTTCGATAAAGATTGAGAGGAGCGAATTAGCCTCTTTACTAGAGAGCCTATTATCGCCATGGGCGTTTTTACTTGCTTGAACTTCAGCAGAAGTCAAGCCTTTAAATTTTTTCATTTAAGGTTTGTATCCTTTCTAAAATATTACTGAATTTTAAGGCTAGTAAATTATAAGCCAAAAAGTTTATCATTACAGTCACGATAACTGAATAACTATCAGTAAGTATTATACTTTATTTTACTATTAAATTGTTGATTTTTTACCAATAGAATATTGAAGTTTCTTTTGTCTTTAGCAAGAGTAGGGGAGAACAAAAAACTTGTATTTTTTCGTTAAATATAATTCTATCCTTCCACCTTCAATTCATACAAGCCTCTCACCGCATTGCATCCGTAGATGGCCTGAGCCTGTTCCAGATCTTTTACGGTCAAGACTTTTTCTTTAAGCTTATTATCAGCAATAAGTCTTTGTCTGTAGATACCATTTAAGAGGGCGAGGTGAACGGGTGGTGTGTAGAGTTGGTCCTCGATTTTAAGCACAATGTTACCGATAGAGGTTTCTAGGAGTTGCCCCTCATGATTATAATAGATTTGTTCGTGATGTTGGATACTAAGGTGAGGACGGTAACTTGTTTTGAAGAAGGTATAGGGACTATCCAACGGATGCCTTTGTTCAACTAACCTTGCTTGGCAGAAGTCATTGGATAAGTTTGTTAATTGGTTATGTTCAAACTTCAGTTCACCATCTTTTGCAAGTGACATTTTAAGACGGTAGTCTTTGTCAAGATTAAGTGATTGGCACAGAGCTTCGACTTGATAGTGAGCTTTTTCTGCATTGAAAGAATAGTCGAAGTAGCGACTGCTCTCTTGCAAGCGTTTCATATGCTCCTCAAGAAATAGCAGTTTTCCTTGATGGACACGACCAGTTGAGATGAGATCAAATCTTGGGTTCTGACGGTATAGAACAGCAGCTTTTTGCTTGGTTTCTTCATATTCAGCTTCCCAGTTGCTGTCCCAGGTAATACCTCCTCCGACACCATAGATAGCCTTGGTTCCTTTCATTTGTAGTGTCCGAATAGCCACGTTAAAAATACTAGGTCCCTGTGGCACCAAGATACCAATAGCTCCACAATAGACACCTCGAGGCTGTTTTTCAACCTTCTTAATAATCTCCATGGTTGCTATTTTGGGAGCACCTGTAATCGAGCCGCATGGAAAAAGAGCTTGGAAGACATCGCTTAGTCTACTATTTGGTAGGAGTTGCGTCTCAATAGTCGAAGTCATTTGCCAAACCGTAGAGTATTGTTCAACTTGGCAAAGGCTCTTGACATTTTCACTTCCTATTTTTGAAATACGATTCATGTCATTTCTAAGAAGATCGACAATCATCATATTTTCAGAGCGATTTTTCTGATCCAGAGCTAGCCATTGGGCTTGTTTGAGGTCAGATTCACTTGTCAAACCACGATTAGTGGTGCCTTTCATAGGACGAGTGGTCAATCTATCGCCATCTTTTTTAAAGAAGAGTTCTGGACTTATGGAAATGATAGAGACATCATCGTGCTGAATAAAGGCATTGTAATGTGCATTTTGCTCAACAACCAATCGGTTATAGATGGCAAAGGGATCAGCTGTCAGCTTCTGTTGGAGTTGAACAGTATAATTGACTTGATAAGTATCACCTTGTCGAATATGGTGGTGTATTTGCTCAATAGCAACCTTGTATTCCTCTGCAGAAGTTAGCTCTTGCCAAGATTCTGGTAGGGCAATTGGCTCATAAGTAAGTGGAATAGGCTCTGTTTGAACAGTTTCATGAATAGTGAAGTAGAGGAGATACTCTGACATTAATGGACCTTCAATAACCTGAAATTTTGTCTCGAAGGCAGGGGCAGCTTCATAGGAAACATAACCTACTGCATAATAGCCCTTATTTTGATAGGCTTCGACTTCAGCTAAGAGATGCTTAACTTCCTTAATGTCCTTTGTTTTTAGTTCTTTAATGGCGTCTGTAAAAATTTGTCTGACACCAAGTTCTTTAAAATCAATAACAGTTTTCTTATGCATACTTAGAGTATAACATAAGAAGTTTCCCTCTGGTTCTTTTTCATGTTTTAATTCTCTTTCTCAAAATTCTAACCAAAAATGAACTTTTCAGATAGTTTTACATATGTTATAATGATAGGGACTAAAAGAAGATTTTAGAGGGAAATATGACTGAAAAAAATAACTTTGAGAAAGGCAACAGCAGTCTTTCAAACCATAAAATGAAAAAAGGCACTTCTAAGAATTCATGGAAGCATCAAATGTATGAGCTAGAAATTGCCATTGCTAAAGAGTCAAGTAACAAAAAAAGAAATGAACTCATTAAAATCCATAATGGCTATATGAGTGAGTATGATAGCTTAAAGAAACAAATCATTTGGTTAGCCGTATTAGGAATTTGTTTCTTATTAGTATTGGTAGTTTTTGGTTATTTTATTTGGAATAGTTACAATAGTGAGAATATGTCTTATACATCATCTTGGTTTCAAGAGAAAGTACTGAGTACTTATAGAGCTTAGTATCCTAATCCTAGTAAATAATAGTGTCTCTAGACAAAAGTCTAGGGATTTTTTGTTATAAAAAAGGACTTATCAGGTTGATGTATAGTTATTAGCTATAACAATATCTAAACAAAAGGAGATAACGGGAGCTGGAAACCCTTTGTTTTATAGGTTATAGTCAAAAACTATATATAGAGAAAACTAATAGCAATTATACAGCCACCCATTTCTTTGGTAAGATAGGTTCAACAACAAAGAGGAGGACACAAGATGTCAACTACTATCATTGGTTTCCCACGTTTGGGTGAATTCCGCGAATTAAAATTTACAACAGAAAAATACTTTAGAAATGAAATTACTGCAGATGAACTTTTAGCAGCAGCCAAAGACATGCGTGCAAAACACTGGAATATTGTTAAAGAGAAAGGTATCAGTGAAATTCCTTCAAATGATTTTTCACATTACGATAACTTCCTTGATGCAGCTTTCCTTTTCAACGTCGTACCTGAATCTGTTCAAAACTTGGATTTGACAGATCTTGAACGTTACTTTGCTTTGGCGCGTGGTTACCAAGGTGAAAAAGGGGATGTACGTGCCCTTCCTATGAAAAAATGGTTTAACACTAACTACCATTACATCGTTCCTAAATTTGAAAAAACAACAGAAGTTAAACTTGCTGGTCACAAGATTTTTGATGAGTACCAAGAAGCTAAAGAATTGGGGCTTAACACACGTCCAGTTGTGGTTGGACCATTCACTTTCCTTCAATTATCTGACTTTGAAGACGGTGTGAAAGCAGAAGACTTTGTAGACAGCTTTGTGGCAGCTTACCAAGAAGTCTTTGCAAAATTGGCAGAGCTTGGTGCTACACGTATTCAACTCGATGAGCCAGCCCTTGTTAAAGATTTGACATCTGAAGAAAAAGCTCTCTTCTTGAACCTTTACAACAAACTCTTGGCTGATAAGAAAGGCCTTGAAGTTTTGATTCAAACTTACTTTGGTGATGTTCGTGATGTCTACAATGACCTTGTGAACTTGCCAGTTGATGGTATTGGTCTTGACTTTGTTGAAGGTAAGAAAACACTTGAATTGGTTAAAGGTGGTTTCCCAGCTGATAAGACTCTCTATGCAGGTATCGTCAATGGTAAAAATATCTGGCGTAACAACTACGAGAAGAGTCTTGCAATTCTTGAACAAGTGCCAGCTGAAAATGTTGTTTTGACAACATCTTGCTCACTTCTTCATGTACCATTCACAACTGCTAATGAAGAATTTGAACCAGCTATCTTGAACCACTTTGCTTTTGCGGTTGAAAAATTAGATGAGCTTCGCGATTTGGATGCTATCCGCAATGGTCAAGGTGAAGAAGCCCTTGCTGCCAACAAAGAACTCTTTGCGACTGAGCGTGTTGGTGAAAATGCTGAACTTCGTGCTCGTATTGCAGGCTTGACTGAAACTGATTACACTCGTTTGCCAGCATTTACAGAACGTGAAGCGATTCAAAAAGATGCTTTCAAACTTCCATTGCTTCCAACAACAACTATCGGTTCATTCCCTCAAACTAAGGAAGTTCGTGCCAAACGTTTGGCTTTCCGTAAGAATGAATTGTCACAAGAAGAATACGATGCTTTCCTTGCTGAAATCACTGATGAATGGATTAAATGGCAAGAAGAAGTTGGATTTGACGTGCTTGTTCACGGTGAAT
>OKVG01000976.1_pt1 | contig 14539 bp, 9 predicted proteins | sample 1606981 | NCBI WGS metagenome assembly OKVG01 (sample SAMN03281018, study PRJEB24777) | human gut metagenome | isolation source: fecal sample PR128 from 1 month old male Malay infant, vaginal delivered... | reverse complement strand
ACGCGAGCTGGGTTCAGAACGTCGTGAGACAGTTCGGTCCCTATCCGTCGCGGGCGTAGGAAATTTGAGAGGATCTGCTCCTAGTACGAGAGGACCAGAGTGGACTTACCGCTGGTGTACCAGTTGTCTCGCCAGAGGCATCGCTGGGTAGCTATGTAGGGAAGGGATAAACGCTGAAAGCATCTAAGTGTGAAACCCACCTCAAGATGAGATTTCCCATGATTTTATATCAGTAAGAGCCCTGAGAGAAGATCAGGTAGATAGGTTAGGAGTGGAAGTTGTGTGAGCAATGGAGCGGACTAATACTAATAGCTCGAGGACTTATCCAAAGAGTCAGAAGATATTGACAACGTGAGTTTAACTTGTTAGAATATAGATATTCAATTTTGAATGTTTAAGCATTCAGAGTTAAGTGACGATAGCCTAGGAGATACACCTGTACCCATGCCGAACACAGCAGTTAAGCCCTAGAACGCCGGAAGTAGTTGGGGGTTGCCCCCTGTGAGATAAGGTAGTCGCTTAGCAAGAGATTGAGCCTAGTTAATTCTAGGCTCATTTGGGAGTTTAGCTTAGTTGGAATCGAGAGGTAATCGAGATTCCAATCGGCGGATAAGAGAAACGTAGTTTCTCACCGTTGGCTGAGTTAAACGACCATTTGGGAGTTTAGCTCAGCTGGGAGAGCATCTGCCTTACAAGCAGAGGGTCAGCGGTTCGATCCCGTTAACTCCCATTTAAGCGGGTGTAGTTTAGTGGTAAAACTACAGCCTTCCAAGCTGTTGTCGCGAGTTCGATTCTCGTCACCCGCTTTGAACTTTTGTTCAATTTTTACCAAGTTGTTTGACTTGGGCGCGTAGCTCAGGTGGTTAGAGCGCACGCCTGATAAGCGTGAGGTCGGTGGTTCGAGTCCACTCGTGCCCATTAATAGTATGGTCCGTTGGTCAAGGGGTTAAGACACCGCCTTTTCACGGCGGTAACACGGGTTCGAATCCCGTACGGACTATATTTTTGGAGGATTACCCAAGTCCGGCTGAAGGGAACGGTCTTGAAAACCGTCAGGCGTGTAAAAGCGTGCGTGGGTTCGAATCCCACATCCTCCTTTTTTAAAATTAACGCGGGATGGAGCAGCTCGGTAGCTCGTCGGGCTCATAACCCGAAGGTCGTAGGTTCAAATCCTGCTCCCGCAATTTGGCTCGGTAGCTCAGTTGGTAGAGCAATGGATTGAAGCTCCATGTGTCGGCGGTTCGATTCCGTCTCGCGCCATCAATTCAATAATCAGGAAGGGTAGCGAAGAGGCTAAACGCGGCGGACTGTAAATCCGCTCCTTCGGGTTCGGGGGTTCGAATCCCTCCCCTTCCATCCTTTACGGGCATAGTTTAAAGGTAGAACTAAGGTCTCCAAAACCTTCAGTGTGGGTTCAATTCCTACTGCCCGTGTTAATAATTATGGCGGGTGTGGTGAAGTGGTTAACACACCAGATTGTGGCTCTGGCATGCGTGGGTTCGATCCCCATCACTCGCCTATTTATTATTTACATTATTGGGGTATAGCCAAGCGGTAAGGCAAGGGACTTTGACTCCCTCATGCGTTGGTTCGAATCCAGCTACCCCAGTTAAATTTATGCCGGCGTGGCGGAATTGGCAGACGCGCTGGACTCAAAATCCAGTGTCCGCAAGGACGTGCCGGTTCGACCCCGGCCGCCGGTATAGATTATAAAAGGAGTTTTGCTCCTTTTTTTTGTTTATTTTTTTTCTTTTTTGTGATATAATTAACCGGTAAAGTTTCTTTTAATGAATTAGAAGGAGTTAATTTTGTCTGAAGTTGCAAACAAAATCGATCGATTTTTAAATTCTATTTTATTGTTATCAGAAAATCAGCATGAGATTTTAGTTGGTTCTTGTACAAGTGGTGTTTCATTAACCAACACTCAGGAACATATTTTGATGCTGGTTGCTGATGAAGCTCTAACCAATTCTGTCTTAGCTAAGAAATTGAATGTTAGTCAGGCGGCTATCACGAAGGCTGTGAAACCTTTATTAAGCCAGGGGATGTTAGAGACTTATCGCGATGAAAATGATGCTCGGGTTCTCTATTATCGCTTAACTGAGATTGGTAAGCCGATTGCATTAGAGCATCAGCACCACCATCAGCATACTCTTCACACTTATGAGGATGTTTTGTCGAAGTTTACTAAGAATGAGCAAGGGGTTATTTCGCGGTTTTTAGATTTATTGGAAGAGGAGTTATAGTTTGAGGTATATTACGGTTTCAAATTTATCGTTCTATTATGATCGAGAACCGGTTCTGGAAGGGATCAATTACTACTTAGATAGTGGAGAGTTTGTTACGCTGACTGGTGAGAATGGGGCTGCTAAGTCTACCTTGATTAAGGCTAGCCTTGGCATCTTACAGCCCAAGGTTGGGAATGTTGAGATTTCAAAGACGAATGTTAAGGGAAAGAAGTTAAGGATTGCTTATTTGCCACAACAGATTGCTAGTTTTAATGCAGGATTTCCCAGTACGGTCTATGAATTTGTGAAGTCAGGTCGGTATCCTCGTAAAGGCTGGTTTCGAAAGTTGAATGAGCACGATGAAAAGCATATTCTAAAGAGTTTAGAATCTGTTGGGATGCTGGAGTTCAAGGATCGGGCGATTGGTTCTTTGTCTGGTGGTCAGAAACAGCGGGCCGTCATTGCTCGGATGTTTGCTTCAGATCCGGATATCTTTGTTTTAGATGAACCGACAACAGGGATGGATGCGACGACAAAGAGTGATTTTTATGAGTTAATGCATCATAGTGCGCATCACCATCAAAAATCTGTTTTAATGATTACGCATGACCCTGAAGAGGTTAACCAATTTGCGGATCGGAATATTCATTTGGTTCGTGACCAAAGCTCTCCTTGGAGATGTTTTAACGTCCATGATACAGAAGGGGAGGGTGACCATGCTTGATTTATTCCAGTATGATTTTATGCAGCGGGCCTTGTTGGCTATGGTTGCGATGAGTCTTTTTTCTCCTGTACTAGGGATTTTCTTGATTTTAAGACGGCAGAGTCTGATGAGTGATACGCTGAGTCACGTCTCTCTTGCGGGTGTCGCTTTTGGACTTTTTCTTGGGATCTCTCCGACGCTCTCGACTATGATCATTGTCATTATTGCTGCGGTCTTTCTTGAGTATTTGCGGACCTTATTTAAGGACTTTATGGAGATCGGGACGGCAATTTTAATGTCCACTGGTCTTGCCCTAGCTTTAGTACTGATGCGTGGTGGTGGGAAAAGCTCGATGAGCTTGGATCAGTATTTGTTTGGTTCTACCCTAACCATTACGGATGAACAGGTGATCGCCTTGTTTGTGATTGCTTTCGTTGTATTAGTGCTGACGGCCTTATTCTTGCGTCCTATGTATATTTTGACCTTTGATGAAGATACGGCCTTTGTAGATGGCCTTCCGGTTCGGACCATGTCTATCTTATTTAATGTGGTAACGGGGGTTGCTATCGCCTTAATGATTCCTGCAGCAGGATCGTTATTGGTTTCAACCATCATGGTCTTACCGGCTAGTATTGCGCTGAAATTAGGGAAGAACTTCCGTGGGGTCATGCTGATTGCGGTCATCATTGGTTTTATCGGGATGTTTAGTGGCTTGATTTTGTCTTATATTGCAGATACACCAGCGAGTGCCAGCATCACGCTTTTATTTGTGGCACTGTTCTTGCTTGTGAATCTTGGATCACGTTTGAGGAAATAGATATGAACGTTAAAAAATTTGGTTGGTTATTGTTAGTGGCTTTGACCCTTGTTTTGACAGCTTGTGGCAAAAGTCAGAGTCAAAATGGGAAATTAAAAGTGATGACCACTTTTTATCCTGTTTATGATTTTACAAAAAATATTGTCGGAGATGAAGGAACGGTAGACCTGCTCATTGGAGCGGGATCAGAGCCTCATGAATATGAATTGTCTGCTAAGGGGCGGGCTATGATTCAAGATTCGGATGTTTTCGTCTATGAAAATGAAAACATGGAAACCTGGGTTCCAAATCTTTTGAAATCAATGAAGGATAAGAAAACCAAAGTGATCGATGCTACCAAGGGCATGGTCTTGCTTCCTGGATTGGAAGAGGAACATGAACACGAAGGGGGCGAAGAACACCATCATGAATATGATCCTCACCTTTGGCTCTCTCCACATCGTGCCATGAAGATGGTAGAGTCGATTCGTGATCAGTTGGTGGCAGCTTATCCAGATAAGAAAAAGACGTTTGAGAAAAATGCCCAAGCCTATCTAAAGAAATTACAGGCTTTGGATCAAGCTTATCAGGATGGGTTGAAAGATGCGAAACAAAAGAATTTTGTAACCCAACACGCGGCTTTCCGTTACTTGGCCTTGGATTATGGATTAAACCAGGTGGCCATTTCAGGGATTTCACCTGATAGTGAGCCTTCTGCTGCACGATTGCGTGAATTGACAGAGTATATCAAGAAAAATGAGATCAAGGTCATTTACTTTGAGGAAAATGCTTCTAAATCCTTGGCGAAAACCTTGTCTTCTGAAGCTGGTGTCGAATTGGCTGTCTTAAATCCTTTGGAAAGCCTGACGGAGAAAGAAATGAAAGATGGCGAAGACTACGTGTCTGTTATGAAGGAAAATCTAAAGGCGCTAGAGAAAACCACATCCCAAGCTGGTAAGGATATTCAACCGGAACATGAGGAAGATTCTAAGACGGTTCAAAAGGGCTATTTCGAGGATAACCAAGTCAAGGATCGTAGCTTAGCAAATTACGCGGGTGATTGGAAATCGGTTTATCCATACTTGCAAGATGGAACTTTGGATCAGGTCTTTGATTATAAGGCAAAATTAAATCCAACCATGACTGCTGCTGAGTATAAGGAATATTATACCAAGGGTTACCAAACAGATATTGATCGGATTAAGATTGATAAGGATTCAATGGAGTTTTATCAAAAAGGATCTTCTAAGAGATATACCTATAAATACGTAGGTAAGCACATTTTGACTTATAAGAAGGGGAATCGTGGTGTTCGGTATCTCTTTGAAGCCAAGGAGAGCGATGCGGGAGACTTCAAATATGTTCAATTTAGTGACCATGAAATCACTCCGGTAAAGGCAGCTCACTTCCACATTTTCCATGGAGGAAAGAGTCAAGAGGCGCTTTATGATGAGTTGGAAAATTGGCCAACTTATTATCCTTCCAACTTATCTGGTTTAGAAGTTGCACAGGAAATGCTGGCTCACTGAGAGTAGTATCCAAAGAGAGATTGGGATGTATTATCCCGGTCTTTTTTTGATCCGAAATAGGAAGTAGAGCTTGTCAAATGTTTGAAAATACGTTACAATGAAAGGGCTTTAAACTAAAAAAATGTATGGGGAATTTTAAATGAAAAAAGTTGGTGCAATTCTGGTGAGTTTTCTTAGTGTGCTCCTGTTGGTAGCTTGTTCGCAACAGAGCGCGAGTAAGAAATCAGATTCTTCTTCTAGTCAAACGAGTGCTTCTTCTGAGGTGAAAAAGACGACAGCTTCTAGTTCAGAAGTGAAGGAAAAAGAAAAAGAAAAAAAAGAAGAGAAAAAAGAAGTGAAGAAAATGGATCTTGAGGCTATTGCTAATGGGGATTACAGCAGTATTGCTGGTGTCTGGCAAGATGATAAAGGAAACAAGCTGGTCTTTAACGACAAAGGGTTGGTTTCACAAGAGTTGGAGGGCTATGGTGCTTCTTTGACGGATTATGGGACAGCCTCAGAAGGTATCTATGGTGGTCGTGATGGCGGCTTCTTGTTGGAGTACATCCCTGCAGGAGTGACCATTGGTGATCAGGTCGATGATCAAGGACAAGTCGTTTTTAAGGATACATCCGATGCCTCTATGAACCGCTTGTGGTCTGGTGTTGGAATCGCTAGTTTTGGGGAACAAGGATCGATCTACTATCATGTAGGAGATGAATAACAGAAAAAAGTCGTCTGCTTTCAGACGACTTTTTTTATGGATGTGGGGGGAGCCAAGAAAGTTCGAACTGAAGCAGCTGGGCTTCAAGGAGATCCTGATGGGAAATCTCTTGCTGGTCTTTGCTATCTAATCGGGCTTTTTGGATGAAATAGGCACCTGTAGTATGGGAGTTAGCGCAAATTTTGAGCTCATGGTTTGGAAGATGGAGAAGAACTTCTTTAAAGAGAGGGAGGCCCAGATCATAGATTGGTTTTCCTGGGCAGGTTGGGTAGAGTCCAAGGACCGACCAAATGTACCAAGCAGATAGGCTACCGTTGTCCTCATCACCTGGGTAGGCTTGGAAATCTTGATGGAAAGCTTGGGAACGGATCTGGTGGATAAGGAGATTGGTATATTCGGGGTGAAGGCTGTGGCGGAAGAGGTAAGGAATGTGAAAGCTGGGTTGATTGGAGATGGCGATCTGCCCAAATGGAGCTTGGGCCATTTCACTCATTTCGTGGATTTCATAGCCATATCCTCTTACGTCAAATTGAGGTTTTTGATTGGCCAGATCCAGCAGTCGTTGGGTGAAGGCTTTTTTACCGCCCATTAGCTCTATCATGCCGGAGAGGTCGTGTAAGGCTCCAAAAGTAGCCTGGGTTGCAGAACATTCTGCATAATCTCCTCCCCAACTAGTAGGAGAAAAGGGGGCTTTAAACTTCCCATTGGTGGATCGCGCTCTCATGAAGCCCGTTTGGGCATCGTACAATGTTCGGTAGGAGAGGCTGGAAGCAGCATACTGAGTAGCCGTTTCTACCTGACCCAATTGCTTAGCGACGGTGGCAATGCAAAAATCACTGTAAGCATAATCGAGGCTGTGGCTAACACTTTCGTGAAAATCTTCAGGTAAGTAGCCAAGCACTTTGTAGCTTTCATTGCCATGGCGACCAAAATGTTGCGTGGGATCCGTTTTTTGGGCTGTCTGGAGCATGGCTGTGAGCATGTTTTCATGTAGGTCTGGTGCAATCCCTTTTGTGACAGCATCTGCGAAGACTCCATCAATGAGAGTGCCTGGCATCATCCCTCGTTCATCTGATGCCAACCATTTTGGTAGAAAACCAGTATCCTGGTATGTATTTAAAAATCCTTCGAGGAAGTGACGGTAGTAATCGGGGTAGACAAGGCTAAAGAGCGGAAAAGATGTTCGGAAGAGATCCCAAAAACCGACATTCGTATAAGCTTTTCCTGGTTTGATTTCATTATGGGTGACATCCAGGTGCCAGTCATTTCCCTTGGTATCTGTTTCATAAAAAGTTTGAGGGAAAAGGAGGAGTCGGTACAGGCAGTGATCGAAAAAGGCTTGATCACACCCTCCGCTATCCTTCACTTCAATTCGTTTTAGTAGCTGATTCCATTGATCGGCTGCTTCTTTTTTAGCTTCCTCTAGGGAAAGGTTGGGAAGATGGCTGTGAGCCATGTCTTGGGACAGATAAGAACTTCCTAATTGGACGGTCACTTCCTTGCTAGCAAAGGTGAGAAAAAGATCTTGATCGATGTGAGTGACGTTCTCGATCGGCTGGCTAAATTGCCACTGGAGATAGAAAGAATAGGGAGTATCTGCGGTGTGGGCCTGATCCAGAATGTGGAAGTGACAGGTGTGGTCTGTAAGGGTCAAGTCCTCTAGTTCATTTGCTGCATGAAAGCAGAGAGTCAACTTTTCTGGTGCTCGAAAGCGCAGGACAGCCCCGTAGCGGCTTGGAACCAGCTCGCTTTGAATCTGATAACGTTCCGAAAAAATACGGAGGTAGTGGGGCTGGAAAAGAGCTTCTTTCATCGAATAACTGCTTTGACGCCGGAAGAGGTCGGAACTTGTAACTTCTCCTGTGATGGGAGTGATAAGGCACCAAGCGTAGTCTCCTATCCAAGGACTAGGCTGGTGGGTGAGGCGAAACCCCTGAAAAATAGGGAGATTGGGGTTGAAAAACCAAGCTCCTTGTTCGTGTGTCGTCTGAGGAAGAAAGTAGTTCATTCCAAAAGGAACTCCGGTATAAGGGAGGGTGTTTCCGTGCGAATAGTGGGGATGATTATCGCTTCCCCAGCGGGTATCGATGGTCTGGCAAGTAGTGTGCATCTGGTCTCCTTTTTCTTCATCAACCTTAAATGGTCTGTGTTTTTCTTGGAACACGCAGTGATATTTTCTTCATTGTATCAAAGTGTTGTCAAATATGATAGCGTTTTTATCAAATGGAAAATTTTGTAGAAAAAGGGCTATAGTTTGCGTATGTATTTCCCATCTGAAATCTTTTATACTGAATAGGAAAGAATCGATACGTGTGAGGAAAATAAATGACCTATTCAAAAGAAATCGTGCGAGAATGGCTGGACCAAGTAGCAGAACGTGCCAAGGAGTACCCTGAATGGGTGGATGTCTTTGAGCGTTGCTATACAGACACTTTAGACAATACAGTTGAAATTTTAGAAGACGGTTCAACCTTTGTGCTAACAGGGGATATCCCAGCTATGTGGTTGCGTGACTCTACTGCTCAATTGAGACCTTATCTTCATGTGGCTAAAAGAGACCCTCGTTTGCGCCAAACCATTGCTGGCTTGGTTAAACGTCAGATGACTTTGATTCTCAAGGATCCCTATGCCAACTCCTTCAACATTGAAGAGAACTGGAAGGGTCACCACGAGACCGACCATACAGATCTCAATGGCTGGATTTGGGAACGCAAGTATGAAGTGGATTCGCTGTGCTATCCCTTGCAATTAGCTTATCTCCTTTGGAAAGAAACTGGTGAGACTAGCCAGTTTGATGAAACTTTTGTTACGGCGACCAAGGAAATCCTTCATCTCTGGACGGTGGAGCAAGACCACAAGAACTCTCCTTATCGCTTTGTTCGGGATACGGATCGTAAGGAAGACACTTTGGTAAATGATGGTTTTGGTCCTGATTTTGCCGTGACAGGGATGACCTGGTCAGCCTTTCGTCCAAGTGATGACTGCTGTCAGTATAGCTATCTGATTCCATCCAATATGTTTGCAGTGGTTGTCTTGGGTTATGTGCAAAAAATCTTTGCAGAGTTGAAGCTAGCTGATAGTGAAAGCATCATTGCTGATGCCAAACGTCTGCAGACTGAGATTCAAGAAGGGATCGAAAATTATGCCTACACCACTAATAGCAAGGGCGAGAAGATCTATGCCTTTGAAGTGGACGGTTTAGGAAATGCTAGCATCATGGACGACCCTAACGTACCAAGTTTGTTAGCTGCTCCCTATCTTGGTTACTGTGATGTGAACGATGAGGTTTATCAAGCCACTCGTCGCACCATTCTGAGTCCTGAAAATCCATACTTCTACCAAGGAGAATATGCTAGTGGGCTAGGAAGTTCTCATACCTTTTATCGCTATATCTGGCCGATTGCTTTATCCATCCAAGGATTGACAACGACGGACAAGGCAGAGAAGAAATTCTTGCTGGACCAGTTGGTTGCTTGCGATGGTGGCACGGGTGTCATGCACGAAAGCTTCCACGTAGATGATCCGACTAAATACTCGCGCGAATGGTTCTCTTGGGCCAACATGATGTTCTGCGAATTGGTCTTGGATTACTTGAATATTCGCTAATGAGCTGTCGCTTAACAGATTCTTCTAAAGAATCACAAATCTATTTTTAAATTTAAGTTAGAATGAGGTTTTACTCATGGAAAATGTTGTTGTACATATCATCTCTCACAGCCACTGGGATCGTGAGTGGTATCTACCTTTTGAAAGCCACCGCATGCAATTGGTGGAACTGTTTGACAATCTGTTTGATCTTTTTGAAAATGATCCGGAATTCAAAAGCTTCCACTTGGATGGCCAAACCATTGTCCTTGACGACTATTTAGAAATTCGCCCTGAAAATCGCGACAAGGTGCAGCGTTATATCGACGAAGGCAAGCTCAAGATTGGTCCCTTCTATATCTTGCAGGATGATTACTTGATTTCCAGTGAAGCCAACGTCCGCAATACCTTGATTGGACAGGCGGAATGTGCCAAATGGGGCAAATCTACTCAGATCGGTTACTTCCCAGACACCTTTGGAAATATGGGGCAGGCTCCTCAAATCCTTCAAAAATCAGGGATTCACGTAGCAGCCTTTGGTCGCGGTGTCAAGCCAATCGGATTTGACAACCAAGTCCTTGGAGATGAACAGTTTACCTCTCAATTTTCTGAGATGTACTGGCAAGGGGCTGATGGTAGCCGTGTGCTGGGTATTCTTTTTGCTAACTGGTACAGTAACGGGAATGAAATCCCAGTGGATAAAGACGAAGCCTTGACTTTCTGGAAACAAAAATTGGCGGATGTCCGTGATTATGCATCGACCAACCAATGGTTGATGATGAATGGTTGTGACCACCAACCCGTTCAACGAAACTTGAGTGAAGCTATTCGCGTGGCCAACGAACTCTTCCCTGACGTGACCTTTATTCATAGCTCATTTGACGAATATGTCCAAGCAGTGGAAAGTGCCCTTCCTGAACAATTATCAACCGTCACAGGTGAGTTGACCAGTCAGGAAACCGATGGTTGGTACACACTGGCAAATACGTCTTCTTCTCGGATTTATCTCAAACAAGCCTTTCAAGAAAACAGCAATTTGCTGGAGCAAGTGGTGGAACCTTTGACCATCATCACTGGTGGACATCACCACAAGGATCAGTTGACCTATGCCTGGAAGACGCTCTTGCAGAATGCGCCACACGATAGTATTTGTGGATGTAGCGTGGATGATGTTCACCGCGAAATGGAAGTTCGTTTTGCCAAGGTCAACCAAGTTGGAAACTTTGTCAAGACCAACCTTCTGAACGAATGGAAGGGTAAACTAGCGACTCAAAAAGCGCAGAGTGAGCATCTCTTTACGGTCATCAATACAGGCTTGCATGATAAGGTGGATACCGTCAGCACGATTGTCGATGTAGCGGTTTGTCCATTTAAGGAGTTGCATCCGACAGAAGGCTTCAAGAAAATGGCAGCTTTGACCTTGCCAGACTATCATGTAGAAGATTTAGATGGGCATCTTGTAGAAGCTGAGATTGAAGACTTGGGAGCAAGCTTTGGCTATACCTTACCAAAGGATAAATTCCGCCAACCCTATATTGCACGTCAAGTGCGCGTGACGGTTCCGGTTCATTTGGCAGCCTTGTCTTGGACGACCTTCCAGCTCTTAGAAGGTAAAGCACCTCATCATGATGGTCTGTTCCAAAATGGGGTGATCGATACACCATTTGTAACCCTTAGTATCGATGATGGTTTGACCCTCTATGATAAAACGACCAATGAGGCTTATGAGGATTTCCTTCGCTTCGAAGACCGCGGTGATATCGGAAATGAATATATCTACTTCCAACCAAAAGGGACAGAGCCAATCTATGCGGACTTAACAGCTTATGAGGTCTTAGAAAACAATGCTCGCTATGCTAAGGTCTTGCTCAAGCATGACTTGACCATTCCGGTCAGCGCGGATGAACAATTGGATGTGGAGCAAAGAGGCATTATCGAGTTTATGAACCGCCAGGCAAGCCGCTCAGAAGAGCTGACAACCATCCCTCTTGAAACGGAGATGATCATCTTTGTAGATGATCCGCAAATTCGCTTCAAGACGCGCTTCACCAATACAGTCAAGGATCACCGTATCCGCCTCTTGGTGAAAACTCATAACACGCGTCCAAGCAACGACTCGGAAAGCATTTATGAGGTGGTGACACGGCCAAATAAACCGGCCGCTTCTTGGGAAAATCCTGAAAATCCCCAACACCAGCAAGCTTTCGTCAGCTTGTATGATGACGTCAAAGGGGTAACAGTAGCCAATAAAGGTTTACATGAATATGAAATTTTAGGGGATGATACCGTTGCCGTGACCATTCTTCGGGCTTCTGGAGAACTTGGTGACTGGGGCTATTTCCCAACACCAGAAGCACAATGCTTGCGGGCCTTTGAGGTGGAATATGCAGTGGAATGCCACCAAGCTCAGGATCGTTTTTCAGCTTATCGCCGAGCTAAGGCTTTACAGACACCGATGACTAGCCTCCAAGTTGAAAAACAAGAAGGAAGTGTAGCGGCATCTGGTAGCTTACTCAAGCATACAGCCTTGACGCATCCTCAGGTTTGCCCAACAGCCTTTAAGGTGGCTGAGAATGAAGAAGGTTATGTCCTTCGTTACTACAACATGAGTCAAGAAAATATCCGTGTGTCTGAAAAACAACAAACCATTCTTGACTTGTTGGAACGCCCATATCCTATCCATACAGGATTATTGGCACCACAGGAAATTCGTACAGAACTCATTCAAAAAGAAGAAATTTAATTTCAAAAAGTAAACACAAACAGAAAGGAGGAGCGAAAAAGTAAGAACCAACTGCTGATTCGCTCCTTTTTGCAGGTGAAAGCAATGACCATTGCAACGATTGATATCGGAGGGACTGGTATTAAGTTTGCTAGTCTAACTCCTGATGGAAAGATTTTAGATAAGACCAGCACCCCAACTCCAGAAACTCTAGAAGATTTATTGGCTTGGTTGGACCAACGCTTGTCAGAAGAGGACTATCGTGGGATTGCTATGAGTGTGCCAGGTGCAGTTAATCAAGAAACCGGGGTGATTGAGGGGATCAGTGCCATTCCTTACATCCATGGTTTTTCATGGTATGAAGCGCTTGCTCATCACCAACTCCCTGTCCATCTAGAAAATGATGCCAACTGTGTTGGACTTAGTGAACTGCTGGCTCATCCTGAGATTGAAAATGCAGCCTGTGTTGTCATTGGCACAGGGATTGGTGGGGCTATGATTATCAATGGTAAGCTTCACCGTGGCCGCCATGGTTTGGGTGGTGAGTTTGGCTACATGACAACCATCGAACCAGCAGCAAAGCTCAATAACTGGTCACAACTAGCATCAACAGGAAATATGGTGCGCTATGTGATTGAAAAATCAGGTCAGTCTGATTGGGACGGACGCAAGGTTTACCAAGAAGCGGCAACCGGCAATAGCCTTTGCCAAGAAGCCATTGAGCGGATGAATCGTAATCTAGCTCAAGGACTACTCAATATTCAGTACCTGATCGACCCTGATGTCATTAGCCTAGGTGGTTCTATTAGCCAAAATCCTGAGTTTATCAAAGGGGTGCAAAAAGCAGTAGACGCTTTTGTGGAAAAATATGAAGAATATACAATTGCGCCAGTGATCCAAGCATGCACCTATCAGGCAGATGCCAATCTCTACGGTGCCCTTGTCAACTGGTTACAGGAGGAAAACCAATGGTAAGTTTTACAGGACTTAGTCCCAAACAAGCCCAAGCTATCGAAGCATTAAAACATCACATTTCTCTACCAGATGTAGAAGTGGCAGTCACTCAGTCTGACCAAGCTTCTATTTCTATCAAGGGTGAGGGCGGAAGCTATCAATTGACTTATCGCAAACCTCACCAACTCTATCACGCCTTGTCTGTTCTCGCAACAGATTTGGTAGAAGGTGATAAGGTAGAGATTGAAGAACAAGCGGCTTATGAAGATTTAGCCTACATGGCGGACTGTTCGCGAAATGCAGTTCTAAATGTTGCATCAGCCAAGCAGATGATTGAAGTCTTGGCTCTGATGGGTTATTCAACCTTTGAGCTCTACATGGAAGACACCTATCAGATTGAAGGGCAACCTTATTTTGGTTATTTCCGCGGGGCTTATTCAGCTGAAGAATTACAGGAAATTGAAGCCTACGCCCAGCAGTTTGACATGACCTTTGTACCATGTATCCAGACCTTGGCCCACTTGTCAGCTTTTGTCAAGTGGGGTGTCAAAGAAGTCCAGCAACTCCGCGATGTAGAGGACATTCTCCTTATCGGTGAAGAAAAAGTTTATGACCTGATTGACGGCATGTTTGCGACTTTGTCTAAGCTCCAAACACGCAAGGTCAATATCGGCATGGACGAAGCCCACTTGGTTGGTTTGGGACGCTATCTCATCTTAAATGGTGTTGTGGACCGTAGCCTCCTCATGTGTCAACATTTGGAGCGCGTGCTGGATATTGCAGACAAGTATGGTTTCCACTGCCAGATGTGGAGCGATATGTTCTTCAAACTCATGTCAGCAGATGGCCAGTACGACCGTGATGTGGAAATTCCAGAGGAAACACGCGTTTATCTTGATCGTCTCAAAGACCGTGTGACCTTGGTTTACTGGGATTATTATCAGGATAGCGAAGAAAAATACAACCGTAACTTCGGTAATCACCACAAGATTAGCCAGGATATTGCCTTTGCAGGTGGTGCTTGGAAATGGATTGGTTTTACACCACACAACCATTTCAGTCGTCTCATCGCTGTCGAAGCTAATAAAGCCTGCCGTGCTAATCAGATCAAGGAAGTCATTGTGACGGGTTGGGGGGACAATGGTGGGGAAACAGCCCAGTTCTCTATTCTGCCAAGTTTACAAATCTGGGCAGAACTCAGCTACCGCAATGATTTAGAGCGTCTGTCAGCTCACTTCAAGACCAATACAGGCCTCTCGGTTGAGGACTTTATGCAGCTGGATCTGGCCAACCTCTTGCCAGATCTACCAGACAATCTC
>OKVG01000969.1_pt1 | contig 14695 bp, 10 predicted proteins | sample 1606981 | NCBI WGS metagenome assembly OKVG01 (sample SAMN03281018, study PRJEB24777) | human gut metagenome | isolation source: fecal sample PR128 from 1 month old male Malay infant, vaginal delivered... | reverse complement strand
GGGGTCCCCAAGGCTCTGCCCGAGTTGGCAAGACTTGGCAGGACGCTCAACAAGCGCCGCAGCGACGTCCTGGCGTTCTTCGATCATCCCGGCACCAGCAACGGCCCTACCGAAGCGATCAACGGACGGCTCGAGCACCTCCGCGGGACCGCTCTCGGGTTCCGTAACCTGACCAACTACATCCGAAGGGCAATACTCGACACCGGCGGTTTCAGACCCGCCTTCCACCGATGATTGGGAAGAGCCGGCAAACTTGCGAACCTTGGTTATCACTCTTTTGCAAGTATTCAGTTATTCTCTGACTGGTGCTTAGGAAATCTTATCCGTGGTAAGAGCGCAGTACGGGGCGGATGTCTGATGATGGTTTGGGTATCTACCAGAAAATGTATCAGCGTTCTTCACTGGCATTTCGATGCTAATTGCTCGGGCCTTACTGATAGGTAGTTGATCGCAACTAACCCTTATGCGGATGAAGTTTTCCTGTGATGCATGAATGGCTTTGTGGGTGTATCAGATCTATCGTTCCGTCCGGTGATAGTGCTATGAAGTCAGTGTGCGATTAGTATCAAGGAATGGGAAGCGGCAGACTCGTCAAGCTAACATCTTGTCTGTCGCGGTCTGCGTCCTCTACTCATCTTCTCCTGAAGCGAGCTGTATTCCTGTCGGGGAGATAGAGGTTATGGTTGCCGGAGGTGTGATCTGCTGTCAGCGCCGGTGTTACTGGCGATTTTCACTACGACGGCTGATAGCCCAGACGCTGGTGAGTTGAGCAATGAGTGCCAGCAGGACGATCGATCCGAACGTCTCGAGGCTGAGCGGAGCCACCTCTGCCAGCGCCGAGCCGGCTGAGGTCCCGTTGGTCGTGGCGAACTCGATCCCCAGTGCCGTGATGCTCACCGCGATGAGTACGCCGGCTGTCAGCTGGACGATGAGGGTCTCGGTACCTACGACGTTGAGCAGGCGACGCATCCCGATCCCCAACGAGTGGAGGACGTGGAACTCGCGGTGTCGTGCCATGGCTTCGCTCACGGCCATCTGGATCACGGAGACGAGGCACATGACGTAGACTGTACCAAAGATGCCCACATTGCCTTGGTAGGAGTCCGCCTTGCGTTTGGCGATGGCGTTGCTGACCCACTGCTCCTTGGACATGGTTGTCACAGTCGCGCCGGCGGAGGTCGCAACCTGCTCGGCCGCCGAGGCGTCCAAGCCGTCGAGGTACGTCGTCGTGTGGAGCTTGTCGGGTTCCTTGGTGAAGCGGCCCACCTGGTCCCAGCTCATGATCGGGGTTTCGAGGAATGGGTGCGTGTACGTCGCTACGACGTGGGCCGTCAGCTTGTGTCCCTGCGCGTCCGTCACGTCCATGGTGTCGCCGACGTTGTACCCCTTCGCGAGGGCCGCGACGTCGGTGCCGTGGACCTTGCTCGCGTCACCGGAGATGATCTTCAGTCCCGTCAGCTTTTCCATGGTCTTCACGTCGGCGAAGGAATAGCTGTCGTCGAGCCGGGAGAGGATCGCGAATCGTGCGACCTCCCCACCATGCCCTGACCATGCCTGTGCGGCACGATCAGTCTGGTCCAGACTGATCGCCTCGGAGACGGTCTGTGACTGGGCGGCCTCGCGAAAGTTGGCAGCCTGCACCTGTTCGTCGGGGACGTTCGCGACCATGAAGCCGCCGATCATGCCCACCGCCACGATCACCGGAGTCGCCAGACGTGCGTAACGCAGACGGTCCTTGGAGGACCGCTTGGCGGCCAGGAGCCCCGATCCCGGTGCCACGAGGCCGACGAGGTGACCCACGAGCCACGCTCCCGCCGGCACGAGCAGGGGGGCGAGCGCAATGGCCGGGATGATGGCGAGGAAGGGCAGGGCCAGCATGCCCCAGGCGCCGAGGGTCTGGGGATCCAGGAAGATGATGGCGAGGATCCCGCCCACACCGATGACCAAGCGCAGGGCGACGGACCACTTCGACATCGAGGAGACGGTGTTGTCGTGGGAATCGACGAGCTCGCGGTCAGGGATCCGTCGAAGGGCTCTGCGACCGGCCAGCCCTGCCAGCAGAGCCATGACCACCAGAAGGATGAGCAGTGGCCGGACGCTGACCCCGGTCCTCACCGACACGTTGGGCCCGAAGAACTTGATGGCCTGCAGTCCGCGCAGGAACGCCGGGGTGAGGAGCGCCCCGACGATCACCGAGGGCACGCCGGCCACGAGTGAGACGAAGAAACACTCGAGGAACATGAGCCACCCCAGGCGCCGGCGAGTCGCGCCGGCCAAGCGCATCATCGCCAACTCGCGCTGACGGTAGGAGACGACTTGGGTGACGATGGATATGAGCATGAAACCGCAGATCGTCACCGCGAGGATAGCGATGAACCACAGGATCCAGCTGACGTTATCCAGCTGCACGGCGAGTTCGTCGGCACTGACGCCGGGAACGTTCACCCGGGAGGGGTCGGAGAAGTCGGAGGCCAGTGTCACTTCGGCGCCACCGATGAGCATCGTCAGCACGACGGTGACGATGACGCCTGCATACAGATCCCGGTGACGCCGCACGAGACGAGTAGCCAGTTGCGTCGTGGCGATCATGCGTGCGCCTCCATCTGCACCAGGCGGTCCGAGATCTCTCGGGGGCTTAACCCCGTCGTGTCGTCAACGATGTGGCCGTCGTATAGGAAGATGACTCGCTGGGCTTGTGAGGCTACGACTGGGTCGTGGGTCACCATGACGAGGGTGGTTCCCACCTCGGGCAGCGCGACGAGATTGTCCATGACTTCGCGGCGCGACTCGGAGTCGAGGGCCCCAGTCGGTTCGTCGGCGAAGAGGATATCCCGGTGCGTCGCGATGGCTCGGGCGATCGCGACCCGCTGCTGCTGACCACCTGACATCTTGTCGGGGTAGCGGTGAGTCAACTCAGCCAGCCCGACGCGGGTCAGCGACTCGGTGGCGACGTCGTCAGCCATGCGGGTCCCGTCGAAGAGGGCCGGCAGCTTGACATTCTCGATGGCCGTGAGGGCATCAATGAGGTTGTACTGCTGGAAGATGAAGCCCCACGCCTTGCGCCGGAGCGAGTCGAGTTTGGACTGGCTCATCGTCGCAAGATCCTGACCGCGGTAGAGGACCTGACCGGAGCTGGGACGGATCATGCCGGACAGGCAGTTGAGCAGGGTTGTCTTGCCCGACCCCGATGGTCCCATGATCGCGGTCGTCGTGGCCGGTGCGAAATCGAGATCGATACCCTTGAGGACCTCGGCCCCTGACTTGAAGTGGTGATGCAGTCCTGTGAGGCGGAGAGCCGGGTGTATCGAACTGACAGTAGTTGCGCGTTCTTCATTCATGGAGACTTAAGAACTTCCTAGAGGCAAAACGGAGGTACCGAGCATCGGACGGAGGAAGCGTAGCAGCCTAGGGCCCACCGACATGATAACGCTCTCTCGCCGAAACTGGGAACTGCGGTGCATTGTGCGGGGCTGCGATGAGGTAGACCGAAACCAAGACGGTGCGGCCCGCGTCCAAGTTCTCCATGACGGCCAACCCCGCGAAGCTCCGAACGTTGAGGGAACTGCGTCGGCACTCGTCAGGCGTCGGTTACTAGGTGGCCCGCATGGCAGCAGCCGACACGTCGACAGGTGAAGGATGAGCGCCGAAAACTAGTGATTCTAAACTCTAGCGCAACACCTCTAGCGTGTGAGGCGTCTAGTGCGTACGCGTAGATAGGGTTGCGCTTCCTTGATGTTGGGATACAAGCAGGTGTCGTTGGATGAACGGGTCCAGATCGAGAAGTGGCTTGACCACCAGGTCTCGATCCGGGAGACCGGCCGGCGTGTGGGCTGGGTGCTCTCGACGGTCAGCGGGGAGACTCCTCGCCGGTTCTGCAGGGCGGCTGGAGGCCGTTGAACATCGCTTGGGGCTGCGGCGCGTCCATGGCCCCAGCGATCCGATGAGGGTGTGTGTCGAAACACTGTATCGGCGGATCTACGCTCCGAGCCGGGCCCACCGGCGCCTGTGGCAGTACCTGCCGCGGGCCTCCCGGCGTCGACGCCGTCGGGCCGGCCGTCGGGTGCACCGTCGCCCGATCCGAGGCTGGGGATCCACGACCAGCCTCGCAGTGTTGAGCCATGCCACCAGTTCGGCTACTGGGAGTCTGACAGTGTGGTGGGGCCCGCGGCAGTAGCGGGATACACGCCAGTGTGGAACAGACGTCACGCTACTTGGTGGCCACCCGACTCGACCGGGTCAGCACCGCACAGACTCCGGCCGCTCGGATCGGCATGTACCGTCTGCTCCGGGCGGGGGCCGTGCTCAGCGTGACGGTCGACAACGGGTCGGAGATCGCCGACCACATCGAGCTGTTGGAAGCTATGGGGATACCGACATTCTTCGCCGACCCGTATTCGCTTTGGCAACGGGGCAGACAAGAGCGGGCCAACCGAGACCTGCGCAGGTGCTGGCCCAAGCGTTCCAGCTTCGCCGACCTGATCCGGGCTGACCGGGATGCCGCCTGTGTCAAGATCAACTCTCGTCTCAGACTCTGCCCGGGTGGATACAGCCTCGCCGAGGTGTTCCATGACAACCTCACCCGGTTACGTCTACCACGACAACACCCACACCGTCGCACTTGGGAATGCGGCCTAGCAAGTCGTGAAGACATACGTGCTAAGCTGAAAGCCGCGCCGCCGTAGAGGATAGGCGAGTAAGGGTTGCGTCGGGCGATCGACTCAGGAGGCCACGTTAGTAGTTTAGTCTAGCCAGTCGTGGGAAAGGTAAGGGGCACGATGAAGTATGGGACGCGCGGCCGGCAGCGGTTGGACTACGGGGCACGCACGGACGTTTTTGCCGAGCCGCCCAGAAGCCTAGTCTCGCAGACGGAGGTGTTTGCCGCGACACCTAGCGGATGGACCTCGGACCAACTTGGACCTTGGCGGAGGGTGTATCTCCCGGGCTCGCTAGACAAGCTACCGGAGGCTGGGTGGAAAATTCATGTGAGCACGACATTCCAGGATGCTGAGAAGTGCCTTGCCACCTGTTCGTCTGTATGCGAAAGTGAGGGTGTGCCGTTCAAGCACCTGCAGTCGATGGGGAAGCTGGAGCTATCTCTACGGAAGTATGCCGATCGAAAGTTTGGTGGCAAGTTTATTACAATCTATCCGTTCTCGGACACGCAGTTTGTCGAGTTGCTTAACACTCTTAACAAGGTGCTGAACGGAATGCATGGACCATATATACTTACCGACACACGATACGGCGATTCGGCGCCCGTTTTCTTTCGATACGGCGCATTTTCGGGAAAATTACTGGAGGATGGACGAGTTGGAATAACCGCTCCGAATGGGGCGATGGTGCCGGACCCGAGAGACTTTGCATCATCAAGACCGTCCTTCGCAACGGTTCCCGCCGAAGTCAAGGAGCTGGTGGAGCAGCGCGACCAAGGTGCGGGTGAGATCGGTGACCCACTCTATCCTTACTCGGTCTCAGCGGCGATGCACTTTAGCTATGGTGGAGGAGTCTATCGGGCGACAGACACAAGGACAGGCGCAGCAGTTGTCATCAAGGAGGCTCGAGACTGGGCTGGCTACTCCTCACGGGAGGTCTCTGCACTCGATAGGCTGAAACGCGAGCACTCGGCGCTCAAGCGCCTCAGTGCAGTATCCGACAGATTCCCGAAGCCAGTAGAGCTATTTAGGCGTGCCGAGAATTCATACCTAGTCGAGGAATTTATCGAGGGTGTATCACTCCAGTCTTGGGTAGCTGCACATTATCCTACTTACGAGCTCGACGAAGACGGTCGGCGCTCGTTCGGCGAATATGAGGAGTCCGCTGTTAAGATAGCGTCGGCAGTGGTTGACGCGGTTGAGCGGGCGCACTCAATAGGGATTGCCTTGATGGACATTCAGCCAAAGAATGTCCTCGTCAGCGACGACCTAGCGGCAACGATTATCGACCTCGAATCAGCTCGAGGGGAGGATGAGTCCGCCGTAGGGGCGGTCGGCACGCCTGGTTATGTTCCGCTTGCCGACGGCAGCAACTTCGATCGGGATAATTTCGCACTTTTTGAACTTATTCTATATATGTTTTCACCATCGGCTGAGTCTATGTTTTCTCCGGGCTTGCACGAGCGTAGGGTCGGGTTTATACACGCACACTTCACTCATGCCGTTTGGGATATTGTGGATGCGGCGCTGCGTGCGGTAAACGAGAGTCAGTGTAGGCCGCGATTTGGTGCGCACCATATTAGTGGGATGCCCTCGCCAGCTGTGTGTCGGTTTGATGACGATGGCTGGTTTCGAGAGTGGTGGTCGGTATCGCGCGGGGAGCTGCTTTCCGGCATTCGGAGATCTGGTCGGCGGGCGGAGACCGGCTTGGCGCAGTTTCCAGGCGAATATCGTCAGCTTGTTCCTGAAGACGAGGGTGCGCGTCTGGATCTAGAGTCCGGTACGGCGGGCGTTCTAATGACTTTTTGGCGACTTGGGGCTTGGGGCACGCTCGACGCTGATGTGAGGGATCGGGCCGTCGAGTCGCTTATGGAGGCGAACGAGTGTCCGGCGCACGGCCTGCTTCGGGGAACGCCGGGGATCGTGATGGCGCTGACAGAGGCAGGGTTTGTCGACGAGGGTCTGGCCTTAGCTGAGGCGAGTTGTCACCGGCATGGCCCTTGCGCCGTAGATGGGGGACAGGACCTGGACATTAGCGTTCGGACGGGCGTTTCGGGTGACGTTCTGGCGTTCGGTTCGGTCCACGAAGCGGACCCGAGACTGCGCATGATGCTGGATGAGGCAGCTGCGGCGCTTAGGGTTGCTCTGGATGGAGGTTGTGGCGTCCTCCCAACGCGTAGTTCGGAGACTGGGAACGCGGTTGGGCTATTCGACGGTTGGGCGGGTGTCGCCCTTGCCTGCTCGGCGATCTGGCGGCTGACCGGCGACAAGTATTGGAATACCAAAGCCCTTGAGTTGCTCGAGCGCGACCTTTCCCTCTTGCGGGACGTCCCTGGTCGCGGGAGTTTTGTCGACTATGAGGGCGTTATCTTTGGCTATCTCTCAGAGGGCTCGGCTGGGATTGCGCTCGCTGCGCACCTTGTCGATGCCGAGAGGTACGCCGGGGTGATCGAGCGGGTGTCGTCAGGGATATCGGGTCGGTCAAGCTTAAATGTCGGTCTGCTGTACGGGGTGTCGGGCTGGGCCGGCACGCTGGTCGCCTTGAGTTCGAGCTCGCGCGATGTGGCTGTTGCGCGTGGACAGGTGTATCGTGCTGTCTACGAGCGGGGGTTGGGTTTCAAAGGTACCGACGGGACGTATGTGCCGGGAAACGACGGCATCTACATGTCGGTTGACTACGGTGCCGGCGCGTCCGGCCTTGCACTTGTTGGGGAGTCTATCGCACGGTCGAGGTGTCTATGGGTGCCTTGGGCTCCTAAGCTATTTAACTAGGCGACTCGGGAGAGTGTTGGGGGACAAGCACGCGCGTGCGGCTTGGCGTGACAGTGTTTGTGTCTTGGTACAGGCCATCGAGTTCGAACGCGTCTAGTTTCTGGTCACGCGTTCGTTTTCTGTTTACCTTTTTGTCTTCTTTTCGTAAACTTGCCCTGTTACTTTGTTGCTGCGCCGGGTGTCCGGTTTTTTTGTTAGGAGTATTTGATGAATCAGTTGCTTTCTCTTCAGTCCCTTGAGGTGTCGACCGAGGCGGGTCTCGATCGTGCGTCGTCCCTAAGCCTTAAGTGCACGGGCGGCAGCAACGGTGCGAACTCTGGTATCAGCTTCTGGTGCTGATGGTTGATGGCGTAGTGCTTTTCCTTGGTGCGTCGCGGTCTGCGTCTTCGCGGGGCCGCGACGCACCGTTCTGTACCCGAGGAGGCCCTGCTTGTGGTTGGCGTGTTGACTCGTGCCAGCTCGTGAGGGACTTGGTGGGGCTTCTTTAGTAGCGGTTGCCGTCGCTCCATGATGAGGTAGGCCATTTGTAGCGGGGTGGCGGTCATTGGGCACACCGTGCATAGCCGAGCCGGCGGAGCTGGCGAGGTCTTGCAGGCCTCAGTTGTGTCGGGCCCAGCCCGTCTTTTCGTTCTTATCCAAGGTTGTAGTTGAGCACAAGCTGATGTCGGAACAAAAAATGCTGGCGCGAACGAACTCACGGTTCCAGTTTCTGATGCGTCTGTTTTTTTCCAGTCCACTTTCTACTGTTGCGGCGCTGGTGTTTGTCGCCGGCGCTGCCGTGCTGAACGCCTTGCAGCCCTACTACTTCCGCCCGGTCCTTGACGCCGGAAGCATCCCTGGCGCGAGGGACCTTGCGCCCCTTGCGGGGGCGCTGGTCGGTTTTACGGCGTTTTCGGCTGGCCAAGACTATTTTCGGGCCCGATTTAAGAGCCGGGTTGTTCGGACGTTGCGTGAGCAGATGAGCCAGGCAATATGTCGGGCTAAGCTGTCGGACGTTGAGCGATTTAGTAAGGCGGACGTCCTCGCACGGTTCGATGACGATGCGACTAAGGTTGGCGTTGCGCTCGATGATGGCGTCCTCGGTATTCTCGGTGCTTTAGTTCTCTTGGGCCTTGCGATCGCTGGGATGACGGCCATTAATCCCAGGCTCTTCGCATTATCAGCGACTGCCACCGGCCTTGCGCTGGTCGCCCCACTCTTGGGGAGCAGGGTCGTTGCTCACTACTCTACACGCACCCAGCACGCTAACGGACGCTTTCTGACTGACGTCCATCATGCGCTGGAGGGGCTACCGCTCTTGAAGGCTTACGGTGCCGAGCATGCGGAGGCCGAGGAATTGATGGCGTCTGTGGGGCGCAAGTACGCTGCAGATATGAGGCTTGTCTCGATTGAGGCATTGGTTAGGCCCGCCGGCTCGTTCGTGGTTCAGCTGGCGATGATAGCATCCCTTGCTGCTGCCGTATACGGCGTCGCGGCTGCGCGGCTCACGCTTGGGTCCTTGATCGCTTTTGTCATGTATCTTATTATGATGCTGTCGCCTCTTGGTGAGATTGCCGACTGCATCACTTCTTATAAGGCCGGCACTGGTGCCCTTCAGCGCGTTGTCGAACTCATGACGCTTCCAGCCGAGGACGCGAGCGGCGTTGAGGATTTGAAGGTTGGTGTCTCTGAGCGTGGCCAAGCCTTGGATGGTGTGCTTAGTTTGGCGGAGGTGGGCCGGGGTGGTGTGTCGACGGGTGGTCTCGCAGCCGTTTCCGGAGGTGGGGCTTGCGGGGACTTGGCATCTGGCCTGATTGAGCGCGAGGCTTCCGGCCTATCGCGCGCTCGGGTGTCCCTTGAGCTCCGTGACGTCACCTATTCGTTTGAGCCGAGTGGCGAGAGCGCGGCTCCGTTCCGCTTGGGTCCTGTGACGCTATCGATTCCTGCTGGGTCAAGGTGCGCCATCCTCGGGCGCTCTGGTTCCGGAAAGTCGACGTTGATCGAGCTGATTGAGCGATTCCGGGAGCCCGAGAGCGGCGCGATTCTGGTCAATGGTGTCGACTGCCAGGAGATTCCGGTCCGGCTGTACCGTCGATTTTTCGCGTATGTTGATCAAAACCCGCGTTCAACGGGGAGATCGGTTCGGGAGGAGCTTGAAATGGCGCGTCCCGGCCTTTCGCGAGAGGAAGCGTTTGAGCGACTAGAGCAGGTGGGTCTCAGACACTTGGTTTCCCGTTATGATGATCGAATCGGGGATGGAGGGGCTGAGCTCTCTGGAGGTGAGCAGCAACGGCTTGCCTGGTGCCGGGCCTTGCTATCGGGTGCGCGCGTGTTTGTGCTAGATGAGCCGACGTCGAGCGTCGATGTTGTGGCCGCCGGAGTTCTGTCTTGGTTGATCGCTGAGCTGTCAGGCGAGTACAGCGTGATCATGGTTACTCACCAGATCGATTTCGCCAAGGGTTTCGACCAGATCGCTCTGATGGATCATGGCGCCCTCGTTGGTCGCGGTAGCCACAGCGAGCTTATGGGCTCCTGTAGCGCATATCGGGAGCTTGTGGAGCATCAAGTCCGCGCTTCATGAGGTTTGGCGCTGTCTGGCTGCTCGCTAGAGGTGTCCCTTCTATGCGCCGGGAGGCGTTTGGCCGGCGTGTCCTTGACTCTCTAGGTTGCTCGGTCGGGTTGGAGGGGCGATAGGCGGTTCGTCTGTGTGGATTTGGCGGATGGTGTAGGTGGCCCGGTCCTGCTGGAAGCGTCTGGGACCAGGTCACTGGACGGTCAGACTTTTTGCGGCTTCGTGTGGCTCTTTGCGTGTGTACGGTTGGCTAGGCTCTCGTCTCGGCGTTTGCCTTGTGATGGGGGTGCCGGAGTGCGATGCTTCCGTGGCGTTCGTAGGTGCGCGTGATGATCGCCATGCGTATGGCGATGGGTTTGGAGGGCGGGCGTCGCGCGCACGGATTGGTCAGGTTAGAGTAGGTATGTCGGGTCCTCGGCTATGTAGAGGGGCTTCGGGGTCGTAGGGTGATGGTGCGGTCGTTCGTATATGGGTGTGGGCGTGGTCGAGACTTGCTCGCTGCTTAGTTTGGAGACGTCTCTGCCTGTCATGTGAGCTCGAGCGGCCTCTACCCGTGTCAGTGGAGGTCGGTCGCCCGGGGCTCCCAAGGCTAGACGAATCTTGTACATATGGCTGGTCGTTATCGATTTGGAGGGTGCGGTAACTGCGATGTTCGCGCGGAAGAGGATTCAGGGTAGGACAAGTCTTCTACACAGGCGCATCTCGTCGTCTCTCGGAAACTATCTGCTGTCCTGCTACGCACGTCGACATGCGCCATCGTTTTCTTCTTTTCGCAGCTTGCCGTCTTCTGTGGGGAGCGGTCGTCGGTCCTCCGCGCCGCGGTTTGCGCCGGATCGGGACGGGTGGTGTTACGGTGCGTCACCGTCGGGGGACCGCGTCTGTCTTTCACGGTGGCCTTGTTCTGCGACTTCGAGTCCTCTTGCGCGCGCTCGCGATGCCGTGGTGGAGGTCGTCGACCCGGACCTAGGCAGCGCTGGTAGCTGTTATATTTCTCCGGATAGCAGCGCCTTCGCTAAGATCGTGCATGAGGGTGGCGGGCGCCAGTCGCTTCACGTTCGAGGAAGAAGTGGGGCGGTTTGGGACGTGCTTTTCAAGGTTCCGGGTGTGGGTAGTCACGCCGCGTTTTCGGCGGATGGTTGCTTTTTGTTTTACACCCGGGTCGACTTTCGCCTTCGGGCTTGTGAGCTATGGGTTACCTCGGTCCGGGACCCGAGCGGTTCGACTTGTGTCCTGCGCGAGGGTGATCCTAATTTTCATCTTTATCCTTATCTCAGCGGCAAGCGGATGTTCGTCCGGGTGGCGAGTGCTAGCTGCTCCGAGACCCTCGAGGTTGTCTCTGATGGGCGTGGCTGGCGCGTTCGACAGCGCGTCGGGCGCGATCTTGGCCTTCCTCACTGGATCTACGCTTCACCACTAGGCGATGGCCGGGACGCGTTGTTGGCTCGGGTGGCTGGGTCAGATGGGCAGACGGTCCTTTACGTTGACTTTAAAGGTTCTGACGCTTGGGGCTCTTCGGATCCACGGTCGTGGACGGAGGTCTTCAGAAGCTCGCTTTCGGAGGCTTTGGTCGAAGTGCATGTGCTTCCGGGCACGAGATCGTTTCTCTCGCTTCGCGAGCATGGGCGTCCTGGCGTCGCCGTCATTGACTTTGCGGTCCCGTCCAGTCCGTCGATTGAGCGGCTGGATTACTTAGCGGGAATGCGCGGCTTTGTGCGGCTCGTCGACGTTGTTCCAGAGCGTCGCTGTGGTCGTCTCTCGGTTGTTGATGAGGCCGGTGAGGGGCGGGCTTATGAGGTCGATGTCGACTCTCTTTCGGCGACGTCGCTAGGGTCGTCATGGCATGCGTTTGAGACTGCCGGTCCGATTGTTATCGAGGAGCTGTCGTCTCATCGGGTTCCCAACCTGTCCCTGACGATGGTTCGGCGTGCGGACCTTCGGTGCGATGGGCGCAATCCCGGAATTTTGCATGTCTATGGCTGCTATGGGGCCTGTCAGGACGTAGACAGTGGCTTCGAGCTTTCTCCCTTAGTGGACGCTGGCGTCATCGTTGCGGTTGCCCATGTGCGTGGAGGCGGTGAACTGGGTTCCGCCTGGCACTTTGCTGGTAGGTTTCCGCTCAAGTTGAATGCGGTCTCCGACCTTGAGGAGTGCGCACGGTTGCTGGTCGAGTCCGGCTGGGTCGACGGTGATAAGCTTGGTTCTTCGTCCGGTTCAGCTGGCTCGGCCGTTGCGCTTACGGCGATTAACAGGGGAGTTTGGCGGCCTTGCGCGTGCGTTTGCCACTCTCCATTTGTCGACGCTTCGAGGGCTCTCCGCCGAGATGCGGACCCCGTGTCACGTACAGACTTGGTTGAGTTTGGTGATCCTGCGGGCGATTCAGAGAACCGACGGCTGGTCCGCGCTATATCCCCTGTTTCGGGCGTGCGTTCACTGGATTATCCCGAGTTTTTCGTTACGACTGGCGGTGCTGATTCCCGAGTTTCGAACCTTGATGTTTTTCATTGGATCCTTAAGGTACGGTTGTTTTCTCGACGGCCTGTGTGGCTTTCCCACGCCCCTGGGTCTGGTCATGATGCCCGTGACTCCTCGGCTGAGTTCGCGTTTTGGATGCACTCATTTTCTTCGGTGTCCTGACCGCGCAGCCTAACTGGCGTGTTCTGTTTTCTGGGCTTGATTGCCATGCGATCGGTTCCGTCGTGGTCGGCCGTCGTCTCGCATCTCGACTCTCCTGCTCGGTGGGGTTTCGCGGTTCGGCCGCTACTGTTCGTTGCGTGCGGTAGGGGTTTTGGGATCTCGGTGCCTAGCTCTTGAGCGCCCAAGGGTTAGGTCGCGCGGCTCGGCGTGACGCTGCCTTCGCCGTCTCTTCCGGTGTTTGGGTCGTCTCGGGTGATCGGGTTTTCTAGACAGACGTGCATGAGGTAGCTGCTATGGTCCTAGGCGCCCGAGAACGTCGGCGTCGTCTGCACTGTTGGTTGTCGAGGGCCACGACCTTCTTTGTAGCCCGCGTGCTTAAACTCGGTCGTGGGGGCGATTTAGGATCGCCCCCACGACTGTTGATTTCGCCAGCGCTGGGTAGTGGGCCGGTCGGTACGTTGTGCGGCTTCAGCGTGATTTCCCTGCGGTGTCTGAATTGCAGGCGTCGCCGGTACCGTCGCCGTCGGATTGGTCTTGGTTGGCGATTGCGGGGCAGTTGTCCTGAGCGTCAGGTACCCATCGCCGTCCCGGGTCACCTGAATGGTGAACGTCGTGGTGTTACTCGCTCCGGTCATATCGGCGACTCGTAGGTGTGCCCGGCGTACCCCCAGCTGCGTGAGGGTTTGTGTTGTCGTGGGGGTGGCGCTGGTGATTTCGTATTGGCCGTCACCATCGAGGTCCCACTCCCATTGCCGGATTGTGGGTCGTTGACGTGTAGATGAAGAGCCATCGAGGGTGAGAGGTTTATTCGTACGCACCAAGCTCTGGCCGATTACAGCAGCCCGTATACGTATCCCCGGCACCGCTGACACGCGGGATCGTTCTACCGCTAACGGGGCTCCGCTTCGCGATTTGCTGCGTGGTATGAATAGACTACGCACAAGTGCAGCCATCTTGAGATGGCCAGTTACGTTCGGATGATAAAAGTTGTTTTTGTCGGCACTCCACTGCAACGCTGTTATCCCGGTCTTGTTGTCTTGGTAACCGGCGGTCTCAAGTAGGTGGTTTATCTATCGATGGGAGGGTTATCCGAGCCAATGAAAAATGGTTCGAGTTCGTGGGCTGTGAAGAGAGTCGTAGTGGAAGCGTAAGTTACCTTGAGAGTGTGGGCTTTATTCCATGCGTTGACGGTCTCAACCCGCTTGGTGCGGAACTTGTCTTCAGTCATTCGTACGTTGGTGGCGGGTACCTTAGTAGCCGGGGTGTCGCGTCCTGCTTGGACGAGGTAGGGGTATCCGAGGATGACTCGTGCGTGGGTAGGGTCAGCCAAGCGATTCTGAATGTGCGACAGGAAAGTTGTCGTTTCCTGTAGGGTGCTATCAGCTTTGCTCTCGGCTGCGTTTACCTGGTTAGTGCACTTTGCCATTGACCATGCGAATTCAACAAAGCAGTTCGCGATGACGCTTGCGAAGCCCACATTGTTGCCCCCTGCGGTCATCAGGACGATGCCCGTATGAGGATCCATCCTGTCAGCTTGACTGACGATGTTGTGCTCACCTGCGGTAGTCCGAGCATCACTCCATGCCTTGTGTCCACTTGGAATGTCGTGTTCGCGCTGAGTTCTTTGTCCAATGACTAAACGAGTACTGAGCCGTAGTTCTTGGGGCTTTGGTACGAGCCATCAGCCGGGTATCCATCGGCCAAGGTTCCATTACCGGCAGAATATGAGTCGCCAATTCACATGTGCGCTTCCAGCAAGGTATCTTTCGGCGTCAGTCGTAGTGGCCGCGCTAAACTTGGACGTATGACGAAGTTTGGAAGCGGTCCTCGCTCACTTGGTTTATACCTTCTCGATGCTGCGATCGAGTCTGTGAGTGGTCACAAATTCCGTCAACCGGCATAGATAGCCCACACGTTAGCATATCAGGTATCTTCTGTCAGCTAGTAAAGCGCACCATACCGGCTCATCCCAGTGAACGGTGGGTGGTGAGGTTGTAGGCAGGGGTCGAGGCCCTCGATGATGGAGGTTCCTACCCCGTCCATACCGAGAGCCTCGATGTGTTCAACGCTACCTTCTGTCGTCCGG
>OKVG01000942.1_pt1 | contig 15130 bp, 14 predicted proteins | sample 1606981 | NCBI WGS metagenome assembly OKVG01 (sample SAMN03281018, study PRJEB24777) | human gut metagenome | isolation source: fecal sample PR128 from 1 month old male Malay infant, vaginal delivered... | reverse complement strand
CATGGGGGTGGACCCCATGGACCCGAACCAGACGATGAATGTGGGGCTGATCGAAGCCGACGGCTCGCAGCTCGCGTTCAAGGCGGTTGGTTCGGCGTATGAAGCGGTGGACGGCAGTGGCGATCGGTTGGTGGCCGCCGGCACCGATTGGCTGTTGTATCGCGCCGACCGTGTGCTGCGCTTCAACGCGGACAATCGCCTGATCGAACAGAAGCTTGAGGACGGCACCTCTCTGAGCTACGTCTATGACACCGCCCATCGTCTGACGACGATCACCCACAGCACCGGCCGCAGCTTGGTGCTGGAATACAACGGCACCCGTGAGGACGCCACGATCGCCGTGGTCCGTTCGGCAGGCGCGGCACTTGCAACCTACAGCTATACCACTGGCGGGCAAGTCGAAACGGTCACCTATGCGGACGGGAAGAAGCGCACCTACCACTACGAAGACACCCGCTTCCCGCGGCTGTTGACCGGGGTGACGGGCGAGGACAATCAGCGCTACAGCACCTTCACCTACGACGCCAAAGCACGTGTGACGTCCAGCAGCCACGCCGGCGGCGCCGACGCCGTGACCCTCACCTATCCCGCATCGGGCGGTTCCGCGGTCACGGATGCGCTGGGCTTGACCACGACCTATGGATTGACCCCATGGGTGCAGGGTGGCCCGACCCGCAAGATCAGCAAGTTCTCCGAAACCACGCGTGGGGACATTGACCGGACTTTTCTGGCGGAGTCGGCCGACTTCCGCCGCCGGTTGAGCTCGGTGACCGACCGCCGCGGCTTTGTGACCCAGCATACCTACGCCGAGGCCAATGACGCCGTGACGGGGCGGCCGGCACGAACCCATTCGGTCAAAGAAGCGGCTGGGCAGGCGGTGGAGCGCACCACGCAAACCCGCGCGGACATCGCCAGCAACCGGACCATCTTGACGGTCATCGGCAACCGCGAAACCCGCACCACGCGAAATGCACGGCTGCAGCCTGTCACGGTTGCCGTGCGGGACACCACGACGAACGAAGTCCGCACGACGAGCTATGTCTATTGCGAAGCCGCAGACGTGTCGGCGGTCAATGGCACCTGTCCGACCTTAGGCCTGCTGAAGTCGGTGGATGGGCCACGCACGGACGTCAACGACATCACGACGTTCCAGTATTTCGGCAGCGACGACAGCACCTGTGCGACCACTCCCGCATTGTGCACCTACCGCAAGGGCGATCTGCGCAAGACCATTGACGCACTGGGTCGGGCGACCGAAGTGCTGGGCTACGACCCGCAAGGCAGGCCGCTGTCCGTGCTCGATGCCAACGGTGTGGTCACCGACTACGAATACACCCCGCGGGGCTGGTTGACGGCCACCAAGGTGCGCGGCGCCAACAACGCGGTGGAGACCGACGATCGGATCACCCGCATCGAGCATGAGCCGACCGGGCTGGTGAAGAAGGTCACCTTGCCCAACGGTGTGTTCACCAGCTACACCTACGATGCGGCCCATCGCTTGACCGACGTTGTCGACAACGCGGGCAACAAGATCCACTACACGTTGGATTTGGCCGGCAACCGCAAGCAGGAAGACACCAAGACCGCAAGCGGCACGCTGCGCCGCACGCTGTCGCGGGTGTTCAACACGTTGGGGCAGTTGGCGACGCTGAAAGACGCCGCGCAGAACGCCACCACCTTCCACTACGACGTCAACGGCAATCAGGATCAGGTTGCGGACGCGTTGCTGCGGCCCACGACCCAGACCTATGATCCGCTGAATCGTTTGAGCATTACTTTGCAAGACGTTGGTGGGCTGGCGGTCGAAAGCAAACTCGAGCGCAACGCATTCGATCAGATCACCAAGGTCACCGACCCGAAGAGCCTGAGCACGCTGTATGCCTACAACGGCTTTGGCAATCAGACCAAGCTGACCAGCCCCGACACGGGCGTCACCGACTTCACCTACAACGCCGCAGGCCAAGTGGCCACGAAGAAGGACGCCAACGACGCGGTGGCGCATCGCTACACCTACGATGCGCTGGGGCGCCCCAAGGCTGTTTTCTACACGGCCACAGGGCCGGCCGATGTCGAATTCGACTACGACACGGCCAACACCGAATGCACTGCGGGTCAAACCTTCGCCACCGGGCGCCTGACGGCCACCCGGACCGAGGGCAATGAACTGAAATACTGCTACGACCGCTTTGGTCAAGTCGTGCGCAAGGTGCAGATCGTCTCCGGCAAGAGCTTCACGCTGAGCTATGCCTACACGCTGGCAGGCGATCTCGACAGCATCACGTATCCCGACGGCACCACCGTGGATTACGTGCGCGACACCCAAGCCCGAATCAAGGAGATCGGCGTCCGCCCCAGTGGCGGCACCCGCACCGTATTGTTGAACAACGCGACCTATGAGCCCTTTGGTCCGGTCACGGGGTGGGCTTATGGCAATGGTCGGACGCTCAACCGTTCTTACGATCTGGACTACCGCCCCAAGACCATTTTGGACAGCGCAAGCGGTGGGTTGTCGTTGGGCTATGGTTACAACACGGTCGGCGACCTGACGGAGCTCAAAGACGGCCTGCAAGCAACCCTCAAGGCGAAGTATGACTACGACGCCTTGAGCCGGTTGACGGTCACTCGGGACGACAACAGCAATCCGCTGGACACCTACGCCTACGACAAGACCGGCAACCGCACGAGCCTGACCGACGGTGGCGGCCTGCAGGTCTACGGCTACAACGCCACGGGCACCCACAGATTGACGGATGTGGCCGGGGTGGCGCGCGGCTACGACACCGCCGGCAACACCACCAGCATCGGCGGCACCGCCAAGGAGTTCGTCTACAGCGCCAACGACAGGCTGAGCCAGTTCAAGCAGGCCGGCGTGGTCAAGGCCAGCTACCGCTACAACGCCCGCGGCGAACGTGTGGCCACGACGGGCGCCACAACCACGATGATCGAGACCTACACGCTGTATGACGAGGCGGGCAACTGGATCGGCGACTACGACACGACGGGCGCGCCGAAACAGCAGGTCATTTGGTTTGGCGACGCCCCTGTAGGCTTGGTGGTCGGCAGTGGCATTGCGCAGACGCTCGCCTACATCCAGCCGGATCACTTGGGCACCCCGAGGTCCGTCATCGACCCATCGCGCAATGCGGCAGTGTGGACGTGGGACGTCAAAAGCGAGGTGTTTGGCAATAGCCCGCCGAACCAAGATCCCGATCTGGACGGCACTACATTCGTATTCAACATGCGATTCCCCGGCCAACGATTGGATGCAGCCAGTGGGTTGGTCTACAACTACTATCGTGACTACGATCCCGCCACCGGGCGCTACATCCAGAGCGACCCGATCGGCCTAGATGGGGGGATAAATTCGTTTGCTTACGTAGCAAACAGTCCGCTCGACAACTTCGACGAGTTTGGATTGGTTGACTACAATGCACCGGCTCCCCGGACTGTTCCCGTCACGGGGACGACTGCCCACCGACTGGACTGCACGGAAGCCTGCTTGCAGAGAGTGACCCGCAATCCTAATCTGAGCCTTCTGGTGACAGGGGGCGCAGAGAGAACTGGGCACTCCAGAAATAGTCACCATTATCGTGGTGAGGCTTGCGATATCGCCAACGCGCGTTTCAATCCCGGACTGACTACGGAGAATGTCAGTTTCTGCGCTGCGGCGTGCGGGTTTTCCGCGGGACACTACGAAACGTTCCAACGTCGAAACAGGAACCACTGGCATGTTCAGGAGACCCCCGGAAACGGGGTTCCGAAATTGACGCCGGTCGCCCCTGCAAAAATTGTTCCCATACGGTGAGGGTGATATGAGAATCGTTCGTCAGGCCGTTCTAATCGGGGTGTCGTTGGCTCTCTCTCTTGGTGTTCAAAGCAAGGAGGTGACCGACGCGGCGCAGTTCATTAAGGCTTCACCAGCCTCGGACTCCATAGAATTCAAGAGCACCAAAAGAAATCAGTCTGCTGAATATTGCCCGGATAACACTTGCGAGGTCGTCAGGGCGCGGGGCTCCGTGTCTGCAGCTGAGTTCAAAAAGTTCTACGCCGCTTATTTGTTCTACGTATCGAGTTACAACTATCTGACCAATTGGCGGGCGGACAATGAAGCGCAATCCCAAGCCAGAGATATCCTGAGTTCGTTGAAAGGAAATTCCTGCGGCGCCAGTTCGGCTGATTATGTGAAGTGTTCCTTGAAGACTTTCATTCAGAAGAACGGCGTGACCGGAAGCTTTGTTCGCCACGATGAAGGCACCAAGGGCGCCACGGCCTTCTCGCCGCTGGAGGAAGTGGCGAAATCACAGTCCAAGTAAAGGGTCGAGAGGCCGTCTGAAGACGGCCTCTCGCTGTTAGCGGTGTATGTTCTGAGGTGGTCTGCCGAAGAAACAATGCCGCCAACCATGTTCTGGAAGGCGGTGTGGGATCTTTCTCTCGTGCGGCTATGGCTCGAGGAATCTCCCATCCTTCAAAGCAATAGGGCCCACAACAAGGAGGAACGTGATGCGCTCGAGCAAGTTTGTTTTCGCCCAACTGCTGACGTTGTCGTTGCTTGGGTTCAGTCAGTCGGCGCTGGCGCGATTTGTTCAATCCGATCCCATCGGCTTGGCTGGTGGTGCCAGCACGTATGGCTATGTCGATGGCAATCCGGTCAGCAACGTTGACCCGTTTGGACTGGCCCCAGCCGTCGTCATAAATGGGCCGACGGGAGGGAACCCCTTCGGCCACACCGCGATCGCGGTGACCGGCTCCGGCATCTACAGCTACGGCAATGGAACATTGCTGGGAAGCAGTCTCACCAATTACCTGCAGCGTGAGGCACCGCGCAGAAATACAAACGTGGTTGTCATCAATACGACTCCGGAGCAGGAGGCGCAGATGTTGGCGTATCTGAAGGGGACAACAGATAATCTGCCGCCGTGGTGGTTCGGTAAGATCCCCAATCCGACAGACACCTGCGCAACGCGGACCAACACGGCTCTAGAGGCGGGGGGCATGTCCGATCCCTATACCGTGGGGCCTTCTTTCCCAACCGACATTGCTGGTCAGGCGGAATTTTGGCGGCAGTCGCTCGGCGGAAGCACCGTCGCGCTGCCAAAAAACTCTACCGTGATTCCCGCCATCCTAAATCAGTTCAATCCATGAACACGAAAAAGAGTTTTTTCTTGTTATTGATCGCGGCGGCGATTGCTGGTCTTGCGTCCTGCACTTCGGGTCAGGTGAGGAACGACTTCTTTGCTGCCGTGAATTCCGGAAATCTGGATGAGATTAAAGCGATAGCAGAAGGTCATCCGGGCGTAAAGAACGCGTATTTGAACGACGGATGGACAGCTCTGACCGTTGCAGCTAGAGAGGGCAACGTGCGTGCCGTCAATCTTCTGATCGAAGAAGGGGTGGATGTCAACAAGCAGGAAGGGGGCGGGAATTCCGCTCTCTTCTGGGCGGTTTATTACGGGCATGAAGAGGTGGTTTCTGCGCTCTTGCGCCACGGAGCCCGAGTCGACAATAAGTGTGACAAATGCCAAGACCCTATCGGGGTGGCAAGAGAGAAGAAATACACCAAGATTCTAGAGCTGCTCGAAGGTAAATAGGAGCGGCCAGATCTGTTGCGGCGCGGTGGCATGAACAACATATCCGGTGCACGCGGGAGGTGAACTGCCGACGCCGGGGAAGGGTATGGGCGAGGTGAAGGTGTTTGAGCATGTGATCCTTGCATCGATCACCGTCATCTTCTTGTATTTCGGAGGTTATCTGCTCATGGAGGACCATGCGCGGTAGGGCATCTACACCGTAGTGGTCAACGACATGCGGATGGGAGCTGTATTAGGGGGCTTCGAAGCCTCCAGCCCTGTTTGACGGATGACGACACTGAAATTGGGGTGGCTCTCTGGTTGGGCAGGTGGTTGAGACGTCAGTTGCGCACCTGCCCCCAGTCGCTCACCGAAACGACATCGTTGCCGCGCCATAGGTGGCTGGCCGCGGCAATCCCGCGGTGTCGCAGTAGTGAAGCACTCGCCCAAATCTGTCCGGGGTTGCAGTGCTCGAGCTCCGGCATGTATCAAGGCTCCGAACGCTCACATCCTGCGCCGCGCTCTGGGCTCAGGTGGGTTGACGCGTGTGGCTTCAGCCAACAGCTTCCGCTCCTCCCCAATCAGCAGTTCTCTTGTGCGAGAGAGAACACAGGTCGCTGGCCTTGGCCAAATCAGAGGGACGAATTCTGCCGCCCGCGTTCTGGCGACTGCATCCACGTTTCCCATAAACGCACGCAACTCTATGGTTGTTTCTCGATCCAAAGACCACGACACGTCGCTTTGGATCCAGCGGTGTATGACCTCCCGCCGGTTGCTGTGTTGGCGCCACAGCTCAACATGGGCGTGTGCGGACAACTCGCAGCGAATCTCGTAGTAAATGGCTGCGAACCACCATGGCCAGAGGTCCTTTAAGGGGAAGAAGGATTTGGGGCTGTGTCTGCGTCGTTGGGGCAATATTCCAGTGCCCCCGGGTGTAGCCTTCGGACTGTCAGAGCGTCAAATCCATGTTTGTGAAATATTCGATCACAAAACTCTTGTCCATGCCGCGATTCCTGCTGTCGGGACTTTGTTTGTAGCGCGAGTCATGGCGACGTCAATACCTGATTGCGGTATTTTTCTGTATATTTTACGCGGTCGGATTTGTCTTGTAGGCAATCGCTCTAGCGGGAAAATGCACCACGTGTGGCTCGGATTGGCCATCCTTGTGTTGGCTGGTTCTCTGGTGCTGGTGCACAATCAGAACGACAGGCTAAAGATGCGGATGTTTGCCGTGGGCAAATTTCCAGTCCGCGATGCAGGTGCGAAGAATAGAAAAGAAAACCTGCAAAAGTTGCCAAGAATGCGCTATTTGCACCACTGCTGTTCGCACGGCTCGCCGTCTCCATTTCCATCCATCTTAACGTTGGGGCAGTGGGCCAAGAAGTAGTGGGCCTCAGCACAAGATGTCATTTGACTGCAGTGGGTGCGTCCGTCGCACTGGTATAGAGCAGGTGCAGGCGGTATTGCTCCCGCAGCCTGCTTCGCCACCAAGTGATCACCGGAGCGCTCGGACGCATACCAGCCCAGCGCGCCAAGGCCCAGCAAAGCAAATAATGCTGCCCGCCAAGAGCGGTTGGCCCGTCTGCTCGGCGAGGTCCGCTTTCGTCCTTGAGGCAACCGAGCATGCTCATTGGAGCGCCGAACCCGCATTGCGCGCAAGGCGCCCTTGGGATCGGTCTCGATGTCGAAGTGCAAGCGCTCGTTCACCACCGGACGCGGACCGTCGGCCGGCAAAGCCGAGACATGCACGAAGACCTGAGGGCCGCCGCCATCGGGCGCGATGAAGCCAAAGCCTCGGTCGTCGTTCCAGCGCACCAACGTGCCAGATGTGCGTTTGCCGGCTTCCATCTTTCGTTCCCCCATCTGTCTCAGAGCCATACGAAATCTGTGGCGCGGCGCGGACATGAACGGCACTCCGGACCTATGATCTAAGAGTGCTGCGACGGAACACGACGTCGTTCGCAGGCGAAACCGGGACGCCATTCCGGCTTGCCTCCCCGTCACACGTGCGCACCAAATCTGTCATCCCGTGTTCCTACGGTCCGCCTGATGGAGCTTTCTGTGGGTGTAGCGGATGGCGTCTCGGAGAAATGTGCAGGCCAAGTCCATATCTGACGGTTTGCTGCCGGCAGCGGAATACGTGCGCATGTCGACCGACCATCAGCGCTACTCCACCGAAAATCAGGCGGACGCCATCCGGGCTTATGCGGCCGCCAACAACATGCGCATTGTCCGCACCTACCGCGATGAGGGGAAAAGTGGATTGGACATAGGCGGGCGTGATGCCCTCAAGCAACTGCTTGCGGACGTGCGTTCCGGGTGCACCGACTTCAAAGCCATATTGGTCTACGACGTCAGCCGTTGGGGACGCTTCCAGAACGCAGACGAGAGCGCTGCGTATGAATACGAGTGCGCGAAAGCGGGCATCAAGGTCGTCTACTGTGCGGAGCCTTTCGACAACGACGGCTCTCCATTGTCGACAATCTACAAGAGCATCAAGCGTTCAATGGCAGGGGAATACAGCCGAGAGCTGTCGACCAAGGTCTTTGCCGGGCAGTGCCGTTTGGTCAAGCTAGGTTTCCATCAAGGAGGATTGGCGGGGTTCGGCTTGCGCCGCGCACTGCTCGACGAGCAACGAAATCTCAAGGGTGAGTTGAACATCGGCGAACAAAAGAGCATCCAAACCGATCGTGTGGTGTTGGTGCCGGGCCCCCCTTGGGAGGTAGCCACAGTTGAACGGATCTACCGCCAGTTCGTGCGCGATGGAAAAAGCGAACGGCAGATTGCCGATGAGCTTAATGCAGAGGCGAAGCGCACCGACTTGGACCGCGCATGGTCGCGCGCCACCGTGCATCAAGTTCTCACCAACGAGAAATACATCGGCAACAACGTTTACAACCGCACATCATCCAAGCTCAAGCAGGCAACGGTGCGCAATCCGCCTGAGCGATGGGTGCGCTGCGACGGCGCGTTTGAGGGCATCATTTCTTTGGAGTTGTTCACCCAAGCCCGGCAGATCATTGCATCCAGAAGCCTGAAGCTCAGTGACGCGCACATGTTGGAGCTCTTGGCCACACTCTGGCGCCGCGCGGGAACTCTGTCAGGCCTTGTCATCGATGAAAGCGAGGATATGCCATCGAGCACCAGCTACCAAAGTCGATTTGGCGGGCTGCTGCGCGCATATGCGCTGGTGGGATACACGCCGGACCGCGACTACCGCTACTTGGAGATCAACCGGTCCTTGCGCGCGTCCCATCCCGAGGTTGTCGCTCAGGTGATGCAGGCCATTCGTGGCGTCGGAGGCGAAGTGGTGCAAAACGCCGGCAATGATCTATTGCACGTCAACGGTGAATGGACAGCGTCCGTCGTGCTCGCCCGTAGCCAAGTCGGTTCGAGCGGAAATCTGCGTTGGAACTTACGCTTCGACACCAGCTTGGCGCCTGACATCACTTGTGCTGTGCGCATGGACAGCAGCAACAACCACCCGCTGGACCACTATCTGATTCCCAGGTTGGACATAGGCGCATGGCCCCAGCGCTTGGGCGAGGACAATGGTGGATTGATCGACGGATACCGGTTTGATTCGTTTCAGTCGTTGGCCGAACTGGCCGCTCGAACGCCCTTGGAGAACGTGGCATGAGCCAACATGCACGCGAAGAAGTGCTCAACATCCCTATTCGTCAAATCTACGTTCTGAACCCGCGGTCTCGCAACAAGCGAGTGCAGCAGGAGATGATTGAGAACATTCGCGCGGTGGGGCTCAAGCGACCCATTACGGTGGCGCGGCGTCCTAAGCCTGAGGGCGGTTGCCACTACAACCTGATCTGTGGGCAAGGGCGTTTGGAGGCTTTTCGCGCCCTCAATCAAACGGAAATTCCCGCCTTTGTGCTCGACGCAACGCAAGAAGAATCGTTGGTTATGAGCTTGGTGGAGAACGTGGCTAGAAGAAACCACACGCCATTGGAGCTTATGCAAGAACTCGCGCGTCTTCGCGATCGTGGCCACTCGGATGCTGAGATAGCCAGCCGCATTGGAGTCAGCCCGTCGTGGCTCAGTGAGGTAGGCGCATTGCTGGCACGCGGTGAAGAGCGTCTGGTGGCGGCGGTTGAAGCGGGTGTTCTGCCGTTGAGCATGGCGATGGTCATAGCCAAAAGCAGTGAGGAGGGTGTCCGCGAAGTTCTGGCCGATGCTTATGAAGATGGAATTCGAGGGCGGAAGCTTGCTGCCCTGCGCCGTCTGATCGAAGCACGGAGTAAGTCACAGCGATCACACAGCGGTCCGACCAGTAGGAATGCTGCCAAGAAGAAGCCCCTCACCCTTTCGCAAGCGAGACGGATGTTCGCCGAAGAGGCGGAGAAGCACCGCATTGTCATTCAGCGCGCAGAGTTCGCCAATGAAACGGTGCTCTTCTTGGTGCAGGCGTTCAAACAGCTGCTTCGAAACAGTGACTTTGTAGAGTTGCTGAAGAAGCAGGGTGTTGAAAGTATGCCCACCCAGTTCAGCCGGAAGATGCACGAATGAATGATTATACAGTCGAGGCTGAAGGCGACGCTTCAAAGCCAACATTTCTGCGCAAATGTGTTCGCGTGGCGCTGTCAAAACTGATTGCGCTAAAGCCGATCAGGCCTGAGATCAAGCGTGGAGGGAAGTATCAACAGATCCTCACGTCTGTGCGTGAGGTGGGATTGGTTGAGCCGCCGGTGGTTAAGCAGGCCCCGCATAAGAAGGGTGGATTTTTCATTCTTGATGGACACTTGCGCGTTGAGGCCTTGCGTGAAATTGGCGTATCAGAAGTGGACTGCTTGGTCGCAGTGGAGGACGATACCTACACATACAACAAGCACGTCAACCGCCTATCCGCGGTGCAAAACCACCGCATGATCGTGCGTGCCGCGAACAATGGTGCTTCGCCTGAGCGCTTAGCCAAGGCTTTGGGCTTCACCCCCGAAACTATTCGCAAGAAATTCAAGTTGCTTCAAGGCATCTGCGAAGAAGTGGCCGAGCTGCTGGCTGACACGAATTGCCCGCAGACAACGTTTGACGTGCTGCGGCGCATGAAGCCTGTGCGGCAGATAGAGGCGGCCGAGCTGATGCTCGGAAACAGGGATTTCACTGCCGTGTTCGCCAAAGCGCTTCTCTTGACCACGCCGCTAGAACAACTGGTCGCGCCGAACAGCCGGGCGAACAAGGCCGCCGGTGTTGGCCAAGCCACAGGCATCGAGCGGGAGCTGGCCACGCTGCAAAGTCGCGCCAAGATCTTGGAGGACAGCTACTCCGATGACCTAATGGTCTTGACCGTCACCAAGGGGTATCTCACGACCCTGCTGGGCAACGCCTCGATCGTGCGCTGGCTGACCAAGCACCACCCTGAATACTTGAAAGAGTTTGAGCGCATCGTCGACATGGAATCACTGCCGGGTGCTGCCCGCGTGTCGGGCAATGGTGCGCGGCACGTCGCCAATAAAGCTGCCCAGCCATCACTGTGAGTGGTAGTGCCGCGCCCAGTTCCAGAGATTGGCGCCGGCCGGGAGCATGCTTGTGAGCACGGTAACAAACACTTCATGCGCCGCGGCAGCGGATCAGGGCGAGCGCCCGGCTGCATGCCGAACTCAAAGTGACGCCCGGCCCGGATGAGCGTGTATAGCCGGCGTGCGCCACTCTACGCCCCATCCAGAACGGCGCCCAGAAGAACATCGGCCACGCCCTTCAGCAAGTGGGAGGATGCATTCGGCTGCTCCTTCGCATCGGTGTCTGCGTTTCGCGCCGCCGGCATCCTTCAGCCGAACGAGGATCATATCCTCCGTCGTGCACTGAATTCTGGGCGGCAGATCTGGGTGGCTTCTGCCAACAGTTTTCGCTCCTCCGCAATCAGAAGCTCTCGGGTGATAGAGCGAACACACGGCTGTGGTCGGTCCCAAAGCAAGTGGACAAACTCTGAGGCCCGCGTTTTGATGGCAGTGTTGACATTGTCCATGAGGGACCGAACCTCCCAGAGGGCTTCTTGATCCAAAGACTCCTCCCCGTGGCTTTGGATCCAGCGATGAATGGCCCCGCGCCGATGGCTGTGGCGGCGCCACAGTTCAACGTGGGCTTGTGCAAACAACTCGCAGTGAATCGCAAGGTGAATTCCCATAAACCACCATGAACAAAGGCTTCTTAGGGAGGGGAAGTGCTTGGGTTCTACATCGGAACCACTGGGCGCGATGTTCCAATGACCCCGTGTGTAGCCTTGTGACCGCCAGATAGTCAAGCCAAGATTGTTGAAAAAGTTGACCGCAAAATGTTCATCCATGCCGCGCTCCTTGTTGTAGATTCGTTCGTTTGTAGCGCGAAATTTTGCGGCGTCAATGCCAAATTGCACTTATTTTTGCCGATTTTGACGCGATCGGATTTGTCTTATAGGCATGCCTTTTTTGGCCGTTCCGCGCGTTAGTGGTTCTTCAGTGCTGGTGCACAATGAAGACGACAGGCTGGCAGCGCCGCGCGCTCGACGTGCGCAATTTTTCAGCCCGTGGCGTAGGTGCATAGAACGTCCAGCAGCGCAAACAAAGCCCGTCGCCATAAGAAAATGGCATCCGTCGGATGCACCATAGGCCTCAACAGGGTTGTGGCCTGACCCGGCAGGAGCATCCGTGGCTCACGGCTTGTATCGGCACTTGGGGAAGGCGGAGCAGCCGTAAAAGACCCCGTATCGGCCCGTTTTTCTCTCGATCACGCCGCGTTTGCACTTCGGGCACATCCGATCTTTCACCGGGGTGCCTGTGGTGTCTGTCACGACCACGAGCTTGTCTTCCACCAGTTCTGTGAGGAATGGCGACTGGTGGCCGCGGACGGTGAACATGGCAACGGCTCGCCGCGCACGTGTTAGGGCCACGTAGAATAATCTCCGCTCTTCTGCGAACGGATAGGTGTCGCACCCGGGCATGGCCAGTGCCAACACCGGATCGTCCTGCCGCAGGCTGGGAAACCCGCCCCAAACCATGCTGGGCAAAATGACGTAGTCGGCCTCGCTGCCTTTTGAGGCATGCATCGTCATGAACTGAACGGTGAGCACGTCTCCGCATGCCTGCGTCCAGTTGCTCGGCACATACCTGCGTTGGTCGTCGTTGTAACGCCCCAGCACGAACACCGAAAGCTTCCCGTCGCGCCCGCGTGGCGTGGTGCCAGCACGCACTTGTTCACAGAGGCCCTTGAGAAAGCCCAAGACCGCGTCTTGGATCTGGTCTTTGCCCGCCACCTGAAAGGCGTGCAGAACTGGGCCATGAGCAGATGTCTCGGAGGAGACGTTCTTCGGTATCTGGGCGGGGTTCTTGGACACGAAGTGGCTGGACACGTCGCACAAGGCCTGCGGGCAGCGGAAGGTCTGCTGCAGCCGCAGCACGACCCCTTGCCCACACCACTGCTCAAAGCCGGTCATCACAGAGACGTCCGCGCCGGCAAAGCGGTTGATCGATTGCCAGTCATCCCCCACGGCAAACAAAAACCGCCCCGGTTCGCGCACCAACGCCAAGCACAGACGCGCGCGTGCCCACGAGGCGTCTTGGAACTCATCGGCCAACACCAAGTCGTAAGGCGAAGCCAGTGTGCCTTGCTCCAAATGTGTTGCCGCCTGATTGAGCATGTCCTCAAAGTCGATGCCTTTGGCGGTGGCAAGCTCCGCATCCCACTCCTGCTGCACCTTCTTGGCAAGCCGCAGAAAGATCCGGTTGCGGATCTGGAAAGCGTCTTGGGGCATCTTGCGCAGGCGCGAATCCAACGCCGCCTCATTCAGGTCATTGCTTTTGGCGTGCGTGATGAAGCTGGACATGAGATCGATCAGATCTTCGTGCTGCAGCGGCACGCGGCCACGATCGCTGGCCGGTCGGTCTGGATTGGGATCGAGCTTGATCCCGCGGTCCACCAGTGCGCGTTTGAGGTGCTCGAAGAGTTTGCCGGTCCACAACTGATGCGACGTGGTTTCGATGAAGTCGGTGCCTTGCCTGCGGTGTTCGTTGCGCTTCCAATGCACGCCGTCCATGTAGCGGCCAAAGTCCGGCGGTGGCTGCCCGTTTTTGTTCAGGGCAAAGTGCTCGTGGTAGAGGCCGACGCTTGGGTAGTAGAAGTCTGGGTGATACTGCCCATGCGTGGCCGTTCGGGTGTCGAATTCGTAATCATGCTCGTAGTGGTAGTCGACACCGTTGTAGAACAGCCAATTGGCGATGGTGCACTCGTCGACACTTTTGACCAGCTCTCCGCGCAGTGTGCGCAGGCCCGTATTTCCCTTGTCGTCCCAGTCGGGCTTGGGTTGCTCGCCCCCAAACGCAGGAATGCTGTGCCCGAACACCAGTCGGAACATGTCCCACTCGGTGCGGAACTTGGCCGACGTGCTCTTTAGGCGATCGACAATGTCCGACATCTTGAGCTGCTTTTCGCGCTCGTTGCCCACCCAGCTGGGCACGTAGGCCTTCTTGCCCGTGGCCTGTCCCGCGATCTCCAAGCCCAATGAATGGAATGTCTTGGCGGTGATGGCGGCATTGATGCCGACAGAGGCGAATGACTTTTTCGCCCGCTCTTCAAGCTCCCGCGCTGCTGTGGTGTTGAAGGCCAACATGACGATGCGCTCTGGCGCCATGCCAAGGCGTTGGATGGCATACGCAGCTTTGGCCACCATCGTGGAGGTCTTGCCTGAGCCGGCAGAGGCCACCACCTGCACGCGGTTGTCAAAGCAAATCACAGCCCGGGACTGTTCTTCGGTGAGCGGCCGGCTCTCGACCCGCTGAAACAGGTCTTGACTCTCCACGAGCTCACGCTGTGCGTGCCGCTCATTGATCCCGTTGGCCATTGCAAAGAGATCGACGCGCCATGTTCGCAATGCGCGCTCGGCCTCTTCCAATTGACCACCAAGGGCACCACGGATGTCTGCATCCGCGAAAAGGTCTGTCAGCTCCTCAGGCGAGGGCGGGACCGCGGGCCGAGCGCCAAGCAGCGCGCGGACCTGTTCTTGGGTGATCCACCGCTTGTGTGTGTGGGCTTTCGCAAAGGAGTTGTGGACGCTCTTATGCCAGTCATGGATGAGTGCGTAGGCCGCATCGAACCGTAGGCGCCGGCTGAGCTTGCGCTCTTCTTCCGCACGCCGCGCCGCCTCTCTCTTTTGCTCGGCCACCACCGCTTGGATGGCGTCCGCAATCGCCTGCCCGTGCCGGTTGGGAATGCCATCAACCGTGACCGTGTCCAAGGTGTCTGGAAAGAGCGTGAGATCGGTCCAGAACACCCCTTGGCGGATCCGCAATGGGTTCGCGCCCGCAATGCGGGTGGTGTGCAGGTCTCGGCCCACGGTGAGTTCCACCAAATCGCCTCGGAGACGCAGCGTCCAACTGCCCGAGCCCGTGAACCGCTGCCCCCAGATCGAAGGGCCCCATTCCATGTCCTGCGCCATGCCTGCGCCCAATCTCCGCCCTTGTGCGCCTTGGGCCGCCGATCGGCACACAAATGGCGCCCAAGCAGCCTAGCGGCAGGCGGGCGCAGGCGACCAGTGGTCTGGTGCACGGTTCTTTGTCGGGAGGGCACCGGTATAGGGGCGGTAG
>OKVG01000939.1_pt1 | contig 15148 bp, 13 predicted proteins | sample 1606981 | NCBI WGS metagenome assembly OKVG01 (sample SAMN03281018, study PRJEB24777) | human gut metagenome | isolation source: fecal sample PR128 from 1 month old male Malay infant, vaginal delivered... | reverse complement strand
ACTTCTTCACTTGACTCCTCCTACGAATTACGAGTTGATAACCCCTGGACGGGTCATCGATGCTTTTTCTTGTCAGAGATTACGGGGCTCTGTGGAAAAGCCTTAAAAGTATACTCCACTCTTTAGCTGTTGTTCGCGGGAATTTTTGTTGCTTCACGAATGCAACAATTCGTTCAAATTTGACGGGTTTCTCCACATTGAAAACCGTCCACAGCACAAGAACAACCACTTGGCCTGCTGTGCGATGCATTTTGTTTCGACTTTTTATTTTATGGAGCGAGAAGTGCTGGCTGGCTCGTATGTTTACACCAAGGTCAAAGCTACAGCGTCAGGAGGAAATGATGCGTGACACAGATTTTGTCGCACGTTTGCACCGGAACTTTGCGTTGCTGGGCGGCCAGCTTAAAACCCGACTCAAAACCCAATTCAAAACCCAACTTAAGAATCATGTTGTACTGGGAACCGCGCTTACTCTGTTTGCAGCGCTTTTGCTGGTGATTCCGTTCTATGGTTGCTCTCCAGCCGCTTCTGAGAACACTCAGGGCAGCTCAACTGCTCAAACGGAGGCACAGAAAGATCAGAAAGAAACTGCTCCCGAGGGAACAGTTAAGGCGACATCGTTCTACTCGCCAACTCTTGGCCTGGACTGGAACTACGATGTCTACCTGCCTGCAGACTACGAGTCCAATCCCGATAAGACCTATCCTGTTGTATATATGCTGCATGGACTGTATGGCAATCATCGCAATCTGCTGGAGCGCTTTGATTCGTCCGCCATGCTTGACGAGGCTATTCAAACCGCTGGTCAGGGAGCTATCGTAGTCTTTGTCGACGGCTTTAACAGCTTCTACATTGACTCCGCCGACCGCGGTCTCAAGATGGAATCTGCCATCATGAACGACCTAGTACCTTACATTGAGAGCACGTATCGCGTGTCAAAGGATCGCAAAGATCACGCAATCGGTGGCATTTCTATGGGCGGTTATGGTGCAGCACGATTTGTTTTGCACCACTCCGATTACTTTAGCAAGGGCATTCTGCTCTCGCCTTCTGTTTGGACAAAGCTTGCTGATGACAACTTTATTTACACGTCTCAGCATGCCTTTAGCGATGGTACCAACAGCTGGTCATGGGATTTATACAACAAACTGTTCCCAACCCAATATCTTGGTGAGGTTGATCCAAGTCAGGTTTCGTTCTTTGTTGCAACAACTTCCGACGACGGAGTTGTGCCTGTTGCTGACGTGGACACCTTTGTTGATCAGCTCAAAAATGCTGGTATCAACGTTGACTACCAGCGCGACTCCGGCGACAACCACAACTGGAAGTACTGGTCCAGGGTTGCTCCAACTGCGTACGCTTGGGCTCTCGATCAGTTCAAGAGCGCTGACAGCAAGTAAGCGCTGACGGCGCGCCGGGGTAGCGCGGGTCCAGGGCAAGCCGCGAGTGCGCTGCGAGTGCGCCGGACCGGGCCGCGAGTGCGCCGGGTTTCTCGCCAGAAAAGACCGCGGATATGCGCGTAACGGCGCTGTCCGCGGTTACTTTTTTGCCGAAACTGAAGTATTATCAGCGTAGATAACTTGCGCCGATTGCGGCGCCATTCAAGCGCCGATAGCGGCGCCGCAAACCGAGGAGCGACTATGCCCAGCATCTACACCGTCACGCTCAATCCCGCTCTGGACAAGACCGTCCAGGTGCCAAACTTTGCCGTTGACCAGGTGAATCGCATCACGTGGCTCAGGCGAGACGCGGGCGGCAAGGGCATCAACGTGTCCAAGGTTATCGCTAAGCTGGGCGGAGAGTCTACCGCCATCGCCGTTCTTGCAGGTCAGACCGGCAAATGGATTGCTGACACACTTGGCGAGAATAACATCAAGGTCCAGGCGATTTCCGTTCCCGGCGAGACTCGCACCAACCTCAAGGTTGTTGACACCGAGGGCGGCACCAACACCGACATCAACGAACCTGGTCCCGAGGTCACCGACACCGTGCTTGACCAGGCGCTTGCTGACGTGATTGCCAAGACTTCCGCTGGCGACATTGTGGTTCTTTCCGGCAGCCTCCCCCGCGGAGCTTCCGTCGATACGTATGGCCGCTGGACTCGCGCTCTGCGCGACGCCGGACTGAAGGTGTACCTGGACGCTGACGGCGCGGCCCTCTCAGCTGGCCTTGAGCAGAAGCCGTACTTTACCAAGCCAAATGATCACGAGCTTTCTGCAATGCTTGGTCGCGAGCTGACCGACGTGGACGCAATTGCCGCTGCCGCGTCCGAAATTGTTGCTGGTGGCATCGACACAGTCTGCGTTTCCATGGGCGGCAACGGCGCCGTCTATGCTACGGCCAACGAGGTTTGGTATGCAGGTCCAGTAAAAGTCCAGGTAGGAAGCACTGTCGGTGCCGGTGACTCCGTTGTGGCGGCGCTTGCCTTTGCGGATGCACAGGGTCTCTCGACAGAAGACGCGCTGCGACTGGCCATGGCCACGGGTGCCGCGAACGTCATGGAGAGCGGAACTCAGGCGGCGGAGCGCTCGGTTGTGGATTCGCTTATCGAGAACGTGCAGCTCACGCGCCTGCGCTAACGTTCGGAGTGCGAGCGGGCCGCGAGCGCGCGGGGTTTCTCGCCAGGCGAGCCAGTCTAGCAATATGCGCCTAAAAAGTGCAAAGAATCTGTATTTGAGGCACAGATTCTTTACAGAAATCAGGCAAATCCACAGATTCTTTTGCATTTTTAGGCAAAATTTACAGATTCTTTGACAAAATCAGGCGCGTGAAAGATAGGCGCTTTGACCCTAAATTTTGAGCCTGAAAACTACATTACGTCTGAGTAAAACAGCTCAGACATGGCGAGAAAATCAGGCAAAACCACTCAGACATGGAGCACTTTTCCGGCAAATCGTTCAGACATGACGAGAAAATCAGGCGCGCATAACGTCGCGGGCATAACGTCTCGCTCGTAGCGCCGTCGTGCAAAACGCTCGCGACCTTTCCGCAGTTACTCGGAAGCGCCTTCGACTTTTCTGCGGTTACATTCAAGTTTCCAGCCAACCATCCAACCAACTGCAAGAATGTAATTCTCGATAGCGCCAACCAAATTTACCGACTCGTGGGCGCTCAAAAAATGGATGAAGTGGTTGGTTCCAATTCCAATACCGCCCAGAATCAGTGCGAGCAAAATCGCACGTAGATAGACCCAATCGTAGTGGAAACAAGTGGTGACCAAAATGATGAGCACCGCGAGATTCCAAAAACCAATCTCTCGCTGCCATCCGGTCGAAATGCCATAAGCGGCGTTGCTTCCCATGTACTCTGGGGCGATAATCTGCAGAATTGCCGCACCGGTCATCGCAACGATAACCAGCGCAAACATTACCTTCAAAAACTTGTTCATGGGCGTCTTCAAAACAAACTCTTTCCGTATCAATTTGTGGTTCCTGCGCAGGTCAACGCACATCACACACGTATCGGCGCAGGTCACGCGAGTGCCAGCTCGCGCACTCTACTCGATAAAACTTTTAATCTCTTCGAGGCGCTCAAGTGCAACTTGGCGACCTGTCAGGTACAGAGACAGCAGGGCCTCACCGGACTTCTCGTTAACTTTAACTTCAACTGGCTCAGGAGGCTCAAGCACCAGCACCCTGCCCTCTTCCTCCAGCTCAAAGAGCTGTTTGCGCTGGTCCATGTAACGCTCGGCGCGAGAAGCCAGCGCAGCTTCAAAGTACGGATACGCGGAGTAGAGCTGCGAGCGAATGGCAATCTGCTCGTTGACGTCGGTTTTTACGAAGTTTCTGTCCTGCGTGACAATGACCAGTGCTTTCTTTGCCGGCGTGTGGTCGGGAACGTCAACCGCGTACTCAGCTTTTCCGTCGGGCAGACCAAGCGCCGCCGCAAACGGAATTGAATCGGTTGTTCCGCCGTCCAAATAACGATGCCCATCCAGCTCAACCATACGAGAAACCGTTGGCATCGACGCGGACGCTCGGACCATAGTCACGTCTTCCGGGAACTTTTTTACGTGCAAATATGCCGACGTGCCAAACGTAACATCGGACGCAACCACGTACATCTGCATGGGATTTTGGTTGAATGCCTCGTTATCGCAAGGGTCCAGATGGTTTTGGATTTCGTCGAACATAAAATCCGCGCCCGCAATGTCGCCAGTAGTGATCAGCGAGCGAATCGAAAGAAAGCGAGGGTCGTCCCTAAATGCCAGCATGATGCGCATGGCGCGACCCATCTGCTTGGACCTGAAGCTCACGGCGTTGATGGCACCTGCGGAAACCCCCCACACGCTCTCAAAGTTGGTGACGCCCTTCTCGCGAAGCACATCAAGAGTTCCAGCGGTAAAAATGCCTCGATAACTGCCGCCTTCTAGCACAAGCGCAGTTGAAGATGGGTGCGCCGACTCCTGCTCCACGCCACCATTTTGCAAGAACTTCTGCTGCTGATCTTCCATAACAACCTCCGAACTTTGTTATTCAGAGTGTACCCAATTTCCGCCTGGTCGCCCGCTCGGTTTCCTCACAAAAAAGCGCCTGAGGTCAGGCGCTTTACATGCACGTTATTTTTTTGGCGAGAAACCCGTCGGCTTTGCAACGCAGTCGGCGTCGCAGTTGGAGCCGCAGCTGGGGCCGCAGCCTAATTGCGTGCTTCCCCTACTTGCGAACCTTACGAGAAGCAGCAACAAAACCAAGACCGCTTACTGCAAGAACAGAGGCTGGAACAACAACGTCTGCGATACCAGTTGCAGGAAGAGCGGACTTCTTCTCTGGTGTTGGTGCAGGAGCTGGAGTAGGCTCTGGCTCTGGTGTTGGAGCTGGCTCTGGATCAGGGGTTGGAGCTGGAGTTGGATCTGGAGTAGGTGCAGGAGTTGGATCTGGAATGCGGACAAACTCAACCTCAATGACCTCGTCAAAATCGAGCGCAGGAGTCCAGTGACCCTTAACCGTAACGGTGCCATCGCCGTTGTCGACAATGACTACACCATCAGCGTTGCCAACCATAAATCCGTCTGGAATTGGGTTAGTAACATCAGGAAGGAAGTATGCGTCCTCAGGAGCGTATGGATTAACCGTTGGATCCATGAGCTGCTCTCTAGTTGGTGCAGGAATAGGAGTTACGCCAGTAGTAGCAGTAGCACCGGTAGTGCTTGTAGGAGCAGGCGCTGTGCCCTCTGCCAGCGCAAATGCTGGAGCAAGTGCCAATGCGGCTACAAGAGCAGATGAAGCGATACAGACCTTTAAATTCTTCATGTGACTTTTACGCCAAAATTTATGCGCCGGGCCCAACGCCGAGAAGCACAAAATTTTTAGCGCATTCCTTTCTGATATGGATTATTTACTTTCTCCGTGAGCAGATACTATCATATACATACTGAACAAATGTCGCGTCCGGTCGACATATTCTGCGAACGCACAAAAATTTTAAATGACTTTTAAAACTATTTTTCCAAAATTTGATAACATTTCTGCAGGTAAACTATTACGCAACTCAGAGTTGACAAATTTCCAACTCAACTTGGTGGTGTGCAATCGAGGCAATTTTTAGAGTAATAGCCATCACATGTGAATCCCACCACATCACCAACAGAAAGGAACAGCCATGTTACTGAGCGAGAAAATCATGAGCCTCAGAAAGCGTAATGGTTGGTCACAAGAAGAGCTTGCACAACAGCTTGGCGTTTCGAGACAGTCAGTTTCTAAATGGGAGTCTATGGCTTCCATGCCTGATATTCAAAAGATCATGGCCATGAGCGAGCTTTTTGGCGTTTCCACAGACTACCTGCTCAAAGACGAGCTTGAAGAGCTTCCAGCCACTGCCATTGCTGCTGATTACGCGGCCTCTTCGGTGCAGTGCGGCTCTTCGGATCCCGCTGCGGGCAGCACCACTGACAGCACCGCCGGCGACTCCTCAGGCGACGCCGTATCTACCAGCAAAACTGTGGCACCAAAGCTCAGCGTATCGCTTGAAACCGCTACCGAGTACCTAGATGCAATCGCACGAACTTCTCGCCCCACGGCAGGTGCAATTACCCTCTTTATCCTGGGACCCGCGCTTCTCGTCTCGCTTGCAACATACAGCGAAGACGCGCTCTACTTTGATCCGATGCGCATTTCTCCAGATGCGATGGGCATCGCAGGCATTTGCATCATGATGCTCTTCGTTACTGCGGGCGTTGGCCTGCTGATTCTTCAGGACATGAAACTCGCGAAGTTTAAGCAGCTCAAGGAGGCCTCTCTCGAGCTCCAGTATGGTGTCGAGGCTGCCGTTCGTAGGCGCGCCGAGTCCACAGAATCGTTGCGATACGTGCAACAGGCTGCCGGCGTCTGCCTTACCATCCTGAGCGCAATCCCCTTCCTTATTGCCTCGTACTATGGGACTGGCCTCACCTTTGCTCTTGGTTTCTTCGTGGCAGCAATTCTCGTCTCTCTTGGCGTTTACCTGCTGGTTTACTCGGGAATTCTTAGAGATGGCTACAGGGTTCTTCTTCAGGAAGGCGATTTCTCTCACGACGAGAAAAGCAACAAGAGAGACTCCAAATCCGCAGCATTGAAGTACAGGCCAATTGCCAGGGCGTATTTTGGCACCATTACCTTGCTGTACGTGGGCTATAGCTTCATCACCAAGGACTGGAAAAGTTCCTGGATTATCTGGCCTGTTTCCGCGCTCCTCTACCACATCATCATCAGCATCCTGAACGCTCTGAAGAAACGATAAGCGCGACCGTCAGAGCGCGACTGCTCGGACGCGCAGCGAACACACAGGTCGGAGGCGCTGGTCAGAGCGCAGGTTGAACGCGCAGGTCAGGTACGACTCGCAAGGGCTCGGTCTTCTCGAAAGGCCGAGCTTTTTGCGTATAGCTTGGCGAAGGTTTCTTTGAGCCTGAAAAGTACAAAGAATCTGTGTTTGGGACACAGATTCTTTGTAGAAATCAGGCGCAGCTACGCGATCCAGAATCAGTTGAAACTTTATGCGCGACGAGACGCCTGGTACTTCTCGAAAGCAGCCTTATATTTCTGCTCCTCTTTCTTGAATATGGCATTGAAAATCAAAGTGGTTACCAGAAGAATGACCAGGTACAGCGCGGTAAATGACATCCAAGCCTGCGCCATATTAGGAACCCATCCGCCAATAAGCGCCATCGCCACAAGCGTTGGGAACAAGCAAACGTTAAAGCCAAGGAACCTCTGAAGGTAGCTAAGCTTGGTGATCAGAGGCTGATAATTGAACCAAATCTGCTGGTAAACACCTGAGCACACACCCGCGGCGATCAGCGTGAGAAGCGTGATGTTATTTTGCCTGTCACCATAATTGGTTACCAGCGCGATGACGCCATACACAAGCGAGATACCGGTAAAACATACCGCTCCAGACGAAATGCCTTTGCACATAATTTGACCTGCTGTTTTATTCAGTCCCTCGTCAAATTCTAGCTGAGTCTCTCGCTCAGTTTCTTGCCATTTTTGTGATTCGTTGCGTTCCATGATGTTCCCTTCTCTGGGATAAATCTGCTGTTAAAGTGGTTGGTTCGGATGCTGTTGAGTGCTGCTTGAAGTTGCGATAAGCAATGCGCGAGAAAAGCCTCTATCCCCTACACAATTCCAATGCGCTGTTTGATTTCGGCAGCATACTTTCTTGAAGCAACAAGGGACTTCTCGCCAAGCGACAGCAACATGCGGCCGGAACCTGCGGGTTTGATACCCGTAACGTGGTCCAAATTGACCAGTTCCTGTCGAGAAATGCGCACAAACGCCGTATCCTTGAGAGCATCCTCAAGCTCGGTCAGACGACTAGAACTTTCCAGCGTCTCGCCGTTTACCAGGTGAATCAGCGTCACGTTTCCGTCCGTTTGGATCCATGACACATCCGCGAGAAGAACGACGCGCCTGTTGATGGTGCCGGGAACGTATCCGGTCATCTTTCCGTCAACCATCTGGAGCTGACGGACAATTCCCGAAACGCGCGGGTCATCGGGACCGCTCAAGATGGTCACTTCAATTTGCGCGCGACCCTTTTCTTCAACTACACGAATTTCCATAACACTTCCAAACAACTTACTTGACCAAACGTTTTATTTTCTTGCTGTAGCGGAACTGTGTCCGCTTGCCTCCTTGCCTTAAGGCATCTTTAGAATAACGGCTGCATCTCTTATGTAGGACCTCATGTCACTCAAATGCACTAACTGGCGTGTGAAGTGCAATCTTTGCGCTTCGGGCGCCGTTCTTGCGCTTGAACGACGCTTTGCGCGCGACCGAGCTCACACGCCCGAACGCGTGCGCACGCTCACACGCATCCACACAAAAAGCCGCCCTCAAAATGAGAGCGGCTTGAAGTTACCGTGCGCTATGCCTGCGAGCGTGTCAACCTGCCGCAGCTTAGTTCTTGGCTGCGTGAAGCTTGAGGGTGCCCAGTGCAAAGAGAACCGCAGCGCCGCCCGCAACAGCAAACATCAGCGTGTTCTGCAGTGCGTCGTCGCCAGTGTAAGGAGTGCGGGACTTGCGAGGCTTAGGGACAACAGGGTTAGTAGTGGTGTTGGTATCTGTGTCGATAAGACCATCGCTGACGTGAGCGGTGTTTACAACCGTGACGTCCTTCTCGCCCTTGTTGACCTTGACCTGGAAGGTTACGGTGAGTGTGTCGCCCGAAGCAACGTTTTGTGTCCAGGTTACGGTGCGCGTAGCTGGGTCGTAGGTGCCGCCGTTATCAGCGGAGCCATCAACGTAAGTTGTGTGCTCTGGGATGACATCGGTGATGGTGACATCGCGAGCGGTGTTGGTGGTGTTGGTGTAGGTAACGGAGTACGTAAGCACCTGACCAGCAGTTACCTTGTTGCCGTCGATGGAGTTACCCTGACCGTCCAGAACGTCCTTCTTTGGCTGAGGCAGGACTACCCAAACGCCAATGAAGTGAGCATTCTTGTGGTCGATGACCTCGGAATCGTGATCGTAACCAATGAACACCCAAGTTCCGTCTGGAGTCTCAACACGAGTGACACCGCCAAGTGGCTGATCAGGGGTAACGGTGGTGCCGTTAGGAATTCTGGTCTGCTTACCAGGAAGCAGGTCCAGGACCTCCTGAGGAAGCTCCCTGTTAGGAGTGCCGCTGACAAACTCATGGGTCTTCTCGTACAGAAGCTCAGTAGTTACCTTGTTGGAGTGAGCAACGTTTCCGTCGACAACCTGTGTGAGCTCGTTATCAATGTTGGAGCCGTCTGTCTCTACCTTGCTGTTAGTAACAGTCTTATAGGTAATAACAAACTTCTTGCCGCCATTTGCCTTAGTAAGCAGGTGGTCCTTGATGTCAACGGTAACCTTCTGACCGTCAATAGAAACGGTATAGTCAGTGCCCTCGGTCAGGGTCTGGCCGTCAAAGCTTACGGTAAGGCTCTGGAAATCAAGGCGCTCGTCAAAGGTGTCAACCATGCTCATCGACTTAATCTTGCCGATGGTATCAATACCCTGCTTTGGCAGCGTAAAGGTGCCGGTATACGTAATGGTTTCTCCAGCCTTAGCAGGAGCCTGCTCTGGATCAACGGCCTTTACAGGAGCTGGAGTAATTGCCTCAGTGTACACACCAAAAAGGCTGCCGCTGGTAGCTGCACTAGTTGACTCAAATGTCATGCTGTTTGACTTGGACTTAACAGCAAAGCCTGCAAGGTTCTTCTCCTGATCAGGACCAGAGGTACCACGAACAGGATTCCAAGTAATATTGTTGCCGCTTGTGCTCTCAACAAGAATGTTCCTGTTATTCATAACAATGCTATCGATGGTGCTATTGGCATTAATAAGAGAGAAGGTCTCGTTTGCGCCAGTATCACCGACAACGTCAATATCGCTTGGCTGCATAACAAGCTTGAGGTCACAAGGGGTGCCATCGGTGTACTTAAGCTCTACTGTTACGTTTGCGTTGATTGCATAGGACCTGAACATATCAGCAGTATAGCTGGGGTGGTTCACGTCAATGTAGTCCATAATCTGGAAGGACTTAGTTCCCCAGTTCTCATCAACGGTCAAAAATGCAACGTCAGTCTTATTAGGGTTGTTGTAATCTGCGTTGGCGTTCTTGAGGGTAAGGTCCAGAGAGTTGATGGTGACATAGACGTCAACGTCCTTGCCATCAACAGTACCAGCGTTAGAGAACTTCAGAGAAAGCGGCTGGTTATACTGCTGGTTGGAGCCGTCTTTAGTTGGCTGAACAACAAAAGCTGTTGAGGGCAGTCTGCCTGTATCAGAAGCAGGAATCTCTACACGCTTAACGCCAGTTCCCTGCGAGAGAACAGTCATGTTGTCTCTGGTCAGCGTGAACTGGTAAATATTGATCTGGGTAAGATCACTATCGTCTTTCTGGCGATCAAGTGCCTGAGCTGTGTTAATAGACATAAACAAGCATGCCACAACCATGGTGAGAAAGACTGAGATTCTCTTAAGAAAACCTTTTTTCATGATGGCCCCTCAAAAAGATGTGCATATTACATCTCTATTTTCTTACAAATTGATAGCCAAAACATATGAGAAATTAGTATTCACATAAAAAGTGAATTTGGCTGATAAATAGTACAGTTCACATGGACAGTACTGTTTTGAAAATAGTTCAAATTTTTGTATCCGCGCCACATCTGCTGCGGATGAACATGAATTCAGCCGTCGCGCTTCAAGATGCCGCGGCCAGTCCGCAGCTTCGGTCCGCGCGCCTCTGCTCACTCGCCTTAGTTTGCTCCGCCAGGGCGAGAAGGTCTACCAGCTTGATGATTATCTGGCTCTTGAACTTTCTCTGTCTTGGAGCAAATCCATGCAACGGTATAGCCAACGCAGCCGATAAACAGGCAGGTTAGACCTAACATAAACATTTTCTCGCCAACGCCAAAGTCAATCTCGTATTGAATTTTGAGCGCCAGCGGAGGATCTTGCAAAGGAAGCCCTGCCTTAGCGAACAGGTAGTATGCACCCATGAGCGCACTTAAAATACCCGAAATTAAAAAGCCCTGTGAAAGGTTCTTGATTACTTGAGCCGCTTTATTCATGTCGCATCATCTCCTTATGTGGCTATAGTAAAGCAAAGCGACGAGAAGCCCAAAAAGTGAACTGCCTCCCATTTCTTGGACACGAGAAATAGAAAGCAGTTCAAAACACACCTAAGTCGGATAATCTGTCAAAAAGACGTATACATGACGCTGAAAATACCTCAAACATGCAGATTATCGTCATTAGATGTGTAATATGCCTGCAATTGAACAGAATATCCGACTTAGGTGTGTTCCGTAGATACAGAATTTATCGATAGTTAAATTTCTTATATAAGTCTATTCATTTTCAAGCATATTAGATGAAGTTTATGCATAGAGATGCATATCAAACATTGACGCTCTCTAATTGTCAGACAGTGAACCCCTAGCTGCCTGACTATCTTGATTAGAAACATATCGATTCTTCTGCGAGACATATTAAAGCTGCGCTATTTTGTACGCCAGGCCTAAAAGCCAACGCTAACACGCTGCAGAATCATAATCACCCGCATGTGAACTGCCTCCCATTTCTTATGTCCAAGAAATGGGAGGCAGTTCAGTACTGGCTCTCTTTTGATATGTAGGTGTTTTGTAGTGGATTGAGCTGCTTACTTTCCGCTTGCCATCTTAGCTGGATACCATTTCTGGAACCACGCCGTAAACAGGCCCATTCCAATAGGAACCAGGTTATTCACAATAACCAAAATACCACCCACACCATTTTGAACTGCAAACCAGCTCCAAATGGCCGTTAACACGTACATAGCACCCCAACATGCAGCCAAAATATAATTTGTCTTCATGAACAGCGGATTGTTGTAGGCATTATCTCCGCCGTAGCTGTACTTAACATATGCAGCGCAGAGAGGCTCCTTAGTAAGGCATGATGCAAGCCACATAAGACCAAAAGCCAGGTAACCCAAGTTGACAATAAGATTACCGTCGCCATTTCCGCTCATAAAAACGCCTGCGGACAATGCTCCAACCAGGGCAAATGAGATTCTGTCCCAGATGGTAAACTTGAAGTTCCTCATAATAAGCGGCATTAAAGCAGTAACAAGCAGCACAATCATGGCGCCAACCTGAGAATCAAACGATGTTGCAGTCCAGAAGGTAATCCAAGGGAGCAGCATTGTAATCATCTGCGGATTTTTCTGCGCGTTACCAGCTTCTTTAGCTGGCGCATCCTGCGCAGCTTCAGTAGAACTACCAGGAGTGGGACCAAAATACTTATCCCAATCAATCATGAAGGAAAAATCGCCCTCAACGGTATACAGGTGCTTACCCAGCGCCTCTGGTCCACTAATCTCGCCCCTAGAAATGGACTGCCAGACCTCAAACGGAGTGTTGAGCTTTGTCGTGGTAGTGAGGCTACCGTCAGTAAAGACCCTGCTGCCGTCTTTGCCCAGCAGAATCTGGTAGCTACGCCCAAGATCGGTGTAGTTCATCTCAAGCACGCGATCTTTGCCGTCGTAAGCCGTCTTATCATACAGGGCCGCCATCTGCGAGGTAAAGATATGGTCGAACGGCACCTGCTCAACGGGTTTCTCGCCAGCGTTTTTGCTGCCCTGAGCACTTGTATCGCGAGAAATTCCCCAGCTTGCATCCGCCATCTGCTCAAACATCTCTTTTGGATACAGCAGGACTTTGAGCTCGGCTTTTGTCTGGTCAGAAATGCCGCCCTTGGCGTACTCTGTGCCAGCCTTTTTGACAAGCGCCAGGTACTGATTAGTGCGCGCAGAAAGCTCCTTTACGCGGAAGAGCTCGCCCTGACCGCAGAAAATGCTCTCGTAGTTTCCCTGACCAAGAATGTGGTCAAACATCTTGGTAACGCTATCGTAATTGCCCTCTGAAGAATAGAATCCGCAGGTAGAGATTAGAACGTGCTTCTTGCCGGACATGTCATATCGAGACTCATGAGCGCCACTTCCATATCCCCTGTTTGCGTCGCTCATGAAGGGCAGACTCATAGGGAGCTGGCGATCAATGAGGTTCTTTAGCAGTCCAGGCACGTTGAAGTAGTAGAGCGGAAAACTCCAAATAACCAGGTCAGCCCAAAGCTGCTTCTGAATGACGTCTTCTTCATCGTCCGACATAATGCACTTGCCAGGCGTGTTTTTCCAGCAGTGGAAGCAACCTTTGCATGGCTTGATGTCCATAGTGGCAACGTTGAGCTGCTCAACGGTCACGTCTTCATTGATGTGCTGCTCAGAGATACCCTCAACGAAGCTCTTAGCAAGACGCAGAGAATTGCTTGCTTTGCCCTTGGGACTGCCATTAATGAGCAGAATGTTCATGATGCGCCTCCAGCTCCTTCATGCACTTCTCGCTCCATGCCCTAAGCATTTCCTCGTGCATCTTTCCGTACTCGATAGTAAATTGCCAGAACAACGCCTTCTCTGGGTCACCCATTTGCGCTGCGTAAGCGGCCACCGCGCCAGCCGCCAGCTCACTTCCACCAGGAAACGAGGAGGCGTTATCTGCGATTCGTTTGAAGAATGCAAGGTTTTCCTCGTAGGAGCACTCGCCCCTAAAGAACGTCTGCATCAAAAGCGGAATGCGCAGCACCGAGGACTGAGAGTCTTCCCTCAGCCACCTCTGCAACTCTTCTTTGCCGGCTTCAGTTATCGAGAAAACCTTTTTATCTGGCTTCCCTTTTTGAGCGACGAGCGTTGAGGTAACCCAGCTGTCCTTTTCTAGCGACTGCAGCTCTCTATAAATCTGGCTTGTCTGAGCAGTCCAGAAATAATTAAGCGACTGTTGAAAGATGGTTTTAATCTCGTAGCCGGACATATCTCCATAATTCAAGAGACCAAGAATCCCCTGCTTAAGCAAATCTCTCATCTCCTTATATTCCACTTGTTGAATATCTTATAAAGATATTAGTTCCACTTGTGGAATATGTCAACGAGAAATTCTAAAAAACTTTTATCACTTTCTGTCTGAAAAAAACTCTGCCATTTCTGACAGAGTCTTGATGCAATCTTGACGTAATTCTTACGGAATCCTGACAAGGTCCTGACGTTATCGATTACACGGAAGAAGTGGCGTGTTCACCGCGCTTTCTTGAGTATCATCGCGCTCATCGTAAGCATCATATGGTGCCTTAGGGTCATGAACTTTAACTGGCTTGTTGACGTTACACACCTCATCGGTATGAGCAAAAACAAAGTTAATGTCGTCTGCCCAGCCTGTATGCCCGGTGATAATTTTGGGATTAAGTCCACGCTGGCGCAGAATATCCTCAAGTTTTGCAAGCGATTGAACAGCAAGTTTATTGTCTTCTGCAAGCTTATTGATAAAGCTATACCCGCCGTCTACGCCAAACCAGATGGTATCACCAGTAAACAAATACGAATCGTCAATCAGGTACACCACGTGACCCCAGGTATGGCCAGGGACAAGAATTGTTTCGATTTTTATGCCATCAATTTCAAGCACTTCCCCATCATGCAGAAGTGTCTTTTTATTTGGAATGATTACCTTTGGTAGCTTATACCAGCCATTCATTACACGGCGACGGACTTCTCCTGTTAAGTACCTATTTTCAACATCGCCAATATAAACCTGTGCGTGGCTGAAAAGCTGGTCACTGTCCGACTCAATTGCGCCAATATGATCGGTATCTAAGTGAGTAATTAGAATATGCTGAATATCCTTAGGGTCAATTCCCAGCCAGTCCATCTTTTCTTGCAGGCGATCATAGCTGTACCCTGCGTCAATCATGATGGTAGTACTGTCTTTAGTGTAGAAGAAAATATTGGCCACATACTCACGTATGCACCTCACGTGCTCATCAATGGCACCTGTGTTAAGGGGCTTAAATATTTCTTTGCCGCGATACACCCATGACATCAGCACTTTTTGAAACTTTGAAGCACTCTTTGACATTGCCTCGCCTCGATTCTATTTTCCATTCACGACGTCATTTGATTTGAAAAGCGATCCACCAACGCGATGGACTATACGTGCAGAAAATGATGTCTAAACTTACCTTTTAGCTTTTGTTAGATTTTACTAACCTTGAATTGTCAAAGCAAGTGCAACGTTTGGTGATGGTAGACTTCCCAAGGGCACTTCCAACCCAGACGCTTACGTGGCCTTAAATTGAGTTCATTATATACTGCCTCAATCTCTTTATCGCTAATC
>OKVG01000929.1_pt1 | contig 15493 bp, 11 predicted proteins | sample 1606981 | NCBI WGS metagenome assembly OKVG01 (sample SAMN03281018, study PRJEB24777) | human gut metagenome | isolation source: fecal sample PR128 from 1 month old male Malay infant, vaginal delivered... | reverse complement strand
CTCATGTTCATATTTCTCAACCGTCTTAATACGTACTATAACAAGTACTTTAAAAGGAGGTCATTTTTTGCTTGTTTTTACTTTAATTTTATAAAGTTACACCCCATAATTGAAAGCCATTTATGATATAATAATATAGAATATATAATATTATACATATGAGACTTTCACGGGCTTCATGGTGAAAGTCTTACTTATTGATAGGAGACTTTATGAAATTAACTAAAATGCATGGTCTCGGCAATGATTTTATCCTTTTTGCCGACCCTCAAGGTGCTAATAAGGACTATTCTGATTTAGCCATTCGCCTTTGCGATCGTCGTACAGGCATTGGCGCTGATGGTTTAGTCATTGTTGTACCATCTGACACATGTGATGTGCGCATGCGCATTATCAACTCCGATGGTAGTGAAGCTGAAATGTGTGGCAATGGTATTCGATGCTTTGCCAAATACGCCTACGAACACGGGGAAATTACAAAAGAAACTTTCACCATTGAAACCTTGGCCGGTGTAATGAAGCCAACCTTAACTATCGAAAATGGTGTGGTTACACTTGTCACAGTAGACATGGGTAAGCCATTCTTTAACAGTAAAGATGTGCCTATGAATGTAGACATGGATAAGGTCATCGACGTAGACATCGATGTAAACGGCGAAACTGTAACAGTGAGCTCCGTATTGCTCGGTGTACCGCATACAGAGGTTTACGTAGAAGATATTACAAAAGCCCCTGTTACGACACAAGGCCCAATACTTGAAAAACACGATGCATTCCCATCCAATACAAATGTTAACTACATTGAGGTAGTAAATGACAAACACATTAAGGTTCGCACATGGGAACGCGGTGCTGGTGCTACACTAGCATGTGGTACAGGCTCTTGTGCCTCTGCTGTTATGTCCTTTGAAAAAGGCTTAACTGGTCGCGAAGTAGACGTAGAGCTTTACTTAGGTACATTGCATATTTCATATTTGGAGGATGGCACGGTGCTCATGACAGGCCCTGCTGAGGAAGTCTTCGAAACAGAACTTCCTATCGATTAAGATGAAGTGGTTACAACTCATATTAAATGCGTTTCTAAAGTATCAACAAGGCCGTTCACTGATGCCGAAAAATACAGAGCCCCTCATAGGCTTACTCCTATCCATACTCGTCATCATCATCGCCGTAGCCAATAGCATTGCCATCGGTTACGCTTTGATTGTGGTATGGTGCATTATGGCTTATGTGTTCTACCGCAAAGGGTACCAACCAAAGGAACTGTTAAATCTATCATGGACAGGTGCTAAAACCTCCATTGTAGTAATGCAAATATTCCTGCTCATCGGTTGGCTCATCGCCATGTGGCAAGCGGCAGGCATTATACCTATGATTATCGCCACAGGCATCGACTTGATTGATCCTTCTATCTTTATCGCTTGTGCCTTTTTATTAACCGCACTAGTGAGCATGCTGTTAGGAACTGCCCTTGGCACTGTGGGTACCATAGGTATTGTACTCATTACGATGGCAAAAGCCGGTAACATTCCTGAAAATATTGTAGCAGGCGCCATCATTGCTGGTGCTTACTTTGGTGATCGGAACGGTCCTTTATCATCTAGCGCCTCTCTCGTAGCGGCCTTAACGCATACAAAGGTATCGACCAATATCCCTATTATGTTTAAGGATGGTCTACCAGCACTTGTTATTTCTACAGTGCTCTACCTAATACTATCGCAGTGGTTCCCTCTCAACTATACAAATAGCTTACTGTCTGATACGATTCACTTTGTGTTCAACATCGATTGGACCTTATGGATTCCAGTGATCATCGTCATTGGTCTATTGCCTTTGAAAGTATCTATCCGTTGGCCTATCGGCCTTAGTGCATTAGCAGCGGCAATTTTGGCTTATACCAATCAGGGAGCTACACTTTCTGATTTAGGCTGGTATACCTTAACAGGCTTTGAACTACCACATTATAATCCACTAGCAGATATCATTCACGGCGGTGGCTTACAAACAATGTTCATCCCTACCCTTTCCATTTTTATGGCCACTGCCATTTCTGGCATGCTCGAAGGGGTTGGTTTCTGGAATGATGTAAGACAACTATTAGAACGAGCTAAAACGCGTAGCGATGTATTTGCTGCTAATGTAGGTCTCGCCTTTTTAACAGGTGCTGTAGGTTGTAGTCAAGCTATTGCGGTTGTGATGACCCATTCTATTATGCGTATTACGTACGCACAACGAGGCATCCAAGACGAAGATGTGATGCTCGACTTTGAAAACAGCGGCATCGTCATTGCTCCACTATTACCATGGAACATCGCCGCTTATGTACCTATTGTTATGATGGGTACTAGCACAGCTGGCTATGTGCCATTCGCCTTCTTCCTATACCTCGTACCGCTCCTTTACTGGTTACGACTACGGAAGCAAGATCAACCAATCATAGGCTAATTAATTTATCTTAAAGGGGAATTTGTATGATTTACACCATTACCTTTAATCCAGCCCTAGATTATATTGTTCGTCTTGATCAACTCAAGACGGGCACCATTAATCGCACCACCCAAGAGTACGTTCTCGGTGGCGGCAAGGGTATCAATGTATCCATCGTGCTCAACAACCTAGGCATGGATACAACGGCACTCGGTTTCATCGCCGGTTTCACAGGGGAAGAAATCGTAACACAACTGAACCAATTCGGTGTGAAAGAGGATTTCATCCGTCTCCGCGAAGGTTTAACACGCATCAATGTTAAGGTGAAAGCCTCTGACGAAGAAACAGAAATTAACGGCCGTGGCCCTATCATTGCAGACGACGAACTAGAAGCCCTCTATACACAGCTCGATGCATTAACTGAGCAGGATACATTGATCCTTGCAGGCAGCATTCCATCTAGCTTACCAAGCGATATGTACGAACTCATTATGGAGTGCTTACAACATAAAAATATTCGCATTGTAGTAGATGCTACAAAAGATTTGCTTACACGGGTCTTACCTTATAAACCGTTCTTAATTAAACCTAACAATCACGAGCTTAGCGAAATCTTTGGTCGTACCCTTTCCACAAAGGATGACCTCGTAGAGGCTGCTAAGGCATTACAAGAGAAAGGCGCACAACATGTGCTCATCTCTATGGCTGGTGATGGAGCTATCTTAGTAGCTGCTGACGGCACGGTATATACAAGTCCTGCCCCTAAGGGTACACTCGTAAACTCCGTAGGCGCCGGCGATTCCATGGTAGCTGGCTTTATTACAGGCTTTGAAAAGACAGGCGACCTACAAGAGGCGCTCTACTGGGGCATCTCTAGTGGCTCCGCCTCCGCTTACTCTGAAAATCTCGCTACATTGGCAGAAGTAGAAGCCCTACTTTCACAAGTACGAGTTAACTAGTTTTCTATTTTATGTGCATCAAGGAGTACACATATGAAAATCACTGATTTATTAAAACCTCAATCCATTCTACTGAATGCAGATCCAGTAAGTAAGGCCGATGCCATTTACACCTTAGGTGAATTAATGGAAAAAGGCGGCAACTTATCTGATAAAGCAGAATACTTAAAAGCTGTTTTCGCTCGTGAAGAATCTGGTTCCACAGGCCTTGGTGATGGTATCGCTACACCACATGCTAAATCTACAGGTGTAAAAGAAGCCGGCCTTGCCGCTATGGTCGTACCTAATGGTGTTGATTTCGAAGCCCTCGACGGTCAGCCATCTCGCTTATTCTTCATGATTGCTGCACCAGAAGGCGCTGCCGATACCCATGTAGAGGTATTGAGCAAATTAGCAACTATGGTCATTGACCCTGATTTCAAAGAGGCGCTCATCGCTGCTCCAACTGTTGAACGTTTCTTGGAACTCGTAACAGCTAAAGAAGATGGCAACTTTGATCCATCTGTAGAAGGCTTTATTAAACAACCTGAACCTCAAGAAGCACCAAGCATCACTGATACTATTGAAGAAAAAGCTACAGAAGCTATCGAAAAGGTGGCTCCTAAGATTTCTGTAGATAATCCTCACTATGAAGTATTAGCCGTTACAGGTTGTCCTACAGGCATCGCGCACACCTACATGGCTGCGGAGTCCTTAGAGCGCAAAGCTAAAGAAATGGGCATTTCCTTAAAGGTTGAGAAAAACGGTGCATCAGGTGTAAAAGATGCGCTTACAGCAGAAGAAATCGAACATGCCAAATGCATTATCGTCGCTTCCGACCGCCAAGTGGAAATGGCTCGCTTTGATGGCAAGCCTATGATTCAAACAAAGGTAGCTAACGGCATCAATAAAGCGGAGGAATTATTGCGTGAAGCTACAGCTGGTACAGCACCTGTATACCACGCATCTGCTGCTGACCGCGAATCCGCTGAAATCGCTGCTAGCGCATCTGACAGCGTAGGCCGTCAAATCTACAAACACTTGATGAACGGCGTATCTCACATGTTGCCATTCGTTATCGGTGGCGGTATCTTGATTGCCCTTGCATTCTTATTCGATACATTTGATCCTGCAAACCCTAAAAACTTCGGTTCCGGTACACCTTTATCTGGCTTCTTAATGCAAATTGGTGGTGCATCCTTTGGATTCATGTTGCCAGTATTAGCTGGTTACATCGCTATGAGTATTGCTGACCGCCCAGGTCTTGTAGCTGGTTTCGTTGGCGGCTTATTAGCTAACCAAGGTGGCTCTGGTTTCCTTGGCGCATTGATTGCCGGCTTTGCAGCAGGTTATTTAGTATTATTAGTTAAAAAGTTAGTATCTGGTTTGCCTCAAGCATTAGAAGGTACAAAACCAGTTCTCTTCTATCCTGTACTCGGTGTATTGTTCATTGGTCTCGCTATTACCTTCGTAATCAACCCTCCTGTATCCGCACTTAACCACTGGTTAATGGACTCCTTACAATCCATGGGCACTACTAGCCGCGTATTGTTAGGCCTCATCTTTGGCGCTATGATGTCCGTTGATATGGGCGGTCCTGTAAACAAGGCGGCTTACGTTATCGGTACTGGTGCTCTTGCGACTGGCGAATATGGTATCATGGCTGCTGTAATGGCAGGCGGTATGGTTCCACCATTGGCAATCGCTCTTTGTACTACATTCTTCCCTAGCCGCTTCACAGAAGCTGAACGTAAATCTGGTATCACAAACTACATCATGGGTCTTTCCTTCATCACAGAAGGCGCTATCCCATTTGCAGCGGCTGATCCAGTTCGCGTATTGCCAGCTTGCATCATCGGTGCTGGTACAGCTGGTGCATTATCCATGTTCTTCGAATGCACACTCCGCGCTCCACACGGCGGTATCTTCGTAGTACCAACAATCGGTAACCCACTTCTTTACCTTGCATCCATTGCAATCGGCTCCGTTATCGCTTGCATCATCTTGGCACTATTAAAACCAAGCTTGAAGAAATAGATAGTGAAAGCTAGTAGAATACTGGTACATATAGCAAAAACGTACATATGCTAAATAAATACTTATAGAAAAAGGACTAGAACTCCTAGAGTTCTAGTCCTTTTCTTATGTAACACTATCGGATTACATCATCATAAAATACGCCAAATACTTTCTTGAAAACACGATTTGCAACGTGATAACTTTCAAAATCAAAGTCTGTAGGTGTTAAGAAGGTTACATGCTCATACCCTTTATAACTTGGTTGTGTAGGTTTACTTTCACCATTAAGAGCATAATCCTGTTGAGCCTTAACAGTACCAACAATACCAGAATCATCTATTTTAAGCTTCCATATATCACCTAAATTGAAATCAGGAAATCGTTCTTTAAACTCTGGAATTCTTGCTACTAAATTGGCAAAGGAATACGTTAGGTTATAATCATACCGAATTGTGTATTCTCGAATCAAATCAGAAGACGGCAATACAACATAAATCTTAGCCTCTATACTTTTTGTACTACCACTTGTAGATACATCTTTGACTGTACTCAACTCAATGTATTTACCATCTCCACCACCAGTATCACCTTTAGATATAATATGTTCAAAACGACTTGTATCTTGTAATTCCACATTAGAAACGGCTTTCACAGAAGTAAAAGACACACACCATACGCATAAGATGGCCATAATAAATAAGAAACGTTTCATATGGCACCTCATTTCACGACAATATCATCAAAATGTTGCTGATAAGCAACCACAAACATAGCATCTGCTATAGCAAAGAGATCCTGATCGGAACGACTGCGATCAAGCGGTCGTGATTGATGTAGAAGTTTACCCGGGCTATTAACTTCAGAACCATCCCATGTATATCGTTTCACCGCTTGTAACTCAACTCGTATACCAGACTCATCTTGTGCAGACTTAATCACTGCATACATAGCTGGCGACGGTTTTACACTCTGCTGGACTTGTATTAAGCTAGCCAAGGAATAATTCGTATCATAGGTAGCAGTCAATTCATATTCTGTAATAGCCCAATCACGAGCACGTTCGTTTACAGAATAAACCGTACCTTTCAATTTATAATGTGGTGCCGCATATTCTAGAGACTCCACAGAATAGGTATTTAAAAAGAATACATCCCTATTACTTGAACCATCTTCATAAGAATATGTCTTCTGATACACATTTTTAAACTGTGGTGACCCATTCAACTCATTAATGGATATAGCTTGTGTCTGTATGGTGAAAGTCCCTAGCACCACACACACTAGCAAGATTTTTCTAAGCATACTCTCTCCTTTATAATTGAAAGTCAATTAAATTACTAAAAGCATATCATATTTTATTGAAATATGTACATATAATAAAAAACTACTTCAAATCATTAGAAGCGATATGTAACATTCTATGTACTTTAAATTTATTTATATTTTCCTAAGCTCATCTTCTTTACATTCACCCAGTATTCATCTATATTTTCATAAATTGTACAAATATATCGATTTATGTTAAACTATATAAATATAAATAAATTTTAAAATTATAAATTATTATTTGAAATCTAGTTCGGAGAGTAATTCATGAAATCATCTAGGAAACGTAAGGTTACCGCTGCATTTTTTGCAGCTGCAGCGTTGGGTGGTGTTGCCCACGCAGCCCCTACCCTCAACATGAATGATTTGGTAGGTTCGAACACTACCACTGAATCAACGACACAAGGTACTACAAATGTAGCAACCCCAGTCGTGCGACCTATGGCAACTCAGCCTACCCCTGCAACTGCGCAACCAATAGTTGTTGCACCACAACAGGCAGTCGTAAGACCTGTACAAGTACAACCAATTGCTCCAGTTCGCATTGCAACACCTCAAATGGTTCCTACACAAGCACAACCTGTAATGCAAACACAACAAATTATGCAACCAAGTGCTACTCCACAAACGGCTCCAAAGGTAACACCTTTAATTCCCCGTGTACGTCCAGTACCGGTAAACGATATAGCAAAAGCTTTATCTGATCAACAAAGAGCCGTTTCACAGCCACAATATGTTGTTAATAAACAAACTAATGCTGTAATGGAACCAACATTGGCTATGCACAGCTTGATGAATGTACAACGTAAAACAGAACCTGTTACAGTACAAAAACAAGTTGATGGCAAACAGCAAGTGCAAACGACACAAGTGGTACGTACGCCTGTAATGGTCCAACAAGAATCTACAACACCTTTAGTGATTGCTAATACAACTCAAACTAAGGCCGTTGTAGCCAAACAAAGATTAACAATTCGCGATATTCAACGTGCTGAACGTGAAAGATTAGCTCAACTAGCAGCCGAAGAGGAGGCACAACAATCAGGTGCAAATCAAGTTGATCAGCAAATGGTTGCGCAAAAACAAGCTGAAGCGCAACGTCAAGCGGCAATTCTAGCAGAACAACAACGTCAAATGGCTATGCAGGCAGAACAGCAACGCTTAGCTCAACAACAAGCCGAAGCGCAACGTCAAGCGGCTATGCAAGCTGGACAACAACGTTTGGCTGCTCAACAAGCTGAGGCTCAACGCCAAGCGGCTCTAAGAGCTGAGCAAGAGCGTATTGCTGCTGAGCAAGCTGAACAAGCTCGTATTGCAGAAGCTCAACGTCAAGCTGCAGAACAAGAACGTCTTCGTATCCAAGAAGAACAACGCCGTATTGCAGCGCAACAACAAGCTGAACAGCAACGTTTAGCGGCTCAACAAGCTGAGGCTCAACGCCAAGCGGCTATGCAAGCGGAACAACAACGTTTGGCCGCTCAACAAGCTGAGGCTCAACGCCAAGCGGCTTTAAAAGCTGAACAAGAACGTATCGCTGCTGAGCAAGCCGAAGCCCAACGCCAAGCGGCTATGCAAGCGGAACAACAACGGTTAGCGGCTCAACAAGCTGAAGCTCAACGCCAAGCTGCTTTACAAGCTGAACAAGAACGTATCGCGGCTCAACAAGCTGAAGCTCAACGCCAAGCTGCTTTAAAAGCTGAGCAAGAACGTATTGCTGCTGAGCAAGCTGAAGCTCAACGTCAAGCTGCTCTAAGAGCGGAGCAAGAACGTATTGCTGCTGAGCAAGCTGAAGTTCAACGCCAAGCTGCTTTAAAGGCTGAACAAGATCGTATCGCTGCTGAGCAAGCTGAAGCCCAACGTCAAGCTGCTTTAAAAGCTGAGCAAGAACGTATTGCTTCGGAGCAAGCCGAAGCTCAACGTCAAGCGGCTCTAAAGGCTGAGCAAGAACGTATCGCTGCTCAACAGGCTGAAGCCCAACGTCAAGCAGCTTTAAAAGCGGAGCAAGAACGTATTGCTACGGAAGAAGCTGCTCGTCAACGTGCAGAAGCTGCTGCTAAAGCTGAAGCTGAGCGCCAAGCGGCTATCAAAGCTGAACAAGATCGTATCGCTGCTGAACAAGCTGAGGCTCAACGCCAAGCGGCTCTAAAGGCTGAGCAAGAACGTATTGCTGCTGAGCAAGCTGAAGCTCAACGTCAAGCTGCTTTAAAGGCTGAACAAGATCGTATTGCGGCTCAACAAGCAGAAATGGCAAGACAGGCTGCTATCAAAGAAGAGCAAGAACGTTTAGCTGCCGAACAATTAGCAAAAGAAGAAGCTGAAGCTGCTACGAAGGCTCAAGCTGAGGCTGAAGCAAAAGCTAAAGCCGAGGCAGAAGCTAAGGCTAAAGCACAAGCTGAAGCTGAGGCAAAAGCTAAAGCCGAAGCTGAAGCGGCTGCTAAAGCTCAAGCTGAGGCAGAGGCAAAAGCTAAGGCTGAAGCAGAAGCTACTGCTAAAACGCAAGAAAGCAAATTACCTCAATCCTATGTAGATGCACGAAATGAAGCTTCTACAAAAGGGTCTGCTGTAACAGAAGAGAAAAACATTCTATCTCAGCCAATGGAACCACCATTGCAAGCTGATTCTTCTGCAAAAATTAGCCTTGCATTCGATGCGAAAAATTATGAGTCCATGTCTACTACAGTAGATAATAAGGAAATCAAATATCGTGCCTTCGAATATATCCCTTACGTGGCTAATCCAATCGATATCGATCAACAGTACATGAATATCTATGTACCGGAAGAGTACTTTAATAATGGCACTGTTAATGGTTACAATACACAAACAGCCCCTATCTTTATGCCAAATGCAGTAGGTGGTTACATGCCAAGCCAAGCTATGACACCTAAAGTTGAGAATGGCAAACCTAACAGTGTTCTCTACGCATTATCTCGTGGTTATGTAGTAGCTTCCCCAGCTACACGTGGTCGTACAAACAAAGCATCCGATGGCAACTTCATCGGTAAAGCTCCAGCTGTAATCGTTGACTTACAAGCTGCCACAGCATACTTACATGCTAACGACTCCACAATGCCAGGTAATGCAAACCGCATTATCACAAATGGTACAAGTGCTGGTGGTGCCGTATCCTTGTTACAAGGTGCTGCTGGTAATAACTCCGACTTCCAACCATATTTACAAGCATTAGGTGCTGCTACAGCAGCTACCAATGTATATGCAGTTTCTGCCTATGCACCTATTACAAACCTTGATGCGGCTGATATGGCGTATGAATGGAGCTATAAAGGTATTACATCTTTCAATAAAGTAACAATGGGCCAAGGCGAATTGCCTCAAGCCAATGTAGGTGGTAACACAGCACCTCCACAACGCACAATACAACGTGTGAACTTGAATGCTGATGATGTAGCATACTCCAACTTACTTAGTGAACACTTCCCTGAATATGTAAACAATTTACAATTGCGTGATGCTATGGGTCGTGTATTGAAACTAGATAAGAATGGCAATGGTACTTTCAAAAATTATGTGAAAGCTTTCATCATTGATGCAGCTAATAAAGCACAAGCTAAAGGTACTGATTTATCTAAACATACATACCTTGTACGCGATAATAAAACAGGCGCGATTAAAGACATTAACTGGGAAGCTTACAACCAATTTGTAAGCCGTTCTAAAGCACCAGGTGCATTCGACTCCCGTTCTAATGACTCTGGCGAAAATAGTCTATTCGGTACAAGTACTACAGATAATAATCACTTTACAATTACTGCTGCATTACACGATACAACACCAAACCAAGATGTATACGTAGAAAATGCGAAAATCGTTACTATGATGAACCCAATGAACTATCTCGGTTCTCCAGCAGCGACAAATGCACGCTACTATCGTATCCGCTATGGCACAGCTGACAGTAATACATCCGTTGCTATTCCATTGATCGTAGGTGCACGTGCTCAAAACCTTGGGTACAACGTAGATATGTCAACACCATTTGGTGTAGATCATTCTGGCGATTACGATTTAGATGAATTATTCAACTGGATGGACAATATCGTTAAAAACGGTAGATAATCAAAATTAAATACATACCATAACAAGAAAGGAGCTACCTAGTAGCTCCTTTTTCTTATAAAAAATGATAAGTAAACAAGAAAAAGCCCCTCTAACGAGGGGCGTCATTATATTAGGAGAAAGTAAATTATCTACTTTCAGCAATTATATTTTATTATACTTCAGGGAATAAAGCTGTAGACAAGTAGCGTTCGCCTGTATCAGGAAGAATTACTACAATGTTTTTACCTTTATTTTCAGGGCGTTTAGCCAATTCTTGAGCAGCCCAAAGAGCAGCACCGGAGGAGATACCAACTAGGATACCTTCTGTATGACCAAATGCTTGAGATGTAGCAAATGCATCATCATTAGTTACTTGGATTACTTCATCGTAAATGGAAGTATCTAAAGTATCTGGAATAAAGCCAGCACCTAAGCCTTGGATTTTGTGAGGGCCTGGTTTACCGTTGGACAATACTGGGGAATCAGTTGGTTCAACAGCTACAACTTTTACGCCAGGGTTTTGTTCTTTTAAATAACGACCTGCACCAGTCAAAGTACCACCTGTACCAACACCAGCTACATAGATATCTACTGTACCATCAGTATCTTGCCAGATTTCAGGACCAGTTGTTTTATAGTGGATTGCTGGGTTTGCTTGGTTTACGAATTGGCCTGCTTCGATCGCACCAGCAGTAGCTGTTACGATTTCTTTAGCTTTTGCAATGGCACCTTTCATACCAAGAGAACCATCAGTCAATACAAGTTGAGCACCATAACCGAGCATCAATTTACGACGTTCGATGGACATTGTTTCTGGCATTACGATAACTACTTTATAACCAAGAGCAGCACCAACAGCGGACAAACCGATACCAGTGTTACCAGATGTTGCTTCTACGATTGTACCACCTGGTTGTAATTCACCAGATTCAACAGCCGCTTGAATGATAGCAGCAGCGATACGGTCTTTTACAGAGCCACCTGGATTGAAATATTCCAATTTAGCCAAGATATTAGCGTCTGCACCGTATTTTTTACCAAAACGTGTAGCTGCCAATAAAGGTGTTTTACCAATTAATTCAACGAAAGATTTTGCAATATTAGACATAATAGTCACTCCTTATTAAATAGAACCATCCCAATTATCATATTTTGTATCAAGCTTAGCGTAAGTTCCATCAATTACATCTTGAAGAGTTACGTTTTCTAAATAATCATGAATATAGTTTTGTAATCCTGCCCAGAAACCAACAGTACGTTCGTTGATTACTGTATCAGTACTCACCCCTTCATCAAGAGTAGAGATGATAGCCATGGATTCTTCCGTAGCAAGCAAAATTTCAATAATCGTGTACTCTTTAGGGCTTTTAGATAAGCGATAGCCTCCGTATTTACCACGAATACTATCCACTAGGTTAGCGGCACCCAAACGAGCCACAATGCCTTCAAGGTATTTCTCAGATATACCTTGTCGTTCTGCAACGGATCGCAAGGAAACCGGTTTATCTTGACCTTGCTCTGCTAAATCGATGAGAACCATCAATGCATAGCGACCTTTTGTGGAAATCCTCATATATCTTGCCTCTCTTTGTAAAAGTTAGTGCTAACACACCCCATGTTATAAAGCACTTATCCCACTTCATTTATAAAACCTTGTGTATCACTAGGAATTAATTTCATTATAGACCACTAATTTCAAAAATGCAAGAACTTATTTCCTACTTTTATAAAGGGATATTAAAAACCCTTTAAAATACAAGATTTTTACAATATTTTACTTTATTTCTAGCAAAGCTTTTTCTATTCTATTACCTCTAAATAGATTAAAATCAATACACAATACTAAGTATATAAAAATAGGTATATAACACAAAAGGACCAGCCCGAAGGCCAGTCCTTTTGCGTATAGTTTGTAGTTTGTTATATGAGGTTTACCATGATGAATTGGAGAGGGTTCATCTGGTATTGGGACTTACCGTATCGTCAGGAAAACGATGCGCGCCCGTTTTGTCATTTGAGGAGTTGTCTAGATTATTCTAGCATTTTAGGTTAGTTTCTAAATTAGATTTTACCTACAAGATCAAGACCTGGTTTCAATGTGTCTTTACCTGGTTTCCAACGTGCAGGGCACACTTGGTCACCATGTTTTGCTACGAATTGAGCCGCTTGTACTTTACGAACCAATTCTTCAGCAGAACGGCCGATACCCATGTCATGGATTTCAGCTGTACGAACGAAACCTTCAGGATCTACTACGAATGTACCACGGTAAGCCATAGCGGATTCTTCTTGGAATACATCGAAGAAGTCAGCTAATTCATGTTTTTTATCAGCTAACATGTAGTACTCGATTTTATTAATGCTTGGAGAAGCATCGGACCATGCTTTGTGAACGAATTCAGAGTCACAAGATACGGAGTAAACTTCGCAACCTAGTTCTTTCAATTCTGCATAGGAGTTTTGTACGTCTTCTAATTCTGTAGGGCAAACAAATGTGAAGTCTGCTGGATAGAATACGAAGATGGACCATTTGCCCAATACATCTGCAGTACTAACTTTTACTAATTCAGGTTTTTTGAAAGCATCTAGAGTAAATTCAGGAAGTTTTTTACCAATAATAGACATGTTATGTCCTCCTTAATTGAGTTCAAATGTAACAGTTATATTATTATCGGTGTACTTATCACCAAATCTATATCTATCTTTGTCTATATAATAACAAATATCATTCAATATTGCAAGCGTTATTTTTAAATTTATCGATGTGTTTTTCCAACTTTTTTCGATATGAATAAAAAAGAAGAAAGATGCTCATTTCTGAGCATCTTTCTTCTTTTTACGTACTACAATAGATTTACTACTTACAGTAGCATTATCAAAAGCGATTAAACCCGCTACATTAGCAAGCCCTCTCCGTGCTATATGACCAGTTGTAGATTGTTCTTTTCCCGATTTACCATATACAAACTGCTCTAGTTTGAGTGCAGCTAATATAAATAAACCTATAATAGATAAAATAGATTCCATCGCTTTAATCTATTTTTTTAGTTCTAAGATTGCATCTACGAAACCACGGAATAATGGATGTGCATTATTTGGACGAGATTTTAATTCTGGATGTGCTTGTGTACCAATGAAGAATGGATGATTTTTTACTTCAATACTTTCAACGAGACGGCCATCTGGAGATGTACCAGAAATTACGAGGCCTGCATCAGTCAATTGTTGACGATATTCATTGTTGAACTCATAGCGATGGCGATGACGTTCATAAATCAAATCTTCTCCATAAGCCTCGTGAGTTTTCGTACCGGCTTCCACTTTGCATGGATAGATACCTAAACGCATTGTACCGCCTTTTTTATCTACATCAACTTGATCACTCATCAAGTCAATTACTTTGTACTTAGCATTTTCGTCGAATTCGCTAGAGGTTGCTCCTTCCATGCCACATACGTTACGAGCAAATTCCATAACTGCAGATTGCATGCCAAGGCATAGGCCGAGATATGGAATATTGTTTTCACGAGCATATTGGATTGTACGAATTTTACCTTCTACACCACGAGACCCAAATCCACCAGGTACGATGATACCTTCAACACCTTCAAATACCTCTTTAGGATCTACAGATGTATCATCAAGTTCTTCAGAGTCAATCCAACGAATATTCACTTTAGTACCCGTAGCAATACCAGCATGATCTAGAGCTTCAACTACGGATAAATACGCATCATGCAATGCTACATATTTACCAACGATAGCAACTGTAATATCTTTATTAGGATTCAAGATCTTATGAACCATTTCTTTCCATGCAGTCATATCGCAAGGACGATCTTCAAGGCCTAATTTTTTGATAACAATGTCATCAAGGCCTTGGTCTTGCATCATCAATGGCACTTCATAGATGGAGCTACAAGTTTGATTTTCAATAACTGCTTCAGGTTCTACGTCGCAGAATAAAGCAAGTTTTTCTTTCATATCATCAGAGATATGTTTCTCACTACGGCATACCAAGATATCTGGTTGAATACCGATGCTGCGTAATTCTTTTACACTATGTTGTGTAGGTTTTGTTTTCAACTCGCCTGCGGCATTGATGTAAGGCACTAATGTAACGTGAATGTAAAGTACGTCGTTACGACCTACTTCTTTTTTCACTTGGCGGATAGCTTCCATGAATGGCAAGCTTTCAATATCACCTACTGTACCACCGATTTCAGTAATAACTACATCAGCATTATCCTCTTTACCTACACGGTAAACATTTTGTTTAATTTCATTTGTAATATGTGGAATTACTTGTACAGTGCTACCTAGGTAATCACCTTTGCGCTCTTTATTGATTACAGACCAATATACTTTACCAGCTGTAATATTGGAACGTTTACTAAGGTTAATATCGATAAAGCGTTCATAATGGCCCAAATCAAGGTCCGTTTCGGCGCCATCATCTGTTACAAATACTTCACCATGTTGGTAAGGGCTCATCGTACCCGGATCGATATTAATGTATGGGTCAAATTTTTGAATCGTTACATTGAAACCACGGTTTTTTAGTAAACGACCCAAAGATGCTGCTGTAATTCCCTTCCCAAGAGAAGAAACAACGCCGCCAGTTACGAAAATATACTTAGTTGCCATGATGCCTCCCACCTATTACATTTTTTCCGGAGCGGAAATACCTAAAATACCCAAGCCTTGACGAAGTACGAGGGCAA
>OKVG01000928.1_pt1 | contig 15498 bp, 14 predicted proteins | sample 1606981 | NCBI WGS metagenome assembly OKVG01 (sample SAMN03281018, study PRJEB24777) | human gut metagenome | isolation source: fecal sample PR128 from 1 month old male Malay infant, vaginal delivered... | reverse complement strand
CTATGGCCCTGGTACGAGCGCTGAACAAAATGACGAAAGCAGGTATGCCTGAAAGCGTGCGTATTGCCTGAAAACACAACCCGCTACGGGGGAGACTTACCCGAAATCTGATTTATTCAACAAAGCCCCTGACTATACCAGGCTGGCATTAAACACAAGGTAACGCTCACTGCAATAAGTGAGCGCAGTCCGTTATGAGCGAAGAGCGGATATTCAGACCGACTGATAGCTGATTTTGAGTTGCCAAAAAGAGCGCTCCTATTCAGTACAAAAAAGATGGTAATGTTTCATAAAATCTCTTAGGCCTTGCAGGAATGGTTTTGAAATGAATGGATCTTGTTTGTGTGGAACAATTGAATTTGAACTTACTCATAAACCAGCAGTGTTTTATCGTTGTCATTGCTCGCTTTGCAGAAAGCAGAGCGGCGTGGGTTACAATCTCGCCACACTAGTCAAAGACAGTGAGTTTCGCTGGATTAAAGGGGAAAACTGCATTGCTTCATGGTCTAAGCCAACGGGGTACCGTACAGATTTTTGCAATGTATGTGGCTCAACTGTGCCTAACAGTCTGCGAGATGTACCTTATGTCTGGGTTCCTGTTGGTTTAATTGACGAACGTCTTGAAATGGAATGTGCAGGAGACTTCTGCACTGATGATGCAATGCCCTGGGATGAAACCCGCTCACCTAGTTGTCACGCTGGACCTGTCGAGTCTCTAGCCTCGCTTTTAAAGTACCTGAAACTCAATTCCTGAGCGTCAGCATTTGGCACAAAGCAGACGTTAAGACTTACAGCATCGGGAAACTTCTGGATGCCGCGTCAGCGGCATGGAGGCGCCAGATGAGGTTACATGTGTCTGTGGAGTCAAATGGCGCCGAAAGCCCGGCGTAGCCGGTTACCGGGCTATAAATTATGCCACCCTACCCCCTGCCCTGATTAGCCTTAACCCGCTAACAGCAATGAAGAAGTCAAAGTAATCCCTTTTAACCCCGGTGAGCGGGCTTTACGGCGTTTACGACGTAAAGGGCGTGATTTCCGGGGCCTTAGCGGCGGCAGCTTGCTGCTGACGCTTAGGGGGATGTTCATCAACTATTTCAGCGACACCAGGGAACTTAACACGGTAGCTGCAAAGCTATACCCGCTGAAAACGACTCAGACGCTTCTGTACGCGGTCGGAGTGGTCCCGACAAGGCGATAGCCGCAGTCGGGGCGTATCTCCGCGTTAGCGGGCCGCAGGGCCGCTTACGAGCGTGTACCAGACAACTGACCGCAGCTCCACCCACAGCGATGAAGAAGTGTAGTTACAACACCCATTATTAAAAGCGACACTACTCCCGGCCTTCGGCCGGGGGCGGCGGCGCTTTTCAGTGGTGGGGAGGGGCACCTGGCCGGCAAACCGGCGCCGGTTTTATGACAAACTTCTTTTTGAATGCTGTAACTAATGTGCTTCTCCTGCCGGGGCCCGTCGCGAAGCGATGGGAGCTCTCTCTGATGTTGCCGAACCGGCGCGACCGTCAGGTCGCTGCAAGGGGGGCATTCTCCCGAGCCTGTCCACAGGGCAGGCGATGAACAGGTTATGTGTTTACAGGATTTATTAAAGGATCTTTAAAAGAGATACAGAGCTGATGTTTAAAAGGAACCATGCGCCCTGAAAGTCCGACGGCTGGCGCTCTACGAAAATATCGGTTCGCGCCATATGAAATACTCCCTTGCAGTTATATGTGGATAACAGAATTCGGCCGTCAGAAGTGACGCAGGCGATAACATTTAAGGCCACTTTGACGCCAGGAAGACCGGAATTATGGTGAGGAATGCAGGTCTGAAGATGAGATAATACGTAGTAGCCGGCCAACAGGCGTGCGAAAGCCTCCGGCGCCGGCCGGATTTTTTAAGGAAGGTGATGTTATATGGGGACAGTGGCCAGTCGCGTGTAGTTGTTCCCGCGCGACAGCAGCATGCGCTCCTGCACGCGGCGCTCAACCTCACGCTTCAGCGCTTCTTTATCACCCCTGAAGCGGCCGGTGGCGTATTCGCGGGTCAGTTGCTGACGCACGCGCGTCTCGATGTCATGACGCTGCCGTGATGCATCACGCCGTGCAGTATCCCGCTTCCGGCCGTGAGATTTACGCTCAGCCTGATAGCTGCGAAAACGCTCACGCACAAACCGCCACGCTTTTGCGATCAGTTCGTCCATCTCCAGCGGTTTCAGTTTCTGCTTTTTGCGCTGCAGGTTTTCCCACTCCACACGGCTGCGGCGCGCGGCCACCACAGCGACCTCAGAAACGTCAAGCGCGGAAAACAGAGCCGGGGTGAAGGTGATATCGGTCGGGATGTTACAGCCGATCTGCGGGTCATATTCAGTCTGATAGGTGATGAGTCCCAGCTCCGCCAGAAACTTCAGCGCCCGGGTGGCACGACTGACTGACAGATTGCCGCTCCTGGACTCGGTGGCCAGTCCACACTCGATGGCCATATTGGTAATCGAGCGCTGCACGCGATTGGCCAGCGGATCATAGTGAAAACACATTGCCTGCAGTAGCGCGTCAATTGCACGCCGGCGCAACAGGGGTGGCATCCGGTGACGCTTACCCAGCGAACGCAAAAACGCCACATGAATGGAAAAATCAAAACGGGACGTGAAGCCGCCGGCTTTCGCCATCAGCTTACGGCAGAACGGCAGGGTCTTTTTCCCTTCTCGCGGCGTGAAAACCGGGTTCGGGTTTTTAACCTGTGAATAGTGGTTTTGAAGGAGATCAGTCACCGCTTCCTGCGCTTATGTTGCATGGAAGGAGTGAGCACAGAAGGTCTTGAACTTTTCTGAGCATAAATCTATACTCCCTGCATAGAGCAACAATCTCTATGCAGTTTATGAAGGCCCCGTTAATCTTTTCGTTCCGCCAAGATTGAAGAAGATTATCGGGGTTTTTGCTTTTCTGGTTCCGGGTAAACATCCACAAAACCAGCTCCCTGCCACCTTACGGCGTGGCACACCAAAAAATCTAATCTCGCAGCAATTTAACACTCATCGGGTAAAGGTTCAAGAAAGTAAGCCCATTAAGCTATGTTTCTGGCTAATGCTTCGCGTTGGATCAACCGGGACAGTACTTCAGCCTGTGTTAACCCATCGTCATGACACATTTTCATCAATATGTCTTTGAGCTGTGGTTCCAGGAACACTTTAACTTCTTTATGGGTGGCCCTTTTCTTTGCCACTGAAGATCGCTGTTTATCAGCATCGCTAAGTGGGTTCCCTTTCCGGTAGGGACGTTTCGATGAGGAAGTAACTCCGTTAACGACCTGTGACATCTCTGCCTCCTCAAGCATTTAACAAAATACCTGGACAAAGATACTACATGTCTTTATAGGCAGCGAGTGCACACATTAATTTAATGTAAAATACATTTTTTCTGTTGGCGCAGAAAAAATGTGTTCAATGTGATCGTTAGTACGATGAAGGCCGATCAGTACCGCCATTCCAGCGAGACTGCCAGTGCTGCAGATAGCGTTGAGCAACGACTGGATCATCCCACACGACAAGCACGTTCTCTGAATTGACCCGATCAGCGGCTCGGGTGTAGTTAAAAGACCCGACTTCAATATTACGGCCGTCAGCAATGATGACTTTATCGTGCATGATTTTGTACTGCGACACCGTGCGAACAGGGACGCCGGCATTGGCCAGAAGATTCATGGCCGCCAGGCTCGCCTGGTTTTGCTTGCCGGTATTGGCTTTCCAGTCCAGAACCACTTTCACATCGACACCACGCCGCTTTGCCCTGACAAGCGCACCGGCGACTTCAGGTGAGGTAAAGGAATACCCCATCAGCCGGATTTCCTGCTGCGCAGAATCAATTGTCTTCAGGACCAGCTGCAGAGCCGTTCCTTCCGGAGAATATCCCGTCTCGATGCTGGCAGCATACACGGCCGGAACAGGTGCACACAAAACCAGGCTGATAAGGGGTTTGAGGGCCAATGGAACGAAAACGTACGCTAAGAAGTTAATTCATTGTTTAAATTGAAATTTAGTTCTCTCAGTTCCCCCTTCAAAATATCCTCCGGTAGCGTAAACGTATAATGCCCCAGCATATTGATATGCCCGTGCATCAGTGGGGACAACCGGGCGATATCTTCAACCCCGATTTCTTCTCCATTACTGCGTATCCAGCTCAGGGCTTCCTGCATATAAAGTGTGTTCCACAGTACCACTGCGTTAGTGACCAGGCCCAGTGCCCCCAGCTGATCTTCCTGACCTTCACGATAGCGCTTTCTGATCTCACCGCGCTGCCCGTAGCAGATCGCCCTCGCCACAGCATGGCGGCCTTCCCCCCGGTTTAGCTGCGTCAGGATCCGCCGACGATAATCCTCATCATCAATATAATTAAGAAGGTACAGCGTCTTGTTGACGCGCCCCACTTCCATGATCGCCTGTGCCAGCCCTGATGGGCGCGAGCTTTTCAGCAAAGAGCGAATGAGTTCTGAAGCATGAATGGTGCCCAGTTTCAGCGAACCGGCGGTTCGCATCATCTCATCCCACTGATCCTCGGCTTTCGACAGATCGGCACAACCACGTGCCAGTTCGTCCAGTGCACCGTAATTTGCCGATTTATCCACTCGCCAGAATACCGCTCCACCGGCATCGGCAAGCCGGGGGGAAAACTGGTATCCCAGCAGCCAGAAGAGGCCAAAAATAATGTCGCTGGTACCGGCTGTGTCTGTCATGATCTCAACCGGATTCAGCCCTGTCTGCTGCTCCAGAAGGCCTTCCAGCACAAAAATGGAATCTCGTAATGTGCCGGGGACAACGATGCCGTGGAATCCAGAGTACTGATCAGAGACGAAGTTGTACCAGGTGATGCCACGTCCGGAACCAAAATATTTTCTGTTAGGTCCTGAATTGACGGTTTTCACCGGCGTGACAAAGCGCATGCCATCAGCTGAAGCCACTTCGCCACCACCCCAGCGGCCAGCAAGCTCCAGTGTGGACTGAAAATCAACCAGGCGGGCATTGGCGCTGACCAGCGTTTCTGCCCGGAGGTAATTCTGTTTTACCCAGCTAAGCCGGTGGCGCGTCAGCGCCGGTATATTGTGCTTTATCAGCGGTTCCAGCCCGATATTGCAGGCCTCTGCCATCAGGACCGCGCACAGGCTGATGTGCAGATCCTGTGCCCGGGCCCCGGATTCACTGACATGCGTAAACTCACGTGTAAATCCCGTTCTGGCATCTATTTCAAGCAACAGTTCCGTCAAATCTACTGGCGGGAGTAGCAGCCTTACCCGACTGTTGAGACGATGCAACGATGGTGGCTCCTCCAGTTTCTCCAGGCTGCTGATAGTCAGGGAAGGATGTTTACCGTCATGGCAAATATGAACCTCCGCATTTCCTTCAAAGCGGGATGCGACGGTTTTCCAGGTTTCATCTAGCTGGACCGCCAACTGTTGCACGCCTTTATGTCCATCAGTGGGATGTCCCAGCGCCCGGCAAACGGGGACCCGCTGAGCCTGCCATTCTTCCCCCTGCAACAGCTTCTCGCGGGGATTTCCCCAGCGATCGCTGTTTTCGAGCCAGATGTCCCTTCGACGTAGTGCATCCTGAAGGCGCTCCAGCAGACAAAGCGAGTAACCGGCACGCTGTATCCGGCCCTCCGCATCGTATACCAGGCGTTTCCAGGGGCCGGTAATAATATGTTCAGGCGCATTGTCCAGGATGCGCTTTTTCGAGCCGTTCAGTTCGGTCAGATAATGAATGGCGGACAACGTATGTTCTCCGGCTGGCGCTGCCTGGAAATGCAGGTCGCGCAATACCGCCGGAAGAAAGCGCTTTACCCGCCCGTACTGCTCCACCATTTCGTCATGGAAATTGTTGTTCTGAGGCCGGGCCAGCTCATTTACCTTGCTGACGGATTCTGCCAGCCTGCTTTTCGGTATGCTGTTGAATATGGTCTCCCTCAGTTCAGCATCGTCAGCCTGTTCATCCAGCAACAATGAACATGCCCGCGCCAATATTAGCGCAGCACGATCAAGATCTTTAAGCGTCCTGAGCCGTTTTTTCTGCCCCGTTTTCTTCGCCGCACGAGTGATATCCAGTATCAGCATATCGAGCACATCAACGGCCTCATCCAGCGCCGCAGTCTCCTGCGCTTTAACGAATGCTGTGAGTACGGCCAGTTTTCTCTGCTGTGGCATTCGCGCGATATATTTTACCGACGCCATGCCTGCGTAACGGGCCAAATTACGCAGTTGTATAGCAGGCAGACCGGTAAAATTCAGTCGGGAAAATTCCAGGTTTCGCAGCCGGATATATCGCTCCAGCGCTTCGGTAAATGCCGGGCCGCTGACGGTGACCGGTCCCTTTTTCAGTTGCTCCAGCGGTGAAGTACGCTGCCCCTCAGGAATGTCCAGAAGCTCCGTCACGCGGGCGGTCTGCCAGCTGTCCGGCAACGCGGCCAGTTTCTTCCACAGCCGCTGATTTGCCCGTTCGCGTATTTCACTGACGAGACGTACAAGTGTGGTTGCTCCGGGCAGCAGGACCTTATTCTGAAGCAGCCACGCGGTGGCAAAATCAAACATAAGGCCGGGTCGCTCATTACTGAGCCATGCGCGGGTGTACAGCAGGCGCTTCAGGCGGAAAGACCAGGGGAAATCGCCAAATTCATGGTAACCGTAATATTCCTTAATCAGCGCAGTATGCTCTCTGAGGGTGGTAACCCGTTCTGCGTAGCGGGTAAGGACTTCCGGACGGCGAATATTAAGCTGCACCGCGACAAATTGCTGAACACCTGGCAGAACCCGGGTTAAGTCTGTCAGAAAGGTGCCCAGAAAACGGGCGGTGGTGAGCTGAAGCGCAATTCCCAGCCGGTTATGCCTTCCCCGCCGCTGGTTAATGAAGGCAAGATCCCGCTCATCAAGATGAAAATAGCGCGCCAGCTGCACGTCATTGGGTTCTGCAACATAGCGACCATAATTCAGTTCCTGCTCAGTGGTCAGAAAATCGACGGGCATACCGGCCTCCCTGCCTGATGGTCATGAATTAACAATTTCGCAACCGTCCGAAATATTATAAATTCTCGGACACACTAAAATGGTGTTGTCTAGGTGTCTATTAAATCGATTTTTTGTTATAACAGACACCCACTGTCCGATATTTGATTTAGGATACATTTTTATGCGACTTTTTGGTTACGCACGGGTATCAACAAGCCAGCAGTCCCTCGATATTCAGATCAAGGGGCTTAAAGAGGCGGGGGTGAAAGCCAGTCGCATATTTACCGACAAAGCATCCGGCAGTTCTACCGACAGGAAAGGACTGGATCTGCTGCGAATGAAGGTGGAGGAAGGTGACGTCATCCTGGTGAAGAAACTCGACCGGCTTGGACGCGACACTGCCGATATGATCCAACTGATAAAAGAATTCGACGCTCAGGGAGTCGCGGTCCGATTCATAGACGACGGGATCAGCACCGACGGTGAAATGGGGAAAATGGTTGTGACCATTCTTTCAGCTGTAGCCCAGGCCGAACGCAGGAGGATTCTGGAGCGTACGAACGAAGGACGGCAGGAGGCCAGGCTGAAAGGTATCCGGTTTGGCCGAAAGCGCATCATCGACAGAAATAGTGTACTGGCACTTCATCAGCAGGGAACTGGTGCAACAGATATTGCCCGCCGGCTCAGTATTGCCCGTTCCACTGTTTATAAAATTCTGGAAGATGAGAGCCGGGTTAATCTGAGCAAAATTTGAGGACGAACATGAGTGATGTAAAGGCATTCAACAATTGCATGAGTGTGTTCTGGCGACAGCATGAAGCCGAATTCTCTCGCTTTCTGACATCGAAGACAGGTGATAGCGAAAAAGCAGCAGACCCGGAGAAGACGAAGGTGATTATCGTGACGCTTGCCGAAACGACACCTGTACTGGAAGCCGCTAACCTGCAGCAGGATCTACGCCGAGCTGGCATCGAGCCGTGGGCATGGGTCGTTAATAACAGCCTGGCAGCTGCTCAACCGTCTTCGCCTTTCCTGAAGATCAGGGCGAACCGCGAGCTGCCTCTCATCTCTGATGTGGAAGAGCAGTATGCAAAGCGTATTGCATTAACAGCGCTACAGAGCGAAGAGCCGGTTGGTATTGACCTGCTGGAAGAAATGGCGAAGTAATAATGAAGGGGGCAAATGCCCCCTTCGTCTTTATTTCAGTCTTTTACCTGAATCATCAACGACTTTTTCACCGTCTTCCTTGGTGAAAGCCGCTTTCTGGGCATCTGGAAGGATATCGAGAACAACCTCTGAAGGACGGCAAAGTTTAGTTCCCAGTGGCGTCACTACGATCGGACGGTTGATCAGAATCGGATGCTGTAGCATAAAGTCGATGAGCTGGTCGTCAGTAAATTTATCTTCTGCAAGACCCAGTTCCTCATACGGCTCGACGTTCTTACGCAGCAAAGTACGGACGGAAATGCCCATATCTGCAATGAGTTTGACCAGCTCATCGCGTGAAGGTGGAGTCTCAAGGTAAAGAATAACGGTCGGCTCGATACCGCTGTTGCGGATCATCTCCAGCGTATTACGCGACGTGCCGCAGGCTGGGTTGTGATAAATGGTGATGTTGCTCATATCAGTATCTCATTACAAAGTGAAAGAGAGACGTAGCGCCAGCGCGGCCAGCGTTACAAACAGCACAGGCAGAGTCATGACGATCCCGGTGCGGAAATAGTATCCCCATGTGATGGTCATGTTCTTCTGTGAAAGGACATGCAGCCAGAGCAACGTTGCCAGGCTACCAATAGGTGTAATTTTCGGTCCAAGATCGCAGCCAATCACGTTGGCAAAAATCATCGCCTCTTTGATAACGCCTGTTGCAGTGCTGCCATCAATAGAGAGAGCACCAACCAGCACGGTAGGCATATTGTTCATGATGGAAGAGAGGAAAGCCGTCAGGAAGCCAGTACCAAACGTCGCGGCCCAAAGTCCTTTATCTGCCAGCACGTTCAACACACCGGAGAGGTATTCTGTTAGTCCGGCATTACGCAGACCATAGATCACCAGATACATTCCCAGAGAGAATATGACGATCTGCCATGGCGCACCGCGAAGCACTTTGCCAGTGTTAATGGCATGACCTCGCTTCGCCACCGCAAACAGAATGACAGCCCCTACAGCAGCAATCGCACTGACCGGGATACCCAACGGCTCAAGGACGAAAAAGCCAACCAGAAGAAGGATCAACACTATCCAGCCGGTTCTGAAGGTTGCCAGATCTTTAATCGCTTTTGCCGGTGCTTTCAGGAGAGCCAGGTCGTAAGTTGGCGGAATATCTTTGCGGAAGAACAGATGCAGCATCACCAGCGTGGCGATAATGGCTGCGATATCCACCGGCACCATTACCGACGCATACTCAGTGAAACCCAGCCCAAAGAAGTCTGCAGAAACGATGTTAACCAGGTTGGACACGATAAGCGGCAGACTGGCCGTATCGGCAATAAACCCGGCGGCCATGACAAATGCCAGCGTAGTGCCTTTGCTGAAACCTAATGCAAGCAGCATGGCGATAACAATTGGCGTCAGAATCAATGCCGCACCATCGTTGGCAAACAGTGCCGCCACCGCTGCGCCGAGCAAAACGATATAGGTAAACAGCAAACGCCCGCGACCGTTACCCCAACGTGAAACGTGCAGCGCCGCCCATTCGAAAAAGCCCGATTCATCGAGCAGAAGGCTGATAATAATCACGGCAATAAAGGTCGCCGTCGCATTCCAGACAATATTCCACACTACAGGGATATCACCAAAATGGACTACGCCAGAGATCAGCGCCAGTACCGCGCCCAGCGTCGCACTCCAGCCGATCCCTAATCCCTTCGGTTGCCAGATAACCAAAACGATGGTCAGGACAAAAATAGCGCCTGCCAGTAACATAAATCCTCCAGACAGGACGGCTTTGCCGCCCTGTATATACAAAAAAAATTAAACAACCAGCTCTCTGAGTTTCTCGATGCCAGTGGGCTCTGCAGCCATTACCGGTACTAACGCTATGCGGCTTGCATGCTGGTTTTTCACAACCTCGATTTGAGGACGCTCTTGTAGGGCGCGCTGGCAAAGCAGCGGCGATTGCGTCTGTGCAATCGAAAGGCTGTTATTGATAATCCAGCCCCAGGGATGAATCCCCGCACGTTCAAGATCGGACTGCAGGTTTGCCGCTTCCAGTACAGGTGTGGTTTCAGGCAGAGTGACCAGCAAAACTTTGGTACGTTCCTGGTCCTGAAGCTGCATCATCGGAGTGGTAAAATGACCTTTATCCCCCATCTTCCTGGCAATCTCACGGTGATAAGCCCCGGTAGCATCAAGCAGTAATAGCGTATGCCCGGTAGGTGCCGTATCCATGACCACAAACCGTTTGCCAGCTTCACGAATTACGCGTGAAAACGCCTGGAACACCGCAATCTCTTCTGTGCAAGGAGAACGTAAATCCTCTTCGAGCAGCCGTTTCCCAGCCTCATCCAGATCCCTGCCTTTCGTCTCAAGAACATGCTGACGATAGCGTTCAGTTTCATCGTGAGGGTTGATTCGGCTGACCTGCAGATTTTTGAGGCTGCCATTGAGCGTTGTACTGAGATGTGCAGCAGGATCTGAGGTGGTGAGATGCACATCAAAACCCTTATCCGCCAGACTGACGGCGATAGCCGCAGCCATTGTGGTTTTGCCCACACCACCTTTGCCCATCAGCATAATCAAACCGTGTTCACTGCGGGCGATATCATCAACCAGGACAGACAACGACATATTCTCTGGCTTGTTCTGTGGGCTTTGTTCAGGAAGCGATGTTATCTCAGCGTGTTCGTTGAGCAGGCCTTTCAATGCGGATACACCAACCATGTTCAGCGGCTGCAGGTATAAGTTGTCTGTCGGCAAATCAGATAACCCGGCAGGAAGATTTGCCAGCGCCTCTTGCTCCCGTTGCCATATTGCAGCGGCCAGTGCATCACGTTCTGCTTCGCTCGCAGGCAGGACACCGTTAATGACTAAATACTGATTTTTAAGGCCAATAGCTGATAATTCGTCATGAGTACGAGCGACTTCCTGCAGTGTTGATTTTTGCAATCGCGCGACCAGCACAAGGCGAGTTCGTTCAGGATCGGATAATGCCTCAACCGCATGAGCATATTGCTCGCGTTGTTTTTCCAGCCCAGCCATTGGACCAAGACAGGAAGCACCATCCGGGTTACTTTCGATGAAGCTGCTCCAGGCTCCGGGAAGCTGAAGAAGGCGAATAGTGTGGCCAGTTGGGGCAGTATCAAAAATGATGTGATCAAAGCGGGTCAGCAGAGAAGCGTCAGTCAGTAAGCCAGTAAACTCGTCGAATGCAGCGATCTCTGTCGTACAAGCTCCTGAAAGCTGTTCACTGATGCTGTTAACAACGTCATCAGGCAAAAGACCTTTAATAGGGTCAACGATTCTGGCGCGGTATTGCTGGGCGGCGTCCTGCGGGTCAATCTCCAGAGCCGAAAGACCAGACACAGCAGTCACGGGCTGGATAGTGTTACCGATAGTCTGATCGAATACCTGACCGACATTGGAAGCCGGGTCGGTACTGACAAGCAGAACACGCTTTCCCAGTTCAGCCAGACGTATAGCCGTTGCGCAGGAAATCGAAGTTTTGCCTACACCTCCCTTACCGGTGAAAAACAGGTAAGACGGGATATTCTCTAAGAATTTCATATGTCCTCCTGACATACTCAACAACAGGAAGTTTTACCACCACAGCAACTGGTGGAAGCTAAACCCACCTTTTCCAGCGGTATACCAAACCAGCGAGCCAGTTCAGCGCGTTTTGGGTATCGCCCGGCCATCACCGTTTCACCATCAAGCAACAGCAGCGGAAGCCCTTCAGCTCCAGAAGCCTCAAGGAATGCTTTCGCTTTTTCGTTCTCAACGAAGCTCATAGGCTGCTGCGCCAGGTTATAACGTTCGATCTGAACCCCACGCCCTTTCAGCCATTGCACATCAGCAGAAAAATTGACCAAAACCTGATCGACATCTGAACCACAAACGCCGGTACTGCAGCACATCGCCGGATCAAACACCGTTAACATTTTCATCTTTAACACCTCATATTCGTAAAAACATATATGTACAGGCAAAATTTTTAGATACAAACAGCCTTACCGCTGCCAGAGCAGTTGGCCGATGCCAGCTTACGGGCGATGGCCTGTACGTCGTCCTGTTGACTTAACCAGGCCTGCTCAATCACCAGGGCAGCCCAGGAAGGAATATGCGGGGATAAGCGATAATGAACCCATTTCCCCTGCTTGCGATCCAGCAACAGGCCACTTTCCCGAAGCATCGCCAGATGGCGGGAGGTCTTGGGTTGTGATTGTTCCAGCGCTGTGCAGAGATCGCATACGCACAGCTCCCCCATCTCCCTGAGCAGTAGCACGATACCCAGGCGGGTTTCATCAGATAGTATTTTGAAAAGTTGTAGGGATGCAATTTCTGGCATTATGTACTCCTGCTATGAATGGGTATTGTCTCTCCACCAAAACAAGAAGTCAAAATCATATGTGTTTTCTCGCATGTGAGTGCAGGTGTCACTATGCGGTTGAAAAACGACCTGATGTGCGATCGTTACGTTAGTTGGGTAGGTAAAAAAGTCATTTGAGGCTAAAACATTGCTTAGTGCGGGCTTTCAGTTCATAGAGAAGAATGAATAATATCAATTATAACAATTGGTTATTTCCTTAGCGTACGTTTTCGTTCCATTGGCCCTCAGACCCCAAAGCCAGCATCCGTGCCAGGGTGGAGCACCCGTTTCGCATCATCAAGCGGCAGTTCGGCTTCGTGAAAGCCAGATACAAGGGGCTGCTGAAAAACGATAACCAACTGGCGATGTTATTCACCCTGGCCAACCTGTTTCGGGTGGACCAAATGATACGTCAGTGGGAGAGATCTCAGTAAAAACCGGAAATAACGCCAGAAATGGTGGAAAAAATAGCCTAAATAGGCTGATTCGATGTGTTTGCGGGAAAAAAATCGGCCCAGATCCGCGAAATTTTAATCAGCGAGTCAGCTTGGGAAGAAATGACCTGCTTATTCGCACCTTCCTTAATATAAAGACACAAGCAGAGACATTTTTGGCACGATATAAAAACGCTAAGTTAAAAAATCACTATGACGTGTTGGGTATCAAATGTTCACTGGCATAAACCTCTGTTTCTGATGTAAAACAGATTTTCTGAGGAGGCGTAAAACCTCCTCGTACTGCGAAATTGATTTAGTGATAGCGATCGATCACGCCAACCAGATAGTGGTCGGTTTGCTGCATGTTGATGCCCGCTTTTTTAGCGCTGCGGACTTCATCCAGAATGATTTGCAACAGCGTCCCGTCCACGATTTCCTCTTTTCTGTATCGCTTCAGGAAGTTAATCGCTGACTTATCGTTTGCTGCCTGGGCGTCTTCCGTCAAAGAGGTCAGCGCATTAATGCGCTTCTGGTAATCGCTTACCGTCTGCTCAAACAGATCTTCCAGCGTGGAAAATTCACCGCACCGGGCGTGTTGCTCCTGTAACACCGGCGTGGCGCCGCTCTGTTTGATGTATTCGTACATGCGCATCATTTGCGTCACCGTATTTTGCGCCTGATGACGCAAAAATAGTGCGGTGCCATTAAGGCTATTCTCGCTGCACCTCTGGCTGAGCTGAAGATACAAATTTGAGGTATAAAACTCCTGATTCATTTGCGCATTCAGTTTTTGAACTATTCCGCTAGCGATCATAGGACTTCCTTATTTCTTGTCATCTCAGAAAACGGTCACTCTTCGAAAAAACAACCAGAATAAAAGCGATTCTTTCGCTTTTTTTATTGCGCCTGGTTACGCAGTCATATTCATTTTAAGTCGGGATGCTCCTTATTTAAATATCCAACCCTACTATCGCATTTCTATCTGGCATTATTCTGTGATGGTGTTTCGATATTCACACTCCCTGTGCCAATCCTTTCTTATCGACAGTAGGAAACTTCCTCCGGCTATTCTGCTGAACACGATTAGGGGCACTGTTGCAAAGTTAGCGATGAGGCAGCCTTTTGTCTTATTCAAAGGCCTTACATTTCAAAAACTCTGCTTACCAGGCGCATTTCGCCCAGGGGATCACCATAATAAAATGCTGAGGCCTGGCCTTTGCGTAGTGCACGCATCACCTCAATACCTTTGATGGTGGCGTAAGCCGTCTTCATGGATTTAAATCCCAGCGTGGCGCCGATTATCCGTTTCAGTTTGCCATGATCGCATTCAATCACGTTGTTCCGGTACTTAATCTGTCGGTGTTCAACGTCAGACAGGCACCGGCCTTCGCGTTTGAGCAGAGCAAGCGCGCGACCATAGGCGGGCGCTTTATCCGTGTTGATGAATCGCGGGATCTGCCACTTCTTCACGTTGTTGAGGATTTTACCCAGAAACCGGTATGCAGCTTTGCTGTTACGACGGGAGGAGAGATAAAAATCGACAGTGCGGCCCCGGCTGTCGACGGCCCGGTACAGATACGCCCAGCGGCCATTGACCTTCACGTAGGTTTCATCCATGTGCCACGGGCAAAGATCGGAAGGGTTACGCCAGTACCAGCGCAGCCGTTTTTCCATTTCAGGCGCATAACGCTGAACCCAGCGGTAAATCGTGGAGTGATCGACATTCACTCCGCGTTCAGCCAGCATCTCCTGCAGCTCACGGTAACTGATGCCGTATTTGCAGTACCAGCGTACGGCCCACAGAATGATGTCACGCTGAAAATGCCGGCCTTTGAATGGGTTCATGTGCAGCTCCATCAGCAAAAGGGGATGATAAGTTTATCACCACCGACTATTTGCAACAGTGCCGGAAAAACCTGGCGGGAAGCGAAGCGCCAGCATGACGAAACAATTTCCGGCTCTAAAGCCACACTAACGGATACGATCCGTACCTTCACCGCGCTGGGAGCTTCGTTGCTTGAGGCCCGCAGTGACGGAACCCCGCTGGAGATGGCTGTCGCCAGTTCGGTTGCATGGGACCGGCTCGCTCAACTGGTAGCGACAGGGACTCAACTCAGCAACACGCTAGCCGATGAGCCTCTTGCATATGTCGGGCAGGGATACCATCGCTTTCGTCGTTATGCGCCCCGCATGTTGCGCTGTCTGAAGCTCGAAGCCGCGCCGGTCGCCGGACCATTGGTAGCAGCAGCTTTGTCGATCGGAGAGATGAAAGGTGTTGCATCGCCAGAAAGGCGTTTCCTGCGGCCCAGCTCCAAATGGAACCGTCATTTACGAGCTCAGGAAAAAGGAGATACCCGTCTTTGGGAAGTGGCGGTACTCTTTCACCTCCGGGATGCTTTTCGTTCCGGAGATGTCTGGCTCGCTCATTCGCGCCGCTATGGTGACCTCAAGCAGGTACTGGTGCCGATGATCGCGGCGCAGGAAAATGCAAAACTGGCCGTGCCTTCCAACCCACAGGATTGGCTGGCAGACAGAAAGGCGCGACTCACGATC